>RCUJ01002047.1_pt1 | contig 10150 bp, 8 predicted proteins | sample 2166321 | NCBI WGS metagenome assembly RCUJ01 (sample SAMN09932808, study PRJNA488358) | compost metagenome | feature: garden; material: soil; isolation source: compost soil in an enriched community after 118 h of incubation | place: Germany: Experimental Botanical Garden Goettingen | collected... | reverse complement strand
GATTAGTGTCGCTTGCCCAAGTTGCGCTAGTCGGGGTAGGAGGTTGGGCCGCACTACGAGTCGCTCATAGTGGCGCTTGGCCGTTTGAGGTTAGCCTGTTGGCTGGCGCTATTACCGCCGCTTTAGTAGGTATGCTGATTGGACTCCCAGCGCTGCGGTTGAGAGGTCTATATTTGGCATTGATTACATTGATGGCTGCTGCAGGCTTTAGTGTTCTTGTAACTGCGGTGCAGTTTCCAAACGGTGGCGAAGGGTTGCGCGGGTTCACGTCGGCAGGAGGGCAGATAATGGCCCGACCATGGCTGGGGCAAAGCGATACGGGCCTGTTTCGATACTGTCTCGTCGTCGTCACCTTAGGCTTCTTGCTGATTGAATGGCACCGGCGTAGTCGCCCAGGACGTGCTTGGGCATTGATTCACAAAGGGGAAGCCTGCGCCATGGCTGCTGGCGTTAATGTCTCTCTCTACAAGTGCTGGGCTTTCGCGCTTTCGGGCTTTCTAGCTGGGACAACGGGCGGGTTGCTTGCAGCCAGTTTGGGAACGCTAGATGCACGTTCATTTCCTGCCAGTGAATCAATCATGCTTGCGGCATTAACTATTGTGGGGGGGGCATACAGCGTTCTCGGCACAATCATAACCGGCATTCTTTACCGAGTGTTTCCTGCCCTCCTTGATAGCATCGGAGTGGCGGGCGACCTTTCATACATCGTCTTCGGTGTGGCCCTGCTCCACACTCTCATCACCGCGCCTCTGGGAGTCGCTGGACAGATAGTTGCAGTCACTCAGCGTTGGAGAACAAGCTCATGATCGTCCTCGACAATATTTCTGTTTGGTTTGGCGGGGTACAAGCGCTTAATAGCATAACGGTTAATTTGAGTGCTCCACTCGTTGGCATCATCGGCCCCAATGGTGCAGGCAAAACTACCTTACTTAATACACTCAGCGGTTTTGTTAAGCCGCGTACTGGAAGCATTCACGCTTTCGGATGCAATCTTGGAGAACTGGAACCGCACCGGCGTGCGCGCTGGGGACTGCGCCGATCGTTTCAACGTGAGATGGTCGTGGAGGACTTGAGCGTCGCAGACAATGTTCGGGTCATTCTCGATACATTACCTTTCAGTACTGCAAAGAAACGTGATCAATTAGAAAACGCTTTAGAATTTACCAATCTAACCGCCATGGCCAATACTTTGGGGGGAAAACTTAATGGCTTTGAGCGCCGCAGAGTAGAGCTTGCAAAAACTTTGGTTGGTGAGCCACGAGTCATTTTGTTGGACGAGCCAGGCGGGGGACTCAGCGGAGAGGAAATGACTGAGCTTCAGCGCATAGTGAAAGGAATAAGTGAACGCTTTTCAGCCACAACTCTGATGATTGATCATGACGTCGACCTAATAGGCAGTACCTGCATCGATACCCTAGTTCTGGACTTCGGTAACTTGATTGCCTATGGGCCTACCGCTGAGGTACTAAATCACCCTCGGGTAAAAGCTGCTTATCTGGGCGATGAGGAATCTCAATGAACGACTCTCTAATAATTCAAAATCTCAGCTTATCGAGGGGCGGCAAACGCGTTCTAGATAGTGTTGACATGAAGATTGAACCAGGGAGAATCACTGCCATTCTCGGCCCAAATGGTGCAGGGAAAAGCAGCCTCGTACTTGCTATAGCGGGAGTTCTGCCAACGCTAGAAGGCTCGATAAAACTGGGTACAAAGACGCTGACTCACCTCCCCCCCGAACAGATACGGCGAGCCGGGGTAGCGGCGGTTCCAGAAGGACACCAGGTATTTGCCGGTCTCAGCGTCCTTGATAACCTCAAGGCCGCCGGTAGTCTTCTGAGAACTTCCGAGTTAAAAAATGCATTGACGGACGCTTTCGATATTTTTCCTGAGTTAGCTTTGTGTAGCGAACAAGCTGCGCATACGTTATCGGGAGGCCAGCAACAAATGGTCGCCATCGCACATGCACTCATGGCACGACCACAGTTTATTTTGGTAGACGAAATGTCTTTGGGTCTAGCGCCAGTGATTGTGAGGCGGTTAGAAAGCGTGATTTCATTACTTGCTGAGAAAGGCACAGGAATCTTACTAATTGAACAGTTCACTCAAGTTGCCCTTAAGCTTGCTGACACTATATATGTCATGAGTCAAGGTCAGGTGGTGTTAGAGGCCCCCCCTCCATATTTCATCGAAAATCCTGACGTGTTGCATAAGGCATACTTCGCTTGTAGCGCGTAGTCCCATGGCGTGCTCTTGCGTCCTCGGATCCGCGATCATGGAGGAGCTTATGTACTGCGGAGCCAGGTCGAATCCTCTGCAGTACATAATGCGTATATTACGTAACGTGCGCACGTCAGATACCGTGCGCTCACTCTTACTAACGTTTCGCGCATGTTCATCGGTTCGATCGCAAGGCGGATCGCGTAAACGCTGTTCACCGGAGAGGAGCCTAAATTGAGTGCAGAGGCTTTAGGCTCAGGGTTTGGCCTCTGCGCTCACACTAAGTAGCAATCCACTGACAATCAAAGCAGACGTTTCGGTTGACTGTTTGAATTCGGGTGTGAATATTATGCCCCAGGCATTATGTGCGGCGAAGCTGCGCTGCGCTCATCTGTTCGCCAATCGCGGCGCTAATCGGATGAAAATTCTGGTGCATGACAGTATGGCTAGCTGGTTTGCAGAGCGAAGCCTGAACCAGGGCAAGTTTCAGTGGCTAGCTATGTATCCGCACGGCCCGGAAGTCTAACTCGACAGCGAGCAACTTCAGGCCTTAGTGCTGGGGTTACCTCGGAAACGAGTTGGCCAAGCAAAGCAAGCGACTGCGCCCCGTCCAAGGCAGAATGCCTAAAATTCGAGTGGTGTAGCGGTGTACCTTCAAAAGACGGTGCATTCCGAATAGACCTTGGTGATCAGCCACGATGATCAAACTTGTCCATTGAGGCGTTCTAACTCCGTGTTTTGGGACTGGTTCCACAGTACGTCCGTGGCTTCAGTCCAGTCTAACAATACCACCACCTTCAGCGCAGCCTCCCTAGCCCGCGACAAGAGTGCTTAGTGGACTCACTTTCGCACCGCGTAGAACACCGCAAGACCGACAGTTCCGCTCGCTTTTGTTGCTACAACTCCGACGCCAGCGCCCTTTCGTTTACGCATTCATCGTGCGGAGCAGTTGGCTGAATCCCTGTATCTCATTCAGCAATGCCACCATGAGCCAGGCAACCCAAGGCCTATGAGGTGCTGCAGTCGCCTTCGCAAAATGCACGCTAAAGCTAGAACGTTTCCATGTCACATCCTTTCGGGTAACTGCGCAACATTGCTTATAGAGGTGTAGACCGAAGCGCAACATTGCTCATGACTTACCTTATTGTAAGTACTTACGAAAGATGAGCTGAGAATGTATTGTGTAGGCACTGTTTAGGCGATTCCTACTGAGCAGTCGGCACAGAGAGATAAACGACATCTGCTACATACCCTTTACGCTGGTCTGTCGTTACGAAAATACCGCTGTTCTCCTTGAATAAGCTTGGCATCCATTACGCATCAATTCATTACCCATTTTCTACGAGAAAGACCGGAGCGAGAAATTTATGAGTCGATACAAATTCCTGAGCTTTATCGCCGCCGTGTGCGTTGTGTTGGGATTTACTGCTCAGGCGAGCGCACAAACCACAACATCAGTGAAACCTGTCATTGAGGTGGTTACCCTCTCGCTCAAGAAAGGTGTTAGCTACGCTGAGTTCGCACCGGTCGACAGTGCTGTAGGCAGCGAGCATGTCGCCCATCAACCCGGTTTTATTTCGCGAGAGGCGGCAGCCGGTAAAGACGGTGAATGGCTAGTGATCGTGCATTGGCGCTCGGTGGCCGACGCGGATGCCTCAATGGCCAGTTTTTCATCGGCTCCTGCCGCGCAGAAATTTGTTTCGCTGATCAATCCCGCGACGATGGTTATGAAGCGCTATCAAGCACCGTAGCTTCGTAAGTGGCCATGCCACGCATTAGCTGGGCTCTAAACCGCTAGCTGTTATTTCCAATCATGTAAGGAGTTAAAATATGAGTATTGCAGTTACAGGAGCGACTGGCCAACTGGGTCGACTGGTTATCGAGAAACTCAAACACAAAGTAGCTGTATCCGACATCGTGGCCCTCGTGCGTGACCCAGCCAAGGCCTCGGATCTCGGAGTAACGGCACGTGCCTTTGATTACTCCAAACCGGATCTACTCGAATCGGCACTTGATGGTGTGGACAAGCTATTGCTGATTTCCAGCAGCGAAGTAGGGCAACGCGTGCCGCAGCACGCCAACGTCATCGCGGCAGCAAAAAAAGCCGGGGTCAAGCTGATCGTCTACACCAGCTTGCTGCATGTGGAGACCTCTCCATTAAATCTGGCAGAAGAACACATCCAGACTGAAGCCGCGCTGAAAGCATCGGGCGTGCCTTATACGCTTCTTCGCAACGGCTGGTATACAGAGAACTATACGGCGTCGATTCCAGCGGCATTGGCCAATGGAGCTTTCTACGGTAGCGCAGGTGACGGCCGGATCTCTTCTGCACCTCGTGCCGATTACGCCGAGGCGGCAGTTACAGTCCTGACCAGCGCAAATCAAGCCGGTAAGGTCTACGAGTTAGCTGGCGATGAAGCCTATACGCTCACTGATCTTGCTCTGGAAATATCCAAGCAGACCAGTCGTTCAATCCCGTATGCCAATATTGCCGAAGCCGACTACGCTGCTGCTCTCAAAGGCGCTGGCTTACCTGAAGGTCTGGCGGATGGGCTTGCATCCTGGGACGTCGGTGCATCGAAGGACGGACTGTTTGATGATGGGCGTCAGCTTTCGAGTCTGCTGGAACGACCAACCACGCCCTTGTCCGCTGTAGTCGCACAAACACTAAATACCTAAATAACAGAGCTTAAGCCGTCCCGACCTTGACTAGAATGACCATGACGACTCCTCGGAGGAACCACTTTCATGGAGCTCGTTTTAGTCAAGGGAGGGGAGCTAAGTTTGAGTTCATAAGCACCGATAGAAATCGAGCTCGGCTAACCTTAGGGAAAATGCTGTGTCGGACTATGGTGCAGTCCAGCAAGTTACGCTACAGGACTCATTCTGAATAGAGTGTCGGCATGACAGACTGTGTGAATCCGCAGTGTGCCTAGTCCCGGATCGTAAATTGAACCCCAGTGGGTGGGCAATCGTCACTCGCTGGGGTTTTCCATCTCGATGCACGGAATATTGAAGTTCACCATAGTCAGGCAGTATCTGGATAACTGGGAGAAAAAACCCACATATCAGTGATAGGTTCGCGCCGCTTTAGTATGCTCAAAAACTAGCCGCATTAAAGCTAAAGCTCGCCGGATCCCTACTCAACGCCCCTTCACCCGATAGCTCAGTTGAGCACGTGTCATGCCGAGCATTTGAGCAGCTAAGGTATAATTGCCGTGGCTTCGCTGCATTGCGGTCTCCACTAGAAGGCTCTCTATCTCCCCAAGAGATGTGCCAATCGTATCCTGATCTCCCTGCAGAAATGCTCGTAATTGGGACAGTGGTGATTGCACCCCTGCTGACACATCAAGCCCTTGATGTTCTTTTTTGGAAGATGGCGTTGTAACGGACAGTGGATTTTGCATAGCAAGATGACCATGAACGTTGAGACCGATAGCCTCACCGATAGGGTTATGTCCACCTTGGGTCAAATGATGAATGTCCATCAACTCTTGATCTTCGGCGCTTATTACCCCTCGCTCGACAAGATTCTGTAGCTCACGGATGTTTCCCGGGAACGCGTAGGTTAGGAAGGCATTGACCAGCCTGGTGGTAAATCCGTTGATTGAACGCTCATGTCGTGCACAGAACTTTCTCAAGAAGTAATTCATTAATAGTGGGATGTCTTCTCGACGCTCACGTAGAGGAGGCAGATGAATGGGGTATACATTCAGCCTGAAATAAAGGTCTTCACGAAAACGCCCAGCCCTCACCTCCTCTAGCAGATCTAGATTAGTCGCCGCAATTACACGCACGTCGACGGGGATTGCCTTTCCTCCTCCAACTCTCTCAATTTCACGCTCCTGCAGTACCCGCAGTAATTTCCCTTGAGCTGACAAACTTAGCGTAGCAATTTCGTCTAAAAATAATGTCCCTCCATGAGCCCTCTCGAAACGTCCGCTGCGTGAGCGGTCGGCGCCGGTAAAAGCGCCCCGTTCAACTCCGAACAGTTCTGATTCAATGAGGTTTTCTGGGAGCGTCGCACAATTGAGTGCGACAAAGGGTTTATCGCTTCTGCGGCCAATGGTGTAAAGCATATGAGCGAACAACTCTTTACCCACCCCAGACTCGCCGGTAAAAATTACCGTTGCCTGGGTCGATGCCACCCTTCGCAACATATGGCAGGCAGCAGTGAAAGCTGAGGAAACTCCAACCATATGCTTGTCCGAACTCTCAGCTTCGGATCCATGGGGCTCACCAGTCTCCCCTTCCTGATAAGCGCTCCGGCTCAAAAAGTCTTGAGCATTAAAATGATTGAGGTCACCTTGTACATCCGGCCACTGCTCAGCCGGCTTCCCTATGATTCTGCATTGACTCTGCCCTGTCGAACGGCACTCGACTTCTCTATAGATAATTAAACGACCGAGCAATGAAGATGCATAGCCACTGGCATACCCTATCTGCATCCAGCAAGCCGACTCGCTACCGATGCCATGGGCAGCGATATGACTGTCATCCTCAATTGAGTTATGCCAGATAAACTCTGCATAAAAATGCCCATGCAAGTTATCAAATTCAAAGCGAATGACCTCATTTTTCACTACCCCCTCCAGCGAGTGCAGACGTGGGCCAGCAGAGAAAAGAGCTGCGTAATCGCCATCGGGCCAACGCTCACGAACCAGTTGTGCATCTCGTGCACCAGACATCCATCCGAGTCGCGTAAACAAACCTCGAGTCTTGTCCAAGCCGATGGTCTCGATGAGTTCGCTACGCAATGCTCCTAAAGCGGAGCTTTGCATGAGCATGACCCGCTGGCCGCATAGCCAGATGCTCCCATCGTCCGGCGAAAACGCAACGGTTTCAGCGAGTTGTTCTAGTGTCGGGGTATGACCAAGCGTCAGATGATCCTGAGGATCGGTTAACAAATCTTGGACTGAGTGCGTAGCAGTGAGAGGGGAAGCCGAAGTAGGATTATTTTTTATAGTCATCGCTTAATTCCTGATTCCTGCCACGCTCCCAGGGCGTGGCAGTCATTGGATTAGTGTGAGTTCAATGTATCCTATTCACGATGGTTTCCTGAGTACATTGGTGTGAATCATGTTCTGAGCAAGCGATGAATCACGCATCACCCGGGCTGAGAACCTTCACAACCCGTGGCTACTAGCCAAAATGTGGGAGTGCATGCCGCCATCTACGGCTAGATTAGTACCCCGCAGCCATACTGACCCGTCGCTAAGCAGGAAAGTGACCACGGGGGCAATGTCAGTAGCCTTGCCTGGGCGATCCATAGTCTTCATGTCCTCTTCCGCGCGAGCACCCAGTGTTTCCAAGAAGTCTTTTAGAATAGGGGTGTCCACGGGGCCCGGGCTGATAGCATTCATGCGAATACCACGATCCCGCCAAGTCCATCGGTTCTGGAGCGTCCAGGTGATCAGCGCTTCTTTAGAGAAAAAGTAGCTGCGGGCGCCGACAATTTCATGAGTCGTGCAGAACGCTTGAACGTGCTCGAAGCTCAAGTTTTCGGCAGCCTTGATTTCGCTCAAAGCGTTAGGCCAACCAGCTCCCGCTAACGAAGCAAGATTGACGATCGAGGCATTGTCGTTAAGTTTGGAGACCAGCCCTTGAGTTAGGTACTTTAGTCCCACCAGATTGACCTTAATGACAAGTTCGGCGGGCTGGGTAGGAGCTAGTCCGGCAATGTTTGCCAGACCATCGATTCCGTCAGGCATGGCCGCCAACAAAGCGTCGATAGAGGCTTTCGAGGACAGGTCAGCTTGAAGAAATAAATCTACTTCTACCTTAGGATAGTTAAGATCGACCCCGATGACGAACGCACCTTGCTGACGAGCAACGCGCGCGGTTTCTTCGCCGATACCAGAGGCGACACCGGTGATGACGATAGTTTTATTCTTCAACATAAAATTAAGCTCCGATGTGAACTTCAGAAGGGGTAAGCACGTGCGCTATGCTGCACGCTGATCCAGTGATCGGTTGTGAATTCCTCTATCGCCCAATCACCATTGAAACGTCCAAGGCCAGAGTTTTTCTCTCCGCCAAAAGGCGCATGCGCCTCATCGTTCACTGGAATATCGTTCACATGAGTCATGCCCGCTTTAATCTGGCGAGCAAAGCGAGCACCTCGCTCAAGGTTTGCCGTGAATACCGCGCTGGACAATCCGTACTCGCTGTCATTAGCCAGTTCAAGCGCGTGAGCTTCATTTCGAGCTCGCTGAATCCCGACCAAGGGGCCAAAAATCTCCTCTTTGGCAATTTCCATTTCACTGGTGACATCGACAAAGACGTGTGGGGAAAGAACCTGGCCTACCGCTTCGCCACTACCAACCAATAGTCGAGCACCTTGATCTTTTGCAAGCTCGACTTTCTTCAATAGACCCTCTAATTGGCGGGCATTGATGATCGGCCCAACCACTGTGTCTGAATCCTGCGGATTGCCCGACTTGAGGGCGCTAACCCGTTGCACGAATCGCTCAACGAATGCGTCATGGAGGCTGTCGTCGACGATAATGCGGTTTACAGCCATGCAGATTTGGCCTTGATGTAGAAACTTCCCCATCACTGCAGCATTCACCGCCAGTTCAATGTCAGCATCATCAAGCACGACAAAGGGGCTGTTACCACCAAGCTCAAGGGCGACATGCTTGAGATATTTCCCTGTCGTGGCGATGCGACCGATATTCTGCCCAACAGAAGTCGAGCCTGTGAAAGAGATGAATTTTGGGACTTCATGTGCAACAAAAGCGTCCCCGATTTTTGATCCTGCGCCTACCACGACGCTGATTAGGCCTGCCGGGATTCCTGCCTCTTCATAGATGCGTGCCAGCAACAGACCACCCGTCACAGGAGTATCACTGGCGGGTTTGATAACTACGGCGTTGCCAAGGGCAATTGCGGGAGCAACGGAGCGCTGGCTCAAGTGCAGAGGGAAGTTCCAAGGACTGATGACACCCACGACACCTAGCGGATCCCGATAAACACGACTTTCCTTACCTGGAACATTGGAAGGAAGAATTCGACCGTGAACCCGAGCAGGAAATGATGCAGATTCCAAAGTTATGCTTCGAGCAGCGCCCCACTCGATCTGGGCCTTGATGCGAGTGCTACCGGATTCTTGGATGATCCATTCAATGATTTCTTCACGCCGTGTATCAAAGATTTTAACGACGCGGTGCATCAATGCAGCGCGCTCGTTAGGCCCAACCAGCGCCCAAGTTTTTTGCGCCTGAGCTGCTGCAGAGTAGGCTTCATCGAGGTCACTCTCGTTGGCCATAACAAACTGAGCAAGGGCAGCACCATCGAATGGGTTACTTACATTTAGCACACCACTGTCGTTACCATCGCGCCAGACGCCTGCAATGAATTGCTTATTGAATGGGCTATAACGTTTTTCGGTAAGTTCAGACATTGGACACCTTTTATTGGATTTGTAGGGGCGTTGGGCAGCACAAGCTATCGCACTGCATCAAGCTCTACTTGCCGCTTACAATTCACATGCCAAAATGAGCAAATCCACCTTCAGCCCGTATCTTTAGGGGTGGCGGCGTGACTGGGGGAGCGTCGCGGATAACTACGACGAAGGAATACACACAACTCGTGAGATTTTTATTAATAAGTTTCTCAACGCGTAGATCCGGCATTGGATGGCTAACTCAAGGAAACCAGGCCTGTCCGTTGGCTGGTAGTCACGATTTACCTGGCATTTTCAGGTCGTAGTCGACAGACGCCACTCCTCATCTCTTCTAGTCGGAGGTGCCGCGTCAGACCAGCAGGGGTTTAGATAGAGATGGATACTCATCAACGGCTTAACCACGTCTAGGGAAACTCTGAAGAAGACTTCCTGATTTTGGCAAAATACCCAGACTCCACCCGCCGAGTTTCCCGATGAAGCAAATGACTTTCGCCGATGCCGAGTACGCCGGCAAACGCAAGCAGA
>RCUJ01002044.1_pt1 | contig 10153 bp, 11 predicted proteins | sample 2166321 | NCBI WGS metagenome assembly RCUJ01 (sample SAMN09932808, study PRJNA488358) | compost metagenome | feature: garden; material: soil; isolation source: compost soil in an enriched community after 118 h of incubation | place: Germany: Experimental Botanical Garden Goettingen | collected... | reverse complement strand
CCAACGCATGGCAGGATCAAAACCTGCTGCCTTACCGCTTGGCGACGCCCCTGTAACCGATGCTACGCATTCACTTCTTTGCCAAAACTTCAAGCTCGCGGTGCAACATCGAGATGTTACGACCTTGTGCCACAAAACTTGGCAGAGTGGCTGGAAGTTGGCGGGCGACTTTATCAGCATCGTCCCTGTTTGGGAAGCTCCCAAACACACAAGCTCCAGTCCCAGTCAATTTTGCCGATACGAATTTATTCAATAAGATCAGCGCATTACGTACTTCTGGGTAACGCTTCTCGACGACTGGCTGGCAGTCATTACGACCACCCCCCTCAAGAAGGCTGCGAACTTTAATGGGCGGCGTATCCCGTGTCAACTCGGGGTCGGAGAAAACTTCCACAGTGCTGACAAGGACTTGCGGAATAGCCACGAGAAACCAGGGTTCGCCGAGGGTCACCGGGGTGAGTTTTTCCCCCACGCCTTCGGCGAAGGCCGCGCGGCCGCGAACGAAAACCGGTATGTCGGCACCCAGGCTCAGGCCCAGGCTGGCCAGGCGATCTTCGTCCCAGTGCAGCTGCCAGAGACGGTTGAGGCCGAGCAGGGTGGTCGCCGCATCCGAGCTGCCGCCGCCGATTCCGCCGCCCATGGGCAGGCGCTTGTCCAGCCAGATATCGGCGCCCAGGGTGCAGCCGGCCTGCTGTTGCAGTTGACGGGCGGCGCGCACGATCAGGTTGCTGTCGTGGGGGACGCCGTCGATGGGGCTGTGCAGGCGGATCTCGCCGTCGGCGCGCAGGGCGAAGCCCAGTTCGTCGCCGAAGTCGAGAAACTGGAACAGGGTCTGCAGCTCGTGATAGCCGTCGGCACGGCGGCCGAGGATGTGCAGCATCAGGTTGAGTTTGGCCGGCGCCGGCAGAACCAGTTCGGCGGCGGTGGGAATGGCCGGCTGGCTCATAGGCCGAGCTGGCGCGGTTGCCAGTCCTTGATCACCAGGGTGATGTGCAGGTCGTGACCGCTCAGTTTGAGGCGCTCTGGCAGCCAGTAGCCACCCTGCTCGGTGTAGCGCAGGTAGTCGACTTGCCAGCCGTCCTGGCTCAGTTGCGCCAGGCGGCTGTCGCGGTCGAGGGTCAGGCGGCTTCTGCTGTCGGGCGCGGGCAGGCCGCGAATCCACCACAGCAGGTGCGAGACCGGCAGGTTGAGGCCCAGCTGTTGCTGCAGCAGTTGTTCGGGGGAGGCGGCCTGGTAGCGCCCCTGGTTGGCTACTTCAAGCTGGCTGTCGCCTGGACGCCCGGTCAGGCGTGCGGCGCCACGGCCGAGCGGGCCGGACAGGCGAATGTCGTAGTAGTCCTGGCGCTGCAGCCAGAACAGGGTGCCGCTGCCGGAATCCTGGGGGGCGCGAATGCCGACCTTGCCGCTGATTTGCCAGGCGTCGAGGCTGCCGATCTGCTGTTTGTGGCTTTGCCAGAGCGCCGGGCTGCCTTCGCCCTCGAGGGCTTCGCGGGAGGTCAGGCCGGCGCAGCCGGTGAGCAGGGCTATCAGGCTGAATACGAGGAGCTGGCGAACAAGCATCAAAACGTCTCTGATCCGGTCAGGCGCAGCAGGGTGCTGCGCAATACAGTGCTGTCAGGTTGTTGTTTGAGGGCGTTGGCCCAGACTTTACGTGCTTCACGCTGCTTGCCCCGGGCCCAGAGGACTTCGCCGAGGTGGGCGGCGACTTCGTGGTCGGGGAAGCGTTGCAGTGCCTGGCGCAGCAGGCGTTCGGCCTCGTCGAGGTTGCCCAGGCGGTAGTTGACCCAGCCGAGGCTGTCGAGAATCGCCGGGTCTTGCGGGTTGAGGCGCAGGGCTTGTTCGATCAGCTCCTTGGCTTCGGCGTAGCGCGTGGTGCGGTCGGCCAGGGTGTAGCCCAGCGCGTTGAGCGCCATGCTGTTGTCCGGCTCGCGCTCGAGGATGAAGCGCAGGTCCTGCTCCAGCAGCTCCAGGTCGTCGCGCTTCTCGGCGAGCATGGCGCGGGTGTAGAGCAGGTTGAGGTCGTCGGGGAATTGCTCCAGCGCTTGCTGCACCAGTTGCCAGGCCTGTTCGTGCTGTTGGTGGCTGGCCAGGGCTTCCACTTCGATCAGGTAGAGCTGGATGGCGTAGTCGGGCTGCGTTGTACGGGCCTGGCTCAGGCGTCTGGAGGCTTCCGCCGGGCGCTTGCCGTCGAACAGCAGTTGCGCCTGACGCGCCTGGGCCGGGAGGAAGTCGTCGCTGGGACCGACCAGGGCATACTCGATCAGGGCGCTGTCCTTTTCGTCGAGGGCTTCGTAGGCGCGCGCCAGATTGTAGTGGGCGGCATCGACGTGGCTGTCGCGTTCGACCAGTTCCTCGAGGTAGACGATGGCCTCGCGCCAGGCTTCGGCTTCCAGGCAGACCAGGGCGAGCGAAAAGCGCAGGTCGTCGTCCTGGGGGAACTGTTGCAGCAGCGTGGTGAACTCGCCTTTGGCGTCGTCCATGCGGCCCTGCTCGACCAGCAGGCGGGCATAGGTCAGGCGCAGGCGTTTGTCGTCGGGGTGCAGACGGATGCCTTGTTGCAGCAGCGGCAGGGCTTCAGCGCCGCGCTCGAGGCTTTGCAGCAGGCGTACGTGGAGCAATAGCGGGGGGATTTCGTCCTGCTTGGCCGATTGTGCTTCGAGCAGTTCGAGCGCCTCTTGCGGACGACCGTCCTGTTGCAGGAGCAAGGCTTTGCCGAACAGCAGCTGGCCGTTGTCCGGGTACTTGCTTTGCAGGCGATCGAAGCTTTGCAGCAGGCCGGCGCGGGTATCCGGGTCGGTTTCCATGGCGGACAGGGCGAGAAAGTCGAAGTGGGTGTCGCCTTTGCCTTGCAGCACCTGCTCCATGTAGGCCATGGCTTCGTCATAGCGGCCGGCACGGGCCAGCTGAATGGCGGCGGCGCGCTGGGCATCGAGGTTGCCGGGGGCATTTTTCGCCCAGATCAGTGCGGTATCCAGCGCCGCCTGCTCGGCGCCGAGGTATTCGGCAATGCGGAAGCCGCGTTCGGCCACGCCGGCGTCCTGGGTCGCCTGGGCCTGCTGCACGTAGTTGTCGATGGCGATATCGAAACGGTTGCGCTGCCCGGCCAGTTCGGCGGTGAGCAGGGCGAGCAGGGTTTCCTGAGTGAACGACGCGTAGGTGTCGGGCTGCGGCGCCGCTGCTGCAGGAGAGGTCTCTTCCACTGGCGGTGTGCCGTCTGGAGCGGAAGAGGTAAATGACTGGCAACCGCCTAACAAGATGAGGGCGGCCAGCAGCGCGAATGATCTATTCATGGAGAGAATCATAGCGAGAATCATAGAAGGGAACGGCGACTAGCCTGCGGTCGTGGCATCATGACACAAGCCGTTGGGCAAGCCCATGGGGCGAGTCTCGATAGCTGTTTGGTGTCTGCTAAGACAATATTCGGCGGTGGTTGTTCTCACTCTGTCGAAGTAGGACAATTGCGCGCCTATCTTCCTGTCAGCGACTTTGCATGACCTTTATTGCCCTCGGTATCAACCATAAAACCGCTTCGGTGGCCGTGCGCGAGCGCGTGGCTTTTTCTCCGGAGCAGTTGGTCGAGGCCTTGCAGCAGCTCTGCCAGTGCACGACCAGCCGTGAGGCGGCGATTTTGTCGACGTGCAACCGCAGCGAGCTGTACCTCGAACAGGACGTGCTGACAGTCGATGGGGTGCTGGTCTGGCTGGCCGAGTACCATCAGCTCAATCTCGACGAGCTGCGCGCCTGCGCCTACGTGCTCGAGGACGATGCCGCGGTGCGTCACATGATGCGCGTGGCCTCGGGGCTGGATTCGATGGTGTTGGGCGAGCCACAGATTCTCGGCCAGATGAAGTCCGCCTATGCCGTGGCGCGCGAGGCGGGCACCATCGGTCCGTTGCTCGGGCGCCTGTTCCAGGCCACCTTCAGTACCGCCAAGACCGTGCGCACCGATACCGCGATCGGCGAGAACCCGGTGTCGGTGGCGTTTGCCGCGGTCAGCCTGGCCAAGCAGATCTTCAGCGACCTGCACCGCAGCCAGGCGCTGCTGATCGGTGCCGGCGAGACCATCAGCCTGGTCGCCCGCCACCTGCACGAGCAGGGCGTCAAGCGCATCGTCGTGGCCAACCGTACCCTGGAACGCGCCAGCAGCCTGGCCGAGCAGTTCGGTGCGCATGCGGTGTTGCTCTCGGAAATTCCGGACGAATTGATCAATAGCGATATCGTCATCAGCTCCACCGCCAGCCAATTGCCGATCCTCGGCAAGGGCGCGGTCGAGCGGGCTTTGAAGAAGCGCAAGCACAAGCCGATCTTCATGGTCGACATCGCCGTGCCGCGGGATATCGAAGCCGAGGTTGGCGAACTCGACGACGTCTACCTGTATACCGTCGACGACCTGCACGAGGTGATCGCGGAGAACCTGAAAAGCCGTCAGGGCGCGGCGCAGGCGGCCGAAGAGCTGGTCGCCGTCGGCGCCGAGACCTTCATGCTGCGCCTGCGCGAGCTGGCCGCGGTGGATGTGCTCAAGGCCTATCGCCAGCAGGGCGAACGCCTGCGCGACGAAGAACTGGCCAAGGCCATGCGCCTGCTCAACAACGGCAGCGCGGCGGAGGAGGTGCTGGTGCAACTGGCACGCGGGCTGACCAACAAGCTGCTGCATGCGCCCAGCGTGCAGCTGAAAAAACTCTCTGCCGACGGTCGCGTCGATGCGCTCGGCGTGGCCCAGGAACTCTTTGCCCTCGATGAGGGCGCGCCGTCCAGCGCGGTCAATAAATAAAGGCTTGCAATGAAAGCGTCACTGATCAACAAACTCGACATGCTGCAGGACCGCTTCGAAGAGCTGACCGCATTGCTTGGCGATGCCGAAGTGATCGGCAATCAGACCCAGTTCCGGGCCTATTCCCGCGAATACGCCGAGATCGAGCCGGTTAATAGCGCGTTTCGCGCCTTTCGCAAGGTGCAGGCGGATCTCGCGAGCGCCCAGGCGCTGCTCAAGGACAGCGACCCGGACCTGCGTGAAATGGCCGAGGAAGAAGTCGCCGAGGCCAAAGAAAAGCTGATCGAACTGGAAGACAATCTGCAGCGCATGTTGTTGCCCAAAGACCCCAACGACGGACGCAACGTGTTCCTCGAGGTGCGTGCCGGCACCGGTGGCGACGAGGCGGCGATCTTCTCCGGCGACCTGTTCCGCATGTATTCGCGCTACGCCGAACGGCGCGGCTGGCGGGTCGAGATTCTTTCGGCCAGCGCAGGCGAGCACGGCGGCTACAAGGAAGTGATCGCCCGGGTCGAAGGCGACAACGTCTACGCCAAACTCAAGTTCGAGTCGGGCGCGCATCGCGTACAGCGGGTGCCGGAGACCGAGTCCCAGGGGCGCATCCATACCTCGGCCTGCACCGTGGCGGTATTGCCCGAGCCGGACGAGCAGATGGCCATCGATATCAACCCGGCCGACCTGCGTGTGGACACCTACCGCTCTTCCGGTGCCGGCGGTCAGCACGTCAACACCACCGACTCGGCGATCCGCATCACCCACATTCCCACCGGCACCGTGGTCGAATGCCAGGAAGAGCGCTCGCAGCACAAGAACCGCGCCAAGGCCATGGCCTGGCTGGCGGCCAAGTTGAAAGATCAGCAGGAAGCGGCGGCGCACAAGGAAATTTCCGATACGCGCAAATTGCTGGTCGGCTCCGGCGATCGTTCCGAACGCATTCGCACCTACAACTTCCCCCAGGGCCGGATCACCGATCACCGCATCAACCTGACCCTGTATTCGCTGGGCGAAGTGATGGCCGGTGGCGTCGACGCGGTGATCGAACCGCTGCTCGCCGAATACCAGGCCGACCAGTTGGCCGCGTTGGGCGATTGATTCGCACTTTCGTAGCCCGGATGAAATCCGGGAAATAGGCGGGTCGATTGGAGAATTGCCCGGACTGCATCCGGGCTACGGAAATACATGCCATGGCTACCATCGAATCCCTGCTCAATAACGCCGAACTGCCCGACTCGCCGACGCCACGCCTGGATGCCGAGCTGTTGCTCGCCCACGCCCTGGGCAAGCCGCGCAGCTACCTGCACACCTGGCCCGAGCGTGAAGTCGAGGCCGAACCGGGCGCGCGCTTTGCCGCCGACCTGGCGCGGCGCAAGGCCGGCGAACCGGTGGCGCATATTCTCGGCCGCCAGGGCTTCTGGAGCCTGGAACTGGATGTCGCGGCGCACACCCTGATTCCCCGGCCGGACACCGAGTTGCTGGTCGAAACCGTTTTAGAGCTACTGCCGGCCCTCCCCGCGATGGTATTGGACCTGGGCACCGGCACTGGCGCGATTGCCCTGGCCCTGGCCAGCGAACGGCCGGCCTGGCGGGTGACCGGCGTCGATCGGGTGCCCGAGGCGGTGGCGTTGGCCGAGCGCAATCGCGCCCGGCTCGAACTGGGCAATGCAGCCTTCGTAGAGAGTCATTGGTTCAGTGCCCTGGCCGGTCAGCGCTATCGATTGATCGTTAGCAATCCACCTTATATCGCTGCCACCGATCATCACTTGGATGAAGGCGACCTGCGTTTCGAGCCGAGCAGCGCGCTGGTTGCCGGGATCGATGGGTTGGACGATATTCGTCAGATCATCGCGCAGGCGCCGGGCTATCTCGAACACGCCGGCTGGCTGCTGCTGGAGCACGGTTTCGACCAGGCCGCAGCGGTGCGCGAGTTGCTGGCCGCGCGCGGTTTCAGCGCGGTGCAGAGCCGGCGTGACCTCGGCGGCCACGAACGCATCAGCCTGGGGCAATGGGCATGATGTTGATAAGAGCGGTCCATGACCGCGAACCCTTGTGACTATTACGCGGCCATGGGCCGCGCCTACAAAGGCAGGCAACGATGCTGACTGACGAAGAATTGCTGCGCTACAGCCGGCAGATCCTGGTGCAACAGATCGATATCGACGGCCAGTTGCGTCTCAAGCACAGCAGTGCGCTGATCGTCGGCCTGGGCGGGCTGGGCTCGCCGGTGGCGCTGTATCTGGCCGCGGCCGGGGTCGGTGAGTTGCACCTGGCGGATTTCGACACAGTCGACCTGACCAACCTGCAGCGACAGATCGTCCATGACACCCAGAGCATCGGCCAGAGCAAGGTCGACTCGGCGTCGCAGCGCCTGCTGGCGATCAATCCGCAGCTGCGTCTGCAGGTTCATCGCCAGGCGCTGGACAGCGATTCCCTGGCGGCGGCAGTCGGCGCGGTGGATCTGGTGCTGGACTGTTCGGACAACTTCGCCACCCGCGTGGCGGTCAACGCCGCCTGCGTGGCGGCGGGCAAGCCGCTGGTCAGTGGCGCGGCGATTCGCCTGGAAGGGCAGCTCTCGGTGTTCGATCCACGGCGCGCCGACAGCCCCTGCTATCACTGCTTGTACGGCCATGGCGGCGAAGCCGAACTGACCTGCAGCGAGGCCGGCGTGGTCGGCCCGCTGGTGGGTCTGGTCGGTAGCCTGCAGGCTCTGGAAGCCCTGAAATTGCTGGCGCAGTTCGGTGAGCCGCTGGTCGGCCGCTTGCTTCTGATCGATGCGCTGGGCTCGCGCTTTCGCGAGTTGCGGGTCAAACGCGACCCGGCCTGCAGCGTCTGTGGCGGTGCCGGCCATGCGCAATGACGCGCCGATCGGCGTGTTCGATTCCGGCGTCGGCGGTCTGTCGGTGCTGGGCGAGATTCGGGCGCTGTTGCCCAATGAGTCGCTGCTCTATGTAGCCGACAGCGGCCATGTGCCCTATGGCGAGAAGAGCCCGGAATTCATCCGCGAGCGTTGCCGGCTGCTGGCCGGGTTTCTCCTCGAGCAAGGCGCCAAGGCGCTGGTGCTGGCCTGCAACACCGCCACCGCGGCGGGCGTCGCCGAGTTGCGCGAGCTGTACCCGCAGTTGCCGATCGTCGGCATGGAGCCGGCGGTCAAGCCGGCCGCCGCCGCGACCCGCTCGGGGGTGGTCGGCGTGCTGGCCACCACCGGCACCCTGAAGAGCGCCAAGTTCGCCGCCTTGCTCGACCGCTTCGCCAGCGATGTGCGGGTGATTACCCAGCCGTGCCCGGGACTGGTCGAGCGTATCGAGGCCGGCGAGCTGGATAGCGAGCAGACTCGCGACATGCTGCGCGGCTGGGTGCAACCGCTGCTGGCCGAAGGCTGCGATACGCTGATCCTCGGTTGTACCCATTACCCCTTTATCAAACCGCTGTTGCGCGAGTTGCTGCCCGAGTCGGTCAGCCTGATCGACACCGGGGCGGCGGTGGCGCGGCAATTGCAACGCATGCTCGGCGAGCGCCAGTTGCTGGCCGATGGGCCGGCGCAGGCGGCGCGCTTCTGGTCGAGCGCCGAACCGCTGCGCATGCAGGCGGTATTGCCGCGGCTATGGGGCGAGCCGGCACCCGTCAGGGCGCTTTGATTGTGGCAAGACTGCAGGTTTATTTCTTTCCAGCCTTTCGCTAGGAACAAAAATTTCTATACTTTCAGCAACGAAGGGTGGCGCTCCTTCCACCGAATAAAAAGGGATATTCCTATGACCAAGCTGTTTCCTGCGGCTGCGCTTGCGGCCTTGATCCTGGGGTCGGCTGGCGCAGTGCAGGCCGCCGATGTGACCTTCGCCATTGGCCAGTCCGACGAATCGACCATGGTCTATCGGGTAGGCGCCCAGTTCGACTTCAACCGCCGCTGGATGGAAAGCTCGACCGGCCATCTGGGTGGCTACTGGGATGCCGGTTATACCTACTGGGAGGGCGACGACACAGCGAGCAACCACAGCCTGTCCTTCTCCCCGGTATTCGTCTACGAGTTCGCCGGCGACAACGTGCAGCCCTATGTCGAAGCGGGTATCGGCCTGGCCGTCTTCAGCAGCACCGAAATGGAAGACAATGACCTCGGCTCGTCCTTCCAGTTCGAGGATCGTCTCGGTTTCGGGCTGCGCTTCGCCGGTCAGGAAATCGGCCTGCGGGCCATGCACTACTCCAACGCCGGGCTGCAAAACCCGAACGACGGCGCCGAGGCCTATACCCTGCATTACCGCTTGAGTTTCTAAGCTGCGCCGAAGGCAGAAAACCGGACGTTGGCCCGGTTTTTTATGGTCTGCAGCAGCCTGCGCTCAGCGATAGATGCTGGTCATGCCGCGGCGTTCGTCCAGGCACTCGGGGGAGGCGGTCTCGAATTCGCGGCAGATCAGCGGGCGCACCTCGTAGATGGTGCAGCGCATGCTGTCGCGATCCAGCGCCGCACACCAGCCGTCGTCCAGGCGATGCATGACTTCGCCGCCCCAGTCGTCGGTGGCGATGAAGCGTGGCGGCACCCCGGTGTCGGTGATCAGCATCACTTCCAGCTGGCAGCAGCAGGCGGCGCAGTTGGCGCAGGTGACAGCCGGCTCGCCGGGTAGTTGGGTCAGGGGGATCTGGGTTGGCTCGCTCATAGCGGTGCAGTGTACGCCAGGCGTGGGGCCGCATCGCAGCTGGCCGACCAAAGCAGCTTGTAGGGCGCGCGGGGCGGCCTAGGACCTGATCCAGCTTGCGCAGCCTACCTCGATTGGCGCGCGCGTACGCTTTGCTCGTACTGGCTGCGGTAGAGCCTGGCGAACCCGTGCAACACAGGCAACACCAGCGCCCAGACCACAGCGAGCAGGAGCAGGGTTGGCCAGGTGCCATAAGGCAGGCCGACCCCGGCGATCTGCGCGCCGGCATAGTAGGACAGCGGGCCGGCGCAGGCCCCGAGCAGGCTGGCGCGCCACCAGGGCCGGGCGCTCCAGGCCAGACAGTGGTTGAGGGTGGTCGCCAGCAGCAGCCAGAGCAAGGCCAGCCACAGCGGGATCAGGGTGCGCGGTTCGCCGAAGTCGAACAGCCCGAGGTTGAGCAGGAAACTATCGAGGGCGCTGCCGGCGAGAAAGATGCTGATCAGCAGTTTGCCCTCGGCGGTCCAGGTGCTGACCCACAGCAGGTGCACCGCCACTGCCGCCGCGACCAGCAGCAACCACAGGCTGTCGCCGCCGAACACGCAGGCGAGCCAGCCGAGCTGAAAGAGGAGGGCGTTGGCGATCAGTTTAGGCATCGAAGTTTCCTAGCAGGGGTTGCGGGCGCGCCGCCGGTTTGGCCAGCAGCAATTGCGCGGTGCCGATGGTGCGCTCGATGAAGCCGCCCTCGCAATAGCACAGGTAG
>RCUJ01002041.1_pt1 | contig 10169 bp, 6 predicted proteins | sample 2166321 | NCBI WGS metagenome assembly RCUJ01 (sample SAMN09932808, study PRJNA488358) | compost metagenome | feature: garden; material: soil; isolation source: compost soil in an enriched community after 118 h of incubation | place: Germany: Experimental Botanical Garden Goettingen | collected... | reverse complement strand
CGCCATCGCGGATCACCGGCTCGATGGAACGGTAGTTGGTCGCCAGCATCAGCACCGCGCTGTTCTTCGCCTTGCCCTTGCCCGGGAAGTACTTGTCGAAGTCCATGAACAGCTCGGGGGAGCTGCCGCGCCAGCCATAGATGGACTGCCAGTCGTCGCCGATCGCCATCAGGCTGACCGCCTCGCCCTTTCCCGCCAGAGCACGGTGCACGGCCTGCAGCCACTGGACGATCTGCGGGGAGATGTCCTGGAACTCGTCGATCAGCAGATGACCGAACGGCGCCAGCGCCTGGGCTGGAACTCCCTTGCCCGTAGCGGACAGGCTCTCGGTCAGCTTCTGGAAGGCGCCGTTGAAGGTCATAAGCCCCTGCTCGTGCAGGCTGGTCTCGAAGTACTTCCAGAACAATGCCAGGGCCTCGACGAACATCCTTTCCCCAACCGGGCAGTCCAGCGTCTGCGTCTGTATCTGGTCGATACGGATGCCAATGCTTTCCATGAAGCCCGCCTGGGCATGGAAGACCTCGAACAGCGGCAGCGGGGTGAACTCCCCCGCCAGCTTGAAGCCGTCCAGAGGCGCCCTCGGGACTTTGCTGCTCTTGCCTTCGCCATCGCTGGCCGGTGGCGGCGGCAGGCCCAGCAGGTTGTGCACCCGCTCGCGAAAGCCCGCCTCCTCGGCGTAGCACTGCTGGTAGGCCTGCTTGAGCAGGCGCTGCTGGGCGGGCTTGAGACGCGCAGTGGTCAGCGGATTGTCCAGCTCGGTGGCCGAGGCGTTGCGCTCGTCCAGCTGCTCGAACCATTGCGGGTTGCTCAGCAGCTCCTTGGCCAATACCGCCATGGCCGAATGGAAGGTGCGCACGCACTGCCGGGCCATGCCGGCGTCGAAGGGGTACTGCCAGAAGCTCAGCACCTTGATCAGTTGCTCGCGCAGCTGCGCGCAGGAGGCATTGGTGAAGGAAATCACCGTCAGGCGCTCGGGCGGGATGCCCATGTGGCAGAGCATGAACACCACGCGCAGCACCAGGGTGGTCGACTTGCCCGAGCCAGCCCCGGCAAACACCCGGGTGACCGGATGGCTGCTGAGGATCATCGCCCACTGCTCGTCCGATGGCGGGCTGATCACCCCGGCCTGCACCGCCTGGCCGACGCGCTCGCGCATGGCCTGGACCTGCGGGGCGTCGACCGCCATCTGCGCCGGTCCGTAGATACCCTCGCTGGCCCGCTTGGCAGGCTGGGCGGACTGGGCACGGGGTCTGGCCGGCTTCTTCGCACTGGCCGCCCTGGCCTTCCCGGAGACAGCGACAACCTTGTTCGCCCGTGCCCCGGGCCTGGGGTGACGCAGGGCCGCTTCACCCTCGGCGCGCAGGTACGCCGTGGTCCGCGGGAAATAGCGCGCCAAGGCTGCGGAGAGGAGCAGTTTATAACGCTTTACGGCAGACAGCATTCGGCCATTACCACCCAGATCCTTATGTCACCGGCATGATAAGTGTTTTTCGGGAGAAAGCCGGCAGGCGCGAGTGGAGCGGCACTGGTAGGCGCGCGCCAGCCGGACAGGTGTGACACGCCATCAATCAAGCACTATTCATGACCGTGGCCAAAGATCGCGCAGGAACTGCTGCATATCCAGCCAAGAGCGTTGGTCGGCCTCCTGCTGGTAGCCCGGCGAGGCGCTGTTGGTGAAGCCATGGGGTGCATCGGGATAGTGGCAGACGCGGCAGTCGGCCTGTGCGGCCTGCATCTCCGCCTCGAAGCGGGCGACCTCCTCGGCGCTGACGAAGCTGTCGGCATCGCCATGGGCCACCAGGATCTTCGCCTTGACCGAACCGCTCGTGGCCGGGGAGACCGTACCGAGCAGGCCGTGGAAGCTGACCACGCCAGCCAGCGGCTCGCCCTGGCGGGCCATGTCCAGCACCACGCGGCCACCGAAGCAGTAGCCAATCGCCGCCAGGCGCTCCGCGTCGGTGCCGGGCAGCTGGCGCAGCAGCGCCAGACCGGCCAGGAAGCGCTCGCGCAGCAACGCCGGGTCGGCCAGCGCCGCGTGCATCAGCTGGCCGGCCTGCTGCGGGTCGGTCGCGCTGCGCCCGTCGCCGTACATGTCGATGGCCAGCGCGCTGTAACCCAGCGCAGCCAGTTCGCGGGCGCGCTGCCGGGCATAGTCGTTCAGTCCCCACCACTCATGGACCACCAGCACGCCAGGACGCAGCTGGTCGCCTTCGGGGCTGGCGTGGTAACCGGCCAGGCTGACGTCGCTGCTGGCGGAGCGGTAGCTGAGTTCGCGCGTCCGTACCGCGCTGGCGGACACGTTGGTCGATGCAGGCATGAATGGGTCTCTCGAATCCGTTGGCAGGCGCACTGTAGCGGAAAGCCTCACCAACATACACATGTGTCTCCACAGGAGCGGTCAAGCCCACCGGTGGCGAAACCGGCAGGCATGACCAGACGCCTTACCAGAGTGCCAAGGTGTAGTCGATGTTCACCCGCGTCTCGTTGTCGTCGCGGAACGCGGCGGTCGGTGCGAAGTCATTGCGGTAGCGCGCATTGCGCACGCGAAAGGCAACGCCCTTGAAGGTGCCGGACTGCACCACGTAGGACAATTCCAGATCGCGCTCGCTCTCGCTCAGTCCCTTGCCACCCAAGGCGGGGGCCAGCTCGATGTTGCTGCCCTTCAGATAACGCACCATGCCGCGCAGGCCGGGAATGCCGAGACCGGCGAAGTCGTAGTCGTAGCGCACCTGCCAGGTCCGCTCGTCCGGGTTGATGAACTCGGAACTGAGCGCGCCCTCGCTGTTCACCAGCGGCTCGGAGCCGTTGATGTACGGCATGGCGGTCTCGCCGCTGAGCTGCATGTAGCCCGCACCCAGGCTGTGGGCACCGAGGCTGTAGGTGAGGAAGGCGCCGATATTCTGGTTGTCCACCGCCCCGGCCTTGGCCTGCCCGCTCTCGTCGCTGTGGAAGTAGCGGATGTCGGTCTTCAGCTTGCCCGGGCCCAGTGCGGCCTGGTGGATCAGGCCGGCGAAGTTCTGCTCGTAGATCTCGTCCAGTTCGGCGTAGTAGTAGCGCAGGGTCAGGGCCGGGGTCAGGTTGTAGTCGCCGCCGGCAAAGACGAAGCGGTCGGACTCGGCCCTGCCGTTGAAGCGCCCGTTGGGTGCCGCCACGGTAAATGGCTGGTAGTCGGTGGAATCGCGCAGGTTCACGCGATCCAGCCAGCCGGCATGCAGGGTCAGGTTGTCCACGTCCTGGGAGCGCAGCTGGGCGCCGCGGAAGGTCTGCAGTAGCAGGCGCGCCGGGCTACTGAACAGCACCGGCAGGAACGGCGACAGGGTGCCGGCGTTCAGTTCGGTCTTCGAGTAGCGGAGCTTGGCGGTCAGGCCCAGCTCCGAGTACTCGTCGGCCGCCTCGCCGGTGGTGCGGCTGACCGGCAGCAGCCCGGTGCCGGTGCGGTCAGACTCGGAATCCAGCTTGATGCCCAGCATGCCCTGGGCGTCCAGACCGAAGCCCAGCGGCCCCTCGGTGAAGCCCGAGATGTACTTGAGGGTGAAACCCTGCGCCCATTCCCTGCGTGCGGAAATGTTGCTGGTGCCCTTGTAGTCGCGGTCGAAGTAGAAATTGTTGAGCTTCAGAGAGGCATGGCTGTCCTCGAAGAAGCCGGCAGCCTGTACCGCGCCGGCCAGGGCGGACAACGTGAATGCGGCGGCCAGGGCGGCGCCATGCTTTGCATGGATGCAGGTCATGGAGATTCCTTTTTGTTGTTATGAATCTGCGGGCAAGGGAGTGCCTTTCCCGGAGGTCTTGCGTCCTCCGGGTCGGCGTTCGGAATAAGGATTGGGCTGGCTTACTGGGCGCTGTCGAGCAGTACCCACTTCTGGTCCTGCACGGTCACCAGGGTGCGGCCACGCTGGTCATGGCCGAAATGGTCGTCGGCCGACAGGTTGTAGACGCCGTGGGTACCCACCACGCCCTTGGCGTTCTCCATCGCCTCGCGCAGCGCGCTGCGGAACTCGGCACTGCCCGGCTTGGCCTTGGCCAGTGCCTGCGGGGCTGCGGCCTTGAGCAGCTGGGCGGCGTCGTACAGGTAGGCGCCGAACGGCGACAGGCTATTGGGACCGTTGACCTTCTCGTAGTTCTGCGCGTACTCGGCGGCCAGCGCCTTGGACGGATGCTCGGCAGGCAGCTTGTCCCAGATCACCACCGGGCCGACCGGCAGGATGGCGCCTTCCAGCGCCTTGCCGCCGATGCGCAGGAACGCCTGGTTGGCGGCGCCGTGGGTGTGGTAGATGGCGCCCTTGTAGCCGAGTCGGCGCAGTTCGGTGTGCGGCAGCGCGGCTGGGGTGCCGGTGGCGCCGATCAGCACCGCGTCCGGACGGCTGGCGAGCACCTTGAGCACCTGGCCGCTGACCGAGGCGTCGGTACGGTTGAAACGCTCGTTGCTGGTCATGTTGATGCCGGCGCTGGCGCCCTGCTCGCTGAGCACCTTGTACCAGTCGTCGCCCCAGGCATCGCTGTAGCCGATGAAACCGAGGGTCTTCACCTGCTGCGCCTGCATGTGCTCGACCAGCGCGTCGGCCATCAGCTCGTTGGTCTGCGGGATGGTGAACACCCAGGCCTTCTCCTCGCCTTGTGGCGCCAGCGGGGCGAGGACGATCAGCGGGGTGCCGTTTTCCCGGGCGATCTGCGCCATGGCGCTGGAGGTCGGCACCGTGGTGGAGCCGATCATCAGGTCGACCTTGTTCTCGCCGACCAGCTTGCGCGCGTTCTTCGCCGCGGCGGTGCTGTCGGTGGCGTCGTCGAGGACGATGTAGTTGACCTTCTCGCCGGCAATTTCCGCCGGAAGCATCCTCACGGTATTGCGTTCCGGAATGCCCAGCGAGGCCCCCGGACCGGTAGTGGACAACGAGATGCCCACGTTGATGTCGGCATAGGCCGTGGCGCTGAGCAGCGGGGCAAGCAACAGTGCGGTCAAACGTTTCATGGATGCCTCCAGGCGTTGTTGTTGTTTTGGTGACGCGTTGTGTTGCGGGTGAATCCGTTGGGCTCTCAACCGGCCAGTGCAGCCGCGGCGGGTGCCGGCGCCGCGGACTTGCGGCCCAGATAGGTCTCGATAACCTTGGGGTCGTCGGCCAGCTCGGCCGCCGGGCCCTGCAGGGCCACCTCGCCGTTTTCCAGCACGTAGCCGTAGTCCGAGCATTTCAGGGCGGCGCGGGCGTTCTGCTCGACCAGCAGGATCGACACGCCGGTGGCGCGCAGCTCGGTGATGATCCTGAAGATCTCGCCGATCACCCGCGGCGCCAGGCCCAGGCTCGGCTCGTCGAGCATCAGCAGCTTGGGCTTGGCCATCAGCGCGCGGCCCATGGCGAGCATCTGCCGCTCGCCGCCGGACATGGTGCCGGCGGCCTGGCGGCGGCGCTCCTTGAGGCGCGGGAACAGGTCGAACACCTCGGCGAGGGTCAGGCCGTGATCGCGATGGCCCTGGCGGTGACGGCTGAAGGCCCCCAGCAGCAGGTTGTCCTCGACGCTCATCGGACTGAACAGCTCGCGGCTTTCCGGCACCAGGTTGAGGCCCTGCCCGACCCGCTGGGCCACGCCGTGGTGGCGCTGTAGGGTCTTGCCCAGGTAGGCGACCTCGCCCTCGGCCGGCAGCAGGCCCATCAGGGCACCGAGCAGGGTGGTCTTGCCGGCACCGTTGGGTCCGATGACGCTGACGATCTGGCCCTCGCCGATGGCCAGGCTGACCTGGCGCACCGCCTCGACCTTGCCGTAGCAGACCGACAGTCGCTCGACGTTCAGCAGCGGGTTGTTCGCGCTCATTCCACACCTCCGAGGTAGGCGGCCAGCACCGCCGGATCGTCCTGAATCTGCTGCGGCAGGCCTTCGGCCAGCTTCTGGCCGAATTCCATGACCACCACCTGGTCAGCCATGCCCATCACGAAGTCCATGTCGTGCTCGACCAGCAGCACGCCCATGCCCTCCTCGCGCAGCTTGCCGAGCAGCTCGGCCAGCGCCTGCTTCTCCAGGTGGCGCAGGCCGGCGGCGGGCTCGTCGAGCAACAGCAGGTAGGGGTCGGAAGACAGTGCGCGGGCGATCTCGACGATGCGTTGCTTGCCCAGCGGCAGGCTGCCGGCGGCGTCGAACAGGTGTTCCTTGAGGCCGACGCGCTCGATCTGCCGCGCTGCCTCGGCGAGCAGGCGGGCCTCCTCGTCGCGCTCCAGGTGCAGGCTGGCGCATAGCAGGCCGGATTCGCCGCGCATGTGTGCGCCGAGGGCGACGTTCTCCAGCACGCTCATCTGCGGCAGCAGGCGCACATGCTGGAAGGTGCGGCTGACCCCGAGGCGGGCGATGCGCCGCGACGACAGGCCATCGATGCGCTCGCCGCGGAAGCGGATCTCGCCGCTGGTCAGCGGCAGCAGACCGGTGAGCAGGTTGAACAGGGTCGACTTGCCGGCGCCGTTGGGGCCGATCAGCGCGGTGATCTCGCCGCTGTTCACAGTCAGCCCCATGTTGTTGTTGGCCACCAGACCGCCGAAGCGCTTGACCAGACCCTCAGCCTGCAGCAGCGGCTGGTTGGCCGGCAGCGCCTCGCGGCGCGGCAGCGCGGCGGCCTCGACCGGCACCTCCAGCTCGGCCGCTGCACGCCGGCGCTGCGGGAGGCGGGCAGCCAGCAGCGGCCACAGGCCGTCGCGGGCGTACTGCAGGCAGAGGATGATCAACGCGCCGAAGAAGATGGTCTCGAAGTTGCCGCCCTGGCCGAAGACATGCGGTAGCAGGTCCTGCAGCCACTGCTTGAGGACGGTGACCAGGGCCGCACCGAACAACGCGCCGCCCAGGCTGGCCGCGCCGCCGAGGACGATCATGAACAGGTACTCGATACCCATGGTGATCGAGAACGGCGTCGGGTTGACGAAGCGCTGCAGGTGCGCGTACAGCCAGCCGGACAGTGCCGCCAGCAGCGCGGCGACGACGAAGATCGCCAGCTTGGAACGGGCGGTGTTCACGCCCATCGCCTCAGCCATCACCGTGCCGCCCTTGAGCGCGCGGATCGCCCGGCCCTCGCGGCTATCCAGCAGGTTGCCGATCAGCCAGATAGCCGCGGCGACCAGCGCCCAGATCGCCAGGCTGAAATCGGCGCTGCTGTCGATGGTCCAACCGAACAGGGCGATGTTCGGCAGGTTGCTGATGCCGCCGAAGCCGCCGAGGTTCGGCAGATTGCCGAACAGGTAGAAGAGGCTCAGGCCCCAGGCCAGGGTGCCGATCGGCAGGTAGTGGCCCGACAGGCGCAGGGTCAGCACGCCCAGCAGCAGGGCGATACCGCCGGTGATCAGCAGACCGGCGAGCAGGCCGAGCCAGGGCGACAGGCCGTACGAGGTGCTGAGCACCGCGGTGGCGTAGGCGCCGATGCCGACGAAGGCGGCCTGGCCGAACGAGGTCAGCCCGCCGATGCCGGTGAGCAGCACCATGCCCAGGGCGACCAGGCTGTACAGGCCGATGTAGTTGGCCAGGGTCACGTAGTATTCCGGCAGCACCTGCGGTGCCACCAGGGCGAGGCCGGCGACCAGCGCCAGCGGGGTCAACAGCGTGCGCTTCATCAGTGCTCCTCCTCGACGTGATGGGTGGTCAGCGACAGCCAGAGCAGGACCGGAATCACCAGGGTGAAAACGATGACTTCCTTGTAGGCCGAGGCCCAGAAGGAGGCGAAGCTCTCGATCAGGCCGACCAGGAAGGCGCCCCCGGCGGCCAGCGGATAGCTGGCCAGACCGCCGATGATCGCGGCGACGAAGCCTTTGAGGCTGATCAGGAAGCCGGAGTCGTAGTACAGGGTGGTGATCGGACCGATCAAAATGCCGGAGCAGGCGCCGATCAGCGCGGCGAGGAAGAACGCGCTGCTGCCGGCCAGTTCGGTGGGGATGCCCACCAATTGCGCGCCGTTGCGGTTGAAGGCGGTGGCGCGCAGGGCCTTGCCGTACAGGCTGTGACCGAAGAACAGGTACAGCGCGACGATCAGCAACAGGGCGATGCCGATCACCAGCAGGTTCTGCCCGCCGATCATGGCGTCACCCAGCATGAAGCTGCTGTCGGTGAACGGCAGGGTGCGGAAGCCCTCGGCGCCGAACAGCCACAAGCCGAGACCGACCAGCATGCTGTGCAGCGCCACCGACAGGATCAGCAACAGCAGCACGCTGGCCTGGGCTGCCGGTTGGTAGACCAGCCGGTAGAAGATCGGCCCCAGCGGAATGACGATGGCCAGGGTCAGCAGCACCTTGAGTGCGCCGTGCAGGTTGGCCAGATCGAGATTGCCGAGCAGCGCCCAGAGTAGCAGCGGCAGGCTCAGGTGGGTCAGCAGGTGCAGCGGAATCCGCGCGGCATGGCGGCGACGCACGGCCGTCACGATGTCCTTGGCGCACACCAGTGCGGCACCGCCGAGGAGCAGCCAGAGGGTGCCGGGCACCTGCCCGGCCTGCAGGGTGGCCAGGGTCAGCGCACTGAAGGCGACGAAGTCGCCCTGGCAGACCAGGATCACCCGCGTTACCGCGAACACCAGAACGATGGCCAACGCGATCAGCGCATAAATTGCGCCCGTAGTCAGCCCGTCCTGCGCCAGAAAGGTCAGGATTGCAAAGTCCATGGGAAACCTCAGCGAATGGAAGCGGCTGGACAGTCGGCCGGTGACACGGCCAGGGCATGGCAGTGCGGCAGCAGGCGACGAGGGTGCAGGCATTGCGGGGAGCGGGGGCGATTGCGCGGCGCGCACAGGGCCGGCGATTGGTCATGCAGAGGCATGTGTTTCTCCATCGATGTTATTTTTTTTATTTGCCGGGCAACTTGCGGGGAAGCATCAAAGGCTCGGCATCGGACATGCGAAGAACGGCTTCTCATCTCGAGAATACACATCCGTATGTGTATTTGAATACTGCCCAGCGACAGCTGCCTTGTCAAACGCGAATTGACAATTAATAGGTTCAATTCAGACTAATGGACGACCCACTCGGCACGCACTGATCCAGCATGCACAGCCAACCAGCGCCCATAAAAAAGCCAGGCTGCGGCCAGCCTGGCATAAACCCCTACCCCGCCGCATCGCGAGGCTTCAGGAGCACCAACAAGGGCAATTCACGAGGCACGCCCATCCCCTGCACCAGAAGGGAAAGCCCCTGTACTACTGACTCTGCGGCCCCGATGAGTCCACAGAGACAGCAGTGCCCCGATGCAGATTCAGAGCAGATTCAGACGAAGGCGTCGGCGAAGAAGCGCTCTTCCGCCAGCTGGCGCTGGGCGACGAAATCGCGACGGGCGGAATCGACCATCACCGGCGCGCCGCAGGCGTAAACCTCGAAGTTCTCCAGCGAGACGAAATCGGCCAGCACCTGCAGATGCACGAAGCCGGTGGCGCCCTGCCAGTCACACTCATTACTTGGCTCTGACAATACGGGTATGTATTCCAGCCAGGACAGTTCGGCCGCCATCGCCAGCAGTTCATTGTGCTGGTAGAGGTCCTTGCGCCGGCGACCGCCCCAATACAGGTGCACCGGGCGTGTGTTGGCGCCCTGCTCCCTGAGTTGCTCCAGCAGCGCCTTGATCGGCGCGAAGCCAGTGCCGCTGGCGAGGAAGACCATCGGCCGCTCGCTGTCGCGCAGGTAGAAGGAGCCGTAGGGACCGCTGACCCGTACCATCTCGCGCGGCTTCATGGCCTCGAACACATGACCGCTGAACTTGCCGCCCGGCATGTGGCGGATGTGCAGTTCCAGCTGGTTGTCGACCGGCACGCTGGTGGCCATCGAGTAGCTGCGGCGGGTGCCGTCCTTGAGCTGCACGTCGATGTACTGGCCCGGGTAGTAGCGGAACTCGGGGCCACTCGGCGGCAGCATCAGGCGCACCACGGCGACGTCGTCGCTGACCTTGTCGATGGCGCCGACGCGGGCGGCGGTTTCCTGCACGCAGATGCCGCGCAACTCGCCGACTTCCGGCGCGTCGATGACCAGGTCGGAGGTGGCCCTGGCGCGACAGGTCAGCACCATGCCCTCGGCACGCTCGGCTTCGCTGAGCACCTCCAGCGGGCTGTCGGCGTGATCTACGCTGCCGCTGGCGACCTTGCACTTGCAGCTGCCGCAGGTACCCTCGCGGCAGCTGTGCTTGAGCATCAGGCCATCGGCCAGCGCGCCGTCGAGGATGGTCTTGTCGGC
>RCUJ01002039.1_pt1 | contig 10173 bp, 18 predicted proteins | sample 2166321 | NCBI WGS metagenome assembly RCUJ01 (sample SAMN09932808, study PRJNA488358) | compost metagenome | feature: garden; material: soil; isolation source: compost soil in an enriched community after 118 h of incubation | place: Germany: Experimental Botanical Garden Goettingen | collected... | reverse complement strand
GTTCACTTATTTTGTCAGCAAGCGGAAATAGGAAGCGCAGCGACCGTCATCCCTCCACCCCAGCCAAGATGATTATGCTTAAAAGACTTTTTCGGAAGTCTTTTTTTGTTTTAATATAATAAGTTGATTTATTATAGTTTATATGTTATAATAAACGCAATGTCGCGTGACAGGAGACTGCAACAATGCAGTAACACCTATTTGCCAGGGTTCGTGGCACACCGAAAGGCTGGACGCATGTCCGCAACCTACGAGATCAATGATGGACCGACGGCGAACGAGATCTGGGATCATGCAAAGCATTCCCATAACAAGAACATCGTGATGCCACTGAAGTTCAGGACGACTCACGCCAGTGCGACCAACCGAAACGAGTCGCACTACCTAGAGCCAACAATTACCAAGGTCGGCAGTCTGGATGAAGATTACGGGCAAATGCTCGAGCTCTCCGGATACACCACCTATGGTGACAAGGGCGGGCGGTCACGGTTTACCGGCTTCTACAACGCACGCAACCGAAGTGGTACATTCTTCTTCGGGTAGTAGTGTTTCAACCCCACGGCAGCCAGTCGTGGGGTTTCCCCATTTCTTCCTGGAACACACCCACTATCCCCAGCCAAGATGATTATACTTAAAAGACCTCCTTCAGGGGGTCTTTTAACTTATGCGTATTATAGGCGTAATAATGAGACATGTCCGAAACACTCCGTGTCAAATACACGCAAAATGCTGAATGGGTCATGGTGAAAACTGGTGATGACTGTTATGGAGACCTCACGCTCATTAAGCCAGTCAAGATAGCTAGACCCGAAGGCCTATTCGGAAGTCTTGATTATGCTAAACTTTATCCATGACATCCATAGAACCAGTAAAAACAGATAAGTTCCTCATCGTCACATATCCCATACTAGCTGCCTGGATAGTCCTTCTTTCGTTAACCGACGCTTTATCCTGGCTAGGTAGTTACCGCGTGATATGGGGACAGAGCTATCCGCCCATACCGGATCTTCTACTACTCATACTATTGCTTACACCAATTACTTGCCTGGCTATTCCTATGGCACACAAGCACCTTCAACTGCAAGGCTTAACTGAGACGACTAGACTGAAGTATCTCAACTGGATGTTCTTTACGATTATAATCGTGGTCATATCCTACTTTATTTACTTCTTACTAAGCTGGCTCATTTCATAGCTATGGCCAAGAATAGACAAAACGCCTTAACACATCTTGGACTTTTAGCTTTTGCTGTCGCACCATTTGCGAGCTATCTGTCTGCCCCCTTCTATTGTTAGAATGTACTGCGATATTAATCCCACCAGTTGGTGCGGCCCGGGATTGGCAAGTATTGTGTATGGCGCTATATTTTTTACTGTATTTCTACTTGGTGCAACAGTAATACTTACTGCGGCGGCACCAAAAAAGAAAAGCTAATATTAAATTATTCGAGAGCATCCTGCTTCTTGGTACATATCCATTAGCTCCTAACCATGAAGCCTATGCTTATAATAGACTCCATTATGGGGTCTATTTTGTTATTATGAACACATGATTAAAAGACCAAGCACTCAAAAGTCATCAAAAACGCCAAAACGATCGTCACTTATTCTAGTAGCACTCCTACTCACGGCGATAACAGTATCTTCACTTATCTATATACCGATCAAGACAGTGCGAGTTGGCGAGTGTCCTGGCCGAACCATTCGCTTGAGCCTACTTGACAATGGACAGGAGCAAATAAATCAAGCCGAGATGAACGAAAAGAAGCGGGTTGAAGACAAAAACGAAATTCTTAAGAGAAATCCTGGTCTAGCAATGGGCTGCGTACCTGGTAAGACGTATAAACTTTACATTTTTTAACGGAAACCTGTTATCCGCTAACTCCGACCAAGATGGTTATATTTAAAATAGCCGAGGGTCGTATTTATGTTTGCTATACTAATAGTATCTATGTGGGCAAAACATAAAAAATCTGGATTCACCATCGTTGAGCTTCTTATTGTTATCGTTGTCATCGGCATCCTAGCCGCTATTACTATAGTTGCATATAACGGTATACAAAATCGATCAAAAAACGCCAAGACAGTAAGCGCCATCACTGCTTGGTCGAAAGCAATCAAGCTATACAATGCCGATACAGGGACGTGGCCGAGCGCACACTCTTGTCTTGGCTCATCGACGACATACGTAGGGAATAACTCCCAGTGCTGGAATAGCGCCACATGGGTCGTCAGTGCTACCTTCACGAATCAGCTCGCTCCTTATCTAAGTGGATTCCCAGAGCCAGATACGACGGACGTCACGGATAGTGGCGCCAACACTCCAAGGCGTGGCGCTCTTTACCACACGACAAACAGGGATATATATGCAGCTTTCAGCGGAATCACCAGCTGCCCAGATACTGGGCTTCGACATACAACTACAAGCACCGAAGCCGCTGGCATATACTGCATATACACCCTAGATTAAAAAAGCTGATATTCTACTTGGCGCTTTTTCTTATTCTTTAGGCTTCGATAGCAATCTGCTTTGGCTTCGGAAGCTCTTTGAACTGAATGGAAACTGTCAGAACACCATCCTTCATCTTGGCTTTAATGGAGTCTTCGTCCGCCGCTTCAGGTAGGCGCACGCTGCGATAAAAACTGCTTGAGCTTTCGCGAACAATGTATTTCCTATCCTTATCCTTTTCTTGTTCGCGGCGCTCAGCACGAATAATTAGATTACCTTTATCGACATTAATGTCGATGTCCTTCTGCTCAAAATTCGGCAGATGAGCTTCAACATGCAACTCCTTATCATCTTTTGATGTATAGACGTCTGTTGTTGGCATTTGCATTGTTTTGATCGGGGAAAACCAATCATCTGAGAAGAATTGCTTCTGTAAGGCTTGGATTTCCGCAAATGGATCAAACTTGATTAAGTCACTCATATGTAACCTCCTTGTATTTGATTTATATTCACGAAAAGGATGACCTTTTCTATAAATAATTATAGAAATCTGGCACTCTCATGTCAAGAGTGCCAGAATATGATTCTCATAGGACGTAATTGCTTTATTTAACGAATATGATATTATACTGTTTAGTTCTTACGCAAGTGGGGATGTTTGATGGTTAGATGTTTTCTCCCAACAAATATGGAGGCTACGATGCCCTGGAAACGATTCTATGTTCGTGTACCCGAGAATGAACCCAACCCAATATGGAGAGTCCAGCACGCAGATGAAACTGTTAACATCGCCGGAGGGTTCTTCCTATGTCCGCCAGGAGTTGGCTACGTTCAAGAACCCGATGGTACATTCGAGGTAAGGGCGCTTGCCCCTAGCTTCGTCGACACTGTCCGAACGATGCTGACAGAACACGAAGGGCTTATCATCGAACGTGAAGAAGACGTCGATGACTAAAAGCCCCTTCTCCCCTACTGCGTAGAATATGAGGTCCGCCGGCACCTTGCTTCTGATTAGAAGCAAAAGCCCGGCCACCTCCTTGAATAGATCTATTGGCTAAACACCCCGAGGCGCCTACACCCTAGCTATACTTTTCTTTCGCCTCTAGGTATGATTGCTCGATGAGCTTTTCTAACGTAGACAGGTTAATGTCGGCTAGTTTATTTATATAAAGACACCCGACACTTGTTTTATGCTTACCTAAGTCCTTTAGTAGGTCTGCGTAGTTGGCAAATCCCGGCATGAAGTAGAGAGTCAGATTCTGCTTCCGTGGCGAAAAGCCAGCGAGCGGCCAATCACCTTCCTGCGTACTTCTTTCTGATTTATAGTGGTACTGTCCAAATCCAATAATGCTCGAACCCCACATCTTCGGCTCTTGGCCAGTTATTTTTGAGTACATCCGAAGAAGCGTGAAGCTGTCACGTTTTCGTACTTCATTCGTTACCGTATTTAAAAAATCTTCGACACTTGCATCGTTGGGGAGTGTTTTTAAAGTAGCCATTTCATTTAGTATACCAAAGTAGAAGAAGTCCCACCCTTTCTCTCTTAATGCTTATGCTCTATACTAAAAGCTATTATGCAGACGAGACAGAAGCACCATGGATTCACGATCGTCGAACTACTGATTGTTATCGTGATTATCGGCATCCTCGCCGCAATTACCATCGTCGCCTATAACGGAATACAAGTGCGCTCACGCGACACAATCCGCGTCAGTGACCTAAGGACGATCCATAAAGCGATTGAACTCTACAAGGCCGAAAACGGCACTTATCCGCTACCCGCCAACGGCTCTATGAACTGGACCGGAAATTGCACCACATTTGGTAGTGTTACGAACTATATCACGGGCATATCCGTCTACGCTTCTAGTCTTCCGCTGGATCCAAAGTGGAAGAACACTGACAACAAATGCTATCTCTATAGGTCTAACGGGACAGATTTCATGATTCTTGCCTGGAATGTAATGGAAAATATCTGTGGCGGAGATCCAAGTAACGTCTGTAACTCACCTGAGATAAGGGCAATGGACAGACAGGCGACGACGAGCGAATTATCCATTGCAATCTTTAGCCCTGGCGCTGCTGCCTGGTAGAAGTGTTATCATAGAAACATGATCTCATTCTACCGCTCTGTCAGCCATACCCCGCAAATCGCACAAATTAAAGATCCCCTTTCTGGTAGCTGGATTCGCTGCGAACGGCCCGGGGAAGATGAACTGGCGATTCTTATAGAGATCGGACTTGATGAAGACATCCTACGCGATAGTCTCGACCCCCATGAAGTACCGCGTATTGATTCGGAAAATGGTTGGGCGTATTTTATCACTCGTCTTCCAGATACTGATGATGACTTTAACGACTTCACGACGCCGATTCTTTTTGCGATTGGCGAAAAGCATGTCGTTACAGTGAGCCGCGACCCGCTCGGTCGTCTATGGCAGCCTTTTATTGATAAGGTACACATACCAACCACTCAAAAAACAAAGCTCTTCATGCACATGGTTGATGCTATTACTAGACAGTATGGTACACGTGTCGCACAAATTAACCGCCAAATGCGCGCCGCAACAAGTGACGTCCGTAACCTAAACCCTAAGGAAATTACACGGCTCGTTGAATATGAGAGAAAACTCAATGACTACCTCGACGCGCTCATCCCAACCAATACCGCACTCGAGAAACTACTTAGCGGCAAGATTGTCGGCCTCTACGACGATGACCGTGACCTTGTAGAAGATCTTTCTATTGACCTCGAGCAGCTTATCGCACGATGTACCAGCTTACTGCGTACAATCACAAACCTGCGTGATTCATACCGCGCAGTCATGGATACTCGGCTAAATGAAACGATGCGAATTCTGACTGTTATTACGATGGCGTTTACTATTCCAACCATGGTCGCCGGCCTCTTTGGAATGAATGTAGACATTCCAGGCGCAAACATGCCGATGATGTTCTGGGTTGTCATTGCAATCAGTGCAGTGCCGTCACTTGGCCTCATCTACTACTTCATGCGTAAGAGATAAGCCGCCGCTAAGCTATAGTTCAAGCTTGCTATCGCTTCCATCGGATTTAAAATACGAGCGAATCTCAAATAAGAAGTATCCCGTAATTGCGACGCTCATTAATCCGGCTAGTAAACTGCCAATATTTAAGCTCAGTAAAAAGCCTATAATTGTTGATGCAAAGTTTAATAGACCGCATATAAATAGCAAATCCCACCCTTTTTTCTTTCCTTCTTTTAGCGGCATGACCGCGATAGCGAGCAGCACGAGTAGCAAAATAGAGAATGCCAATGCTACAAGAACCGCAATAAAGGCGAGACTTCCAGCAACGGCACCGATCACGCCTCCATATACACCAATAGCTGTGCTTGCCCAAAATGTTACCGCCAACACTCCGAACACGCCAAATATACCAAGGGCCACGCCCACAAGACCAATCCACCAGATATTTTTTGCCAACCATATTTGGCCATTAACTGGTAAGTGTGGTGCCTTTTCGTACCACTGAGCTACAGTTGATTCAAGTTTACGAATAGACTCCATACTATTGCCCTCCATTAGCTACTCTCATCATACGCCCGAGAATAAGGTCCGTGCAACTATCTTGTTGCTTTTCGGTGAGCTAACGGCCACATCCCCCAGCTTATCCATGCAGCGAGTACACCAAGCAGTAACAGCCCAAATACTGTCATCCAACTGACGTTCGTCTCGACAACCGTCCCAAGCAGACCACTATTATCTAAACTGATACCGTTCACCTTAAGGTACACTTGAACCGCAAGCCAAAGAACAACCACTAGCCATCCGCTAACCATCGATACGAAGCGCATTGCCGGGCTAAGGGGCATGCGGAGCAGAAACGGCAGTGCCGCAACCTCAAGAACCACAATACATGACGCAAAGAGATGGGCTGACACTATGCCACCCGGTAGCCCGTAACTTTCAAGAAGCGGAACGAAATCTTCAAAATGGAATAATTGTGCCACGGCCATGCTTAAAATAATTGCTGCGAAAACTAGCGCTACTAGTGGCATATAGGCGCTCTTTGGTTTCGGGGCTGAGGAAGCAGTTACGAAAAATCTCATGTCTGTAGTATATGCCTTATTCTCTTCTGTTACAAAACGTTGTTATTTTGTTTATTCTGCTTGCGCTTTTGCGACGCCTCCCGTATTGTTAGACACAGCGAAAGTTACTAAAACAAACATAACTCCAACATCATGTTGTGACTGATCGCTCTACGATAACCCACCACAACTTAAAAACACCTCTGCATTTGAGGTGTTTTTATTTACTCTGCCTTAAAGGAGTTATCAGCACGCCACTTTGCGATTGCAGCATGGTTGCCACTTAGTAGCACTTCCGGTACCTTCATGTCATTAAAGACTTCGGGGCGCGTATACTGAGGGAACTCCAGCGTCTCTCCGTCGCTAAAGCTTTCTATCTCAGTGCTCTTCTCGCCGCCTAGCACGCCAGGAATTAATCGAACGATACTATCAATGATCGTCATTGCCGGCAGCTCACCGCCAGTAAGCACATAATCACCAACGCTTATCTGTTGATCAACAAGACTTACGATTCGCTCGTCATAGCCCTCGTAGCGACCGCAGATAAAAATATAGCCGTTATTGCTGTCGGCGTACTCTTGAGCAGTCGCCTGCTTCCAGCGTCGTCCACGTGGCGTCATAAGTAGCACTTTTGCCGTTGGGTCATTCCGCTTTGCCTGCTCAACAGCCGCAAAGAGAGGCTCAGGCTTGAGCAGCATCCCATCACCACCGCCATACGGCGTATCATCAACCGTTCGACGAGGTCCTAGTCCAAACTCGCGCAGGTCAATAAGCGTAAATTCAGCAGCATTTTTATCCTGCGCCTTCCACATCATGGAATTATTAAGCACACCAGTAAACATCTCAGGAAAGAGGGTAATAATTTGTATCTTCTTCATCTGTTACTAGTGTACATGGTATTGACTTTTTTGTCTATATATGATAACATAATTCTACTTCGTTAAGCACTTCCGCTTTCGAGACAACGCCAAGAGAAGAGCAGCAAAGATGCCGCACCGCACCGCCACTAACCAGAGCAATGATCAGACCACTCAGCCCTCAGGCCACCAGGTAGAGACAGTCCACTATGATGAAGGCACTTGCTGGCACATAGTAACTCCCCCTCTCCGCGGAGTTTTCTGGCCCAATGGCAAGTTTGACAAAACACTCTGGCCCTAGACCTACTGAAAATGACTCGTTGTAGCTGTTCAATCGAACACTACCGCTTGAGCCACTACAGTGGGTCATTTTTATTTTGCTTTCATAATCAGAAATTGACTTAAGGAGACACTTGCCCCATATTAAGACAGGCTTTCGTTTACTAATGAAGGTCTTCGCGCACGTCCCATCGTGCATTCAAACAAAGGAGTTGAAGCGTCCTTGCGCTCCACTAAATCAATTCGGCACGACATTCAGTTTTATACCTCGATGTCCGCTATCACACTCGGCTGCACTATCTTTTTCGCCGCTGCTTGCTTTACCTACCTCACCTTCCTAAACGCCGTCTGTGCAATGCTCTTTCTTGTCGGCACAGCAGTTCTGATCGGCAGGTCAGTACGGTATGGCTTTGAGCATTACGAAGCAACAGTGGCACAATCTGCCCAAGCCCATCCTGGCGCCGGCGACAGGAATCGATAACTACGCAACCATCCGAAGACACTGTCGCCACGGAGCGTCATATGACCTCCAGCGACAGTGTCTTCGGACACCTACCAAAGCTATCCTGCAACAAAGCATAATAGTTTTGGTAAGTGGCATCTGCTATACTACCTCTTAGATAAAGTGAGTTTTTATAATGGAATTTGAGAATAATCAGCCAACTGACGAAGAGCAGAGGCGCCTTGCTGAGGCAAGAAAAATTACACTACAGCCCCTTCATGCCGGAATTACACCGGATCCTATTCCTGATGCCGAAATTTCTGCACGTCGAACTCGCGAAGACTCACCAAATGCCTCTAATGACACCGAAGACACTAGTGCATTACAGCTTATTCAGCCGAGCAAGAGTGCCCTCAATAAGCCAACAGATAATCAGCGCACGACACAGACAAATTTGCGCCCCCTTGGGGCGGCCATTCTAGTCTTAGTCATCGCCACCACTATCGGTGCGACGACCTGGCTCTGGATCCAAGCTGCATAAAGTCACCGTAAAATATTAGATACCAAAAAACCACCCATAGACGGGTGGTTTCTCAGACATATAAGGCTCTCAACAATATATTGTTGCTCGCATGAGCATGTTCTCGCAGTTCTAAGAATTTTTGCTTTCGAACTGTTTATGATTATATATCGAGGTCATCAAGTTCCGCAAGCTCTTTTCGAGTGTTTCTTGCTAGGTTCGACTCGTTATCCACAGGCTCATCTGTTGAGTTATTCACAGCCTCGTCACCAAGGTCGTCTGATGCTGCAGTATAGTTTTCACGCTCTTCGTCATTGTTAATGATCTTGAGATTATAACGAGCATCATTCTTAGTTCCAAGAGCACGAAGCAGAGTTCGAAGGCTTTGTGCTGTAACGCCCCTTTTACCAATAACTCGCCCAAGGTCATCAGGATTCACCGTGAGCGTAAGAAGTACGCCTTTTTCGTCAATAATACGCTCTACCACTACGTCATCAGGAAATCCTACGAGTGATTTTACGATATATTCTACAAATTGCTGGTCGATTGTTGACATATGCCCTCCACGTCTGACTACGGTCACACTACTGATATCGTATTTCCAGTATAGCATGATCACTTATTGCGTATATATTGACGTTTTAAAATTATTCTATTACAGTATAGTCACGTCTCACCTGTATACAGGTGGAGCGATTTCGATCTGGGGAGGAATCATGACCACCGCCACGCTTACAAGCTTTGGCAAGGAATCACCGTCCGAACGAATCTGCAGGAGTGTTAGTAGCGCACTTCTCAAAGAAATGAAACGAGCACCTGGCGCATGGCCGGCTAAGGATCGGAAGACGGCAGTCGCGTGCATCCGCCACCTTGCATGCAACATCGACTCACCAGCTAGCCAGCGGCACACAGTTCACGGCAAGGCCCGGTATATCCGCCTCAGCCAAGAACAGAGTGATCTGCTGCAATACTGGTACCTCGAGGCTCTCTGGGACGAGCCGGCAGCGCTGTAGCTCCACGCCTACCACCCAACAACAAGTCGCCACCGTGGCGCCCCGGGCATCAACCGCTCGGCAGACCCCGCTTCGGCGGGGTTTACTTTTGTCCATAAAAAAATACTCGCCGTTATGGCGAGTATTTTTTTATGTCAGTGAATATTATTCAGCTGATTCTTCAGCAACTTCTTCTTTTGGCTGATTCTTGCGGAGCTTTTCAGCGTTACGAATAGTTTTCGTTTTCTGACCAGCTTCTTTTACCCAGCTAGGAAGCTTTACGCCTGCATCTTTTAGAAGTTTTACGACACGAGGAGTTGGCTGCGCACCGTTATCGAGGTACTTTTGCGCTACTTCTACTTGTACGTTAGCATCTTTAGTATGTGGGTTGTAGCTACCAACGTAGGCTACGACACGACCGCTTGACGGGTGGCGTTGTGATTCTTGAACTGCGAGACGGTAGACAGGATAACCCTTGCGTCCGACGCGTTGCAAACGAATTGCGAGCATAAATGAAACTTCCTTTATAAAACTTCTTAGACTTTTTATTAGTTCTTGACCAAGT
>RCUJ01002038.1_pt1 | contig 10174 bp, 10 predicted proteins | sample 2166321 | NCBI WGS metagenome assembly RCUJ01 (sample SAMN09932808, study PRJNA488358) | compost metagenome | feature: garden; material: soil; isolation source: compost soil in an enriched community after 118 h of incubation | place: Germany: Experimental Botanical Garden Goettingen | collected... | reverse complement strand
GTTCCTAACTTTTTGGAACACAATGAATTTAATGACAATGATTCGACAACCTCATTGGAGCGTCTGCATTATTATTTGATTGGAGGTTATGTTTTTGACTTAAGCACCAATGTGCAATTCAAGCCCGCATTTATGTGTAAGACAGTGGTTGGCTCCCCATTACAATTAGACTTGTCTGCCAATTTTTTATTCAATGAAAAATTTGTATTGGGTGCAGCCTGGAGATGGGATGCGGCTGTGAGTGCTATGGCAGGATTTCAAATTAGCAAAGGATTGTATATCGGATACGGTTATGATCTGGAAACAACACAGTTGGCTAATTATAATTCGGGCTCACACGAACTTTTTTTGCGATTTGAGTTATCCAAAAATCAGGATAGAGTAACAACACCTAGATTCTTCTAAAAAAATAACTATCATGAAAAACAAATTACTATATATAGTCCTCATCATCAGTTGTATCAATGTGTATGCACAGACGCCAAAACTGGCCAAAGCGGATCATGAATATGAGCAATTTGCCTATGTTGATGCTATAAAAACGTATGAGCGCCTATTTGAAAAAGGGTATAAATCAGCTGATATGATAGAAAAACTAGGAAATTCCTATTATTTTAAAGGTGATTTAACGACAGCTGTTAAATGGTACGAAGAACGGCATTCGCTGGCGCAAGCTCCAACCGCAGAATTTTTTTATCGTTACGCCCAATCATTAAAAGGAATTAAAGCCTATGATAAAGCTGATGGTATGATGGCAAAATTCAATCAGATGAATGCCACTGAGGAAAGAGCAAAGTTGGCATCTGAACAAAAGGATTATTTAGCAATTATCAAAAAAAATTCCGGAAGGTATCTTATCGAGAACGCAGGAATCAATTCAGAGTATTCTGATTATGGAAGTTCTGTTCTTGGAGATAAAATAGTTTTTGCTTCGGCAAGAAGTAATGGAAGTGTTTACGAAAAAAAACATTCGTGGACCGGTGAAGGATATACCAATCTTTATGCTGCCAACCGGAATGAATATGGACTTCTGTCAGATGCTGAAGTTCTTTCAAAAAATATAAATTCTAAATACAATGAATCCACGCCTGTTTTTACTAAAGATGGTGAAACAGTGTATTTTACCAGAAATAACTATTTAAATAAAAAGGGAAAAGACCAGAATGGTACCATACTATTGAAAATCTATAAAGCAATCTTAGTAGATGGTAATTGGACCAATATTACAGAATTACCCTTTAATAGTGATAGTTATAGCATCGCACACCCCGTTTTAAGTCCCGATGAGAAGTTTTTGTACTTTGTATCCGATATGCCCGGAACTATAGGGCAATCCGATATTTACAAAGTTGCCATCAATTTTGACGGTAGTTTTGGGACGCCTGAAAATTTGGGTGCGCTAATTAATACCGAAGGAAGAGAAACCTTTCCATTTGTCTCAGCAGAAAATGAACTTTATTTTGCCTCAGATGGACATCCGGGATTAGGGGGGCTGGATGTATTTGTTTACAAAATAGAAAATGGCGGAAGGAATAAAAAAGTACTAAATGTTGGAGAACCATTGAATAGCTCTAAAGACGATTTTGGCTTTCTGATTAATACGGATACAAAACTTGGTTATGTAAGCTCCAACAGGGATGGGGGGTATGGCAATGATGATATTTACAAACTGAAAGAGCTCAAAAAAATTCAATATCCCTGCGACCAATTATTGGCAGGCTTAGTTACAGACCGGGCAACGGGGTTACCGCTTCCAAGTTCAAATATAACTTTGTTTGACAGGAACTATAAATTGCTAAAAGAACTGGCTGCAGATAAAGACGGAATGTTTGATTTTGGTTTAATAGACTGTAATGAAAAATATTATATTAAAACGGAAAAAGCGGAATACAATACCATTGAAGTACCGGTTATGACAGCCAATGAATCCGGTAAAACATTTGTGCCATTGGTGTTAGAAAAACCGGTGAGAATATTAAAAGTTGGTGATGATTTGGCAAAAGTGCTTGAGATGAAGATGATTTTATTTGATTTGAATAAGGCCGTTATCCGACCTGATGCTGCATTAGAATTATCTAAAATTTTGGATGTGATGCAGCAAAATCCAAACATAAAAGTAGATATCCGATCACATACTGATAGTAGACAAAGTCATCAATATAATGAAAAATTATCCGACAGAAGAGCAAAGTCAACTATGGCCTGGCTGATAAAAAATGGCATTGATAAATCTCGTTTGACGGCGAAAGGATACGGAGAAACCCAATTATTAAACAAATGTAAAGATGGTGTAAAATGTAGTGATTGGGAACATCAGGCTAATAGAAGAAGCGAATTTATTATTGTGAAATAGCGCGATTTAAAATCTATCATGATTGAAGTTTCTATAAATTTTGAGATTTTTACTAAAAAGCTGCATTAATGCGATGGTAAAGATTAATTAATCTTTAGTATTGGTAATGAAAACATTAGGTACAAAATAGGATAGGTTCAAAATTAGATTCATTATTTTTATCGTTTTAAATCTCTAAATAGAAAATTATGTTCAAATACAAAATTTTTAAGAAAATACGATCTTCCAATGTTTTCATGCTTTTAATAATCGTATTTCTGTCCTGCGCTTTGTTGATCTTTTTTAATTTTTTTACTATTAAAATTTTATCAGCCAACAGAGCGTATGTTAATGGAGAATCTCTTTATTCAAAGGGGCAGAAAGATGGTGCCCGACATCTTATCACTTACATATATACCCAGGACAAAGCGCAATGGGAATTATTTAAAAAAGAATTAAAAGTTCCCCAAGGCGATGGCAGTGCGCGGATTGCTCTTTTAAATCATGCGGATGATACTGTCATCAAAAACGGATTTAGGGCGGGTCGAAATAAGGAGGAAGATTTAGATGATCTCATTTGGCTGTTCAGAAATTTTAAAAACGTCCCTTTTCTGGCTAAAGCCATTAAGGAATGGGAGCAGGGTGATAATTATGTTAAATTGTTAGCTCAAATTGGGGAAGATGTTAATCAGAAAATGGAAATATCCAATTTGGACCAGGCTACGAAACAAAAATTTCTTCTTGAAATTAGTGTTCTCAGCGATAAATTGACCATCAATGAGCGTAATTTTTTGAATACACTTGGACAAGGGACAAATATGATTAAAGATCTTTTGATCGTCATAAATATTATTTTTATTTTGATTATTATCAGCAGTGTCAGCTATTATTATTCCATAATGGTTAACAGGCTTATTGCTTCCAAAAAAGAAATTGAAGCTAAAAATGAAAATTTGATTATAGCTAACAGCGAACTCGACAACTTTGTTTATAGTGCTTCACACGATTTGAGATCACCGATTACTTCTCTTAAAGGGTTAATTGAAGTGGCACAATTAGAAGATGATCCAGATCAAATTAAATATTATTTAAAGTTAATGTGTCAAAGTCTAAACAAACAAGATCAGTTTATAAGTGACATTATCGATTATTCCAAGAATAAGAGGATACAGATTTTTGTTGAATCGTTGAGTTTAAACAAAATAATTGACGATACAATCACCCAACATAATCACAACAAAAACGTTGACAAAATTACCATTATTAGAAATTTATTAATTGATGAAATTCATAGTGATCGCTTAAGACTGAAAATTATTATAAATAATTTACTTTCAAATGCCATAAAATATGCTGATGAAATAAAAAAGGAGATGTTTATTTCAATTAATGCCTATAATTCAGGAGCTTTCCATATAATTGAAATTGCCGATAACGGAATTGGAATTGCGGATGAATTTAAAGAACATATTTTTGAAATGTTTTTTGTAATAAATAGCAATAAAGGATCTGGCTTAGGTCTCTACATTGTAAAAGAGACTGTAGGGAAACTTAACGGAAGCATTGGGGTATTTTCTGAAAGTAATGTTGGGAGTAAATTTACAGTAACAATTCCTATTTTATATGAAGAGTAAGTATGTTTTTTTGCTAATAGAAGATAACGAGATTGATCAGCTAATTATGACTCAATTATTCAAAAAAGTACTTAATGTTTCTGGAGTGAATATTGCAAACAATGGGAAAGAAGGGATCCAGTGGCTGCTTAGCAACAGAGAGAAATTTAGTCAATCCCTAATTATTTTATTGGACATTCAAATGCCAATAATGAATGGACCTCAATTTTTAGTAGAGTATGAAAAACTAGCAGACAGCTTAAAAAGAGAAACACAAATTTTTATGCTTTCTTCTTCTTTGGACGGTGATGAAATCAAAAGAGTTAAAGGTAATATTCATGTTTCTGATTTTTTAAGCAAGCCCATACGGATTAAAGAATTCAGTAAAATTTTATATGCAAATCTATAATATATAAGTTTCTCTTTGAATGGGACTTAGGTGATGAATAGACGTTTCATACTGTGATGCGACAGAGCTACAATTTTAAGTATTCTAAAAAAGGCAATGAAGGCGCTATAAGGCGCCATCATCTGCAAAGGAGTAGTAATTCTCGGGAGTGATAATCAGATGATCCAGGATTTCAATGTCAAGCAGTTTACCGGCGGCTTTGACTTTTTGCGTCATGGCTTTATCAGCTTCGCTGGCTTGCAGTTTACCTGAAGGATGATTGTGTATCATAATCAAGGCTGTGGCATTGGCTTTTAAGGCAGCTGAAAAAAGGATGCGAAGGTCCACCACGGTACCGGTGATGCCGCCTGAAGATATTTCGCAGATTCCAAGAACTTTATTACTGTTATTAAGCAACAGAATTTTGAATTGTTCGATGAATTCAATTTTGTTACTGTCCCAGGAGTGAATGATTAGCTTGTAAGCCGATTGGGAGGATGTAATTAGGGGACGCTCGGAAGCTTTTACAGTAGTTTTGTAAGTTAGTTCAATTTCTGAAACGATTTCCCAGTTGCGATTTTCATTTGAAGTTTCCATGATGCTAAAGATTTAAAGATTAATTATAGCACCGGACCGGGCATAGGATAGCGAGCGCAAAAAGCAACGCAATAAAGCGCGGACTTCGTCCGGCATTTATGGGGGAATTTTTTGCAGCGAACCGCGACCTGTGCCCGAACTTTGTGATGGAATTAGGCTGGTTATCCCTAAAGGATGCCCAAAACCTTATATTCGTCCATACCACCTTCGAATGTCTGCCGCGCGCCAAAAGCAGTGGCAGGCTATCACTTTAGTCTGCCACTGGAGGACTATTAATTCAATAGGATGCTATTTCCTTTTAGAGCGAACTCGTTGCAGAGGTTAAAGGCGGTTTGGTTGCGTTGTTGGGCATTTCCGCCTAAGAGCAAGGATTTGAGTTTGGCCTCAGGATCTTTATAGGTTCGTACATTTTGAAAATAGCCTGTAACGGCATTATAGGCACCAAATACAGTTCCTATGGTGGTGGGCATGAGTTGTGTCGGATCACTCATGGCGTACTCAAAAGCATTTTCTACCATGTTGTTAAAACAGGAAGAAAATTCCTCTTGAGTATCCATTTTTAACTGTTGCACTATTTCTTTATTGGGAGCCAAGGCTAAGGAGATCAGTTTTTTTACTTCAATATCAGTAATACTCACTTTTGCCCAATGATTAAAAATAGCTTCCAATTGAAGAGACAAACTATCGCTGATCCCCATGACTTTGTGTGCATGTTCCAGACGTCCTTTAGCATTGGCGGTGTGCCGAATGCGGACGGTATTGGTTTGGGTGCGTAAGGCAGCGTTGAGGGTATTGGCACAGACGATACGGATAGGGGTAAAGGCGGCTGTGATACTGCCGCTGCCATCGTGTGAGGTGGTCAGAAACAGGTATTTTTCAATCAGGTCGTCTTTACCTACGCGAATATAGTTAGGCAGTTTGGCAGTAATGAAAATTCGTTCGCCTTTGCCAAGGGCTCCTGCGGTTTCGTAGAGGATACCGTTGCCACCGACGATGCTGTCAAAAAAAGTAAAGGCCTCTTTGTTTTGAACAATTTGGTAGTCTTTGCCCACCACACCCAAAACCTCATGTGTATCGGTTCTAAGGGTGGAAAAATAATCAGAAACCAACAGTTTTTCGCTTGCGGCACTTTGGGTGTATAAGGGTGTTTTAATAACCTCATAGTCCAGTCCGGCATGCACAATGGCCTCGGTGCTGGTGGGATATTCGGACACGATTTGACCGAGATTGTGCCATGGTTTTTCGCTAACGGAAAAAAAGGAATGTTTTTGTGTGAGCTGGTTGAAATGAATTTGATGTGCCATGATATTGATTTTTAGAATGAATAAATAAAATTTTGATATATACGATTTAGTTAACTGTTTTTCTCATGGTCTTTAACCACCTAACTTTAATTAATTTTTCAAAAGAAAAAACGGAAAAAAAGAAAGCAAGATGCCAGTAGCGCATACAATAGTGAGCGCTATAAGTCCCGAAGGGTGGGCCAGGGCAGTGCAGCCCATTATGCGCGCGAGGTATAGGGGCGCTACTATCTTAGCTGCCTTTTAGTCCGTTTCGAATGAAAATGCAGACTTTTTTTAAACAGCTGATTTATAATAGGGTAGGGAATTGGTTCAAATATTTTTTTTATCTTACAACCTAGTTTTTTGTAATTTTATAAAAAAACAAAATGAAAAGTGATCCTGCAATACTCTCATTGACATTAGAGGCATCAAATATTGGTTTTCCCGTTGGAATATCTGATGAGAAGTTATTTAATCATTTTAAACCCAAAATAATCGAATTATATCAGCAAGATTTGATCGTTATCAACCATTTTGGTTTGGTGCCTGACAATAGTGCCGATGGGATGGATGATTTATTAATAGATGGCCTATTGTTTCGTTTTGATGTTCCGCAAGATGTTTTGGGCATTAATCTGGACGCAGAACCAAATGATGTAAAGAAAGCTTTGTTTGCGGTTGTTGAGAATAAGAAACCATCAAGTAGTTCCATTTTGGAAGAAATTGGTGCTACAAAAAAAGAAACTACTGTCGTTTTTGAATTTTTTGATTTATAATTTTATTGCAATCAAATCGACATTATAAGGATATGCAAAATGATCAATAGGTTCATGCTGTAACCATTTGGTTTCATCTTCCTGTTTTAAAACTACCGGCATTCTTTTTTTATGGTTGTGGATTTCTGCCAAGAGAGGACTCGCTTCTGTAGTAAGGATGGTGTAGGTGTTTTTAATTTCTCCTGTATGTTTGTCTTGCCATTGTGAATACAATCCTGCGAATGCAAATAATTCTTCATTTGGTAAACACAATTCATATTTCTGTTTTGATTTTCCTTTTGGATCCAACCATTGCCATTCATAATAGCCATTGGCAATAACTAAGCACCTTTTATCGACTGATTTTCTAAACGAGGGTTTTTCATCCACGGTTTCAATTTTGGCATTCAAAGTGTATTTCTTAATCTCTTCATCTTTTGCCCATGATGGAATTAAACCCCAATTAAAATGCGTTATGATGTTTGGCTTTTCATCTATAATCACGGGCGTTTTTGGATAATCAAAGCCATTAATATGATTCTGTGGCGTAAATTCAACCGGATTATCAATGGTTGCTTTAAATCTTTTTTCCACTTCTAATGCTAACTTGGTTTGTTTGGAATGAAAACACATAATTAATAGCCGTTTAAAATGAATCGTATTTCAAATTTACTGATTAAATAATTAGACATTTATTTTATAGCTGCATATTTAGCAGTTCCAATGTTTTTTCATCTGCTGCTCCTTGGAAGTATTTATTTAAAACTTCTTGAAAGATAGGATTTGGATAGTCTAAAAGATTGAATAAGGTCATGCAGGATTTTAATTTCCTTTCATCTGGTTTTCCGAAGATTTCTACGGCTGTTTTTCCTTCGATATTAAGCAATGCGTTTGAAATTTCAATTAATCTTTTTCCTAAAACAGGATGATTGAGGTATTCGTTCGCTTCCTTTAAATTGTTGATTGCATAAAAAACATTATAATCTGTAAAGCCAAGTCCTGCAATTTGAGGGAATATAAACCACATCCAGTGACTTACCTTTTTACCGTTTTTTATTTCTGCCAGTGCTTCGTTGTAAGTGTCTTCCTGAGCGCTTACATATCGATTGAGGTTAAAGGTTGTTTCCATTTTGATTTCACATTTTGACAATACAAAATCGAGCACGCTCAAACTGACATATCATTTAGTTATTATACTTTAATGGTAATGATATCTTTGATTTTAGTCGTATAACAAGGCGATAGTTTTTCTTGTCTCATTTTCCATTGTCGGCCCATTGATTGGGTGGCAAACTTGATTTTGTTCATACCGTAACTTTTATTCATTTTATCTATCACACTCATTAAAGGTTGATGCTTTGGATTCGAAGTATTGAAGATGGATAATTGTGTTTCTTTATTTGGCGTTATGCCCATAACAATAACTCCCGCTTTTTTGTATTTGTAGCCTTCTTTGAATATGGCATTTAAACCTATCTGAGCGTAATGATTCAATTCTATGGTTGAATTGGTCGGAAAATCTGTATTGATTACAATGTTTCTGGAATATTGTGGTTGGTCCTTGCGTAAATAATTGGTGTGTACAAAAACCATAATCATGTTGCAATGACTGTTTTGTTTTCTTAGTTTCTCGGAACATGAAGCTGTGAACGTTGCCACTCTTTCCGATATGTCTTCCAGCGTGCTTAATGATTTTTCGAATGATCGTGTGGTCGCAATCATCTTTTTATTTTTTGGCTGTTCAAGATCAAGCGTTGGTTTTCCCTCTAATTCAAGTTTTAACCTCAAGCCCACCACCGCCATTTCTTTGCGAACCCAATCATCTGATAATTGTGTGAATTGGTAGGCATTAAAGATGTTTTTGGCTTGTAATTTCTTAGCATATTTACGACCGATACCCCAAACATCTTCTATTTTAGTCCATTTAAGAGCTTTTATTCTCTTCTCCTCTGTATCTATGATATAAACACTTTTAGTTCTTTCAGGGAACTTCTTTGCGATTTTATTGGCTACTTTGGCCAATGCTTTTGTTGCAGCAAATCCAACACTTACTGGTATTCCAGTTCCTTTGGTGACCTTGCGTTGCATATCCAATCCAATTTCTTCCAGGTTAAACATTTTAAAACCGCTAAATTTCAAGAAGGCTTCATCGATACTATAAATTTCAATTTCGGGAGAATAAGTCCCCAAAATATTCATTACCCTAGCACTCATGTCGCCATATAAAGCGTAGTTTGACGAATAAACAAACACTTGGTTATCCTCAAAAAGTTTCTTGTATTCGAATGCCGGCGCACCCATTGGAATACCTAGTGCTTTGGCCTCATTTGACCGTGCAATTACACAGCCGTCATTATTTGAAAGAATCACAATTGGCTTGTTTCTTAAATGAGGCTCAAAGGCTCTTTGGCAAGAGGCATAGAAGTTATTGCAATCAATTAAAGCAAACATATCAGCTGGCTTAAAAATTTGTCTTTTTTATTCCTAGTTTTCCAACTTTCGTTATGATATTTATCACTTGGTCTGTAAAATATTACTACTGTAACAAAGAAATACAAAGTAAATCCCATAACGATTACAGTAATGAGTACATCGAAAAAAAATATTCATTTTTAAAATGTTTTAATGCTATTGGTAACTATACCCCAAATGATAAAATCATTTTCCGGAGTTACTTTTATCGGTTTGTATTCTTCATTTTCCGCAATCAACCACACAATGTCTTTTTCTATCATGATGCGTTTTACTGTGAATTCTCCATCGATTTGACATACGGCAATTTTATTGTTCTGCGGCTCCAGACCTCTATCGATTACCAACAAATCCCCATCATTGATTCCTGCATTTTTCATAGAGTGACCTTTGACTTTTGCAAAGAAAGTGGTGTCTTTATTTTTGATTAATTGTTTGTTTAAATCAATAGACAATTCAATAAAATCATCGGCTGGCGAAGGGAAACCAGCACTAATTCCCACATCAAAGAACGGTAGTTCCAACTTTGTGGAATAATCCGGAAAGTAAAACTCCAGTGTCTTTGTGTTGTGTAAGCTCCTTAATTTCATGCTTTTAATTATTATTATCTAAGGGAACAGTAAAAAAATCTTCTTTTTTACTGATACGACCGATATAATTATCCCAGGTATCCTGTTGCTTAATTTCCAGTTCACCAGTATTGGTTTCTTTGATAAATAGTACTTCATTTCCGC
>RCUJ01002036.1_pt1 | contig 10181 bp, 9 predicted proteins | sample 2166321 | NCBI WGS metagenome assembly RCUJ01 (sample SAMN09932808, study PRJNA488358) | compost metagenome | feature: garden; material: soil; isolation source: compost soil in an enriched community after 118 h of incubation | place: Germany: Experimental Botanical Garden Goettingen | collected... | reverse complement strand
AGAAGTAATGGGAAATATTAATGACGACGACAATGGAATATCATAATCCGGTTTTGCTTCATCCTACAGTTGATGGTTTAAATATTAAACTTGATGGCATTTATGTAGATGTTACGTTTGGAGGCGGTGGTCATTCAAAGGAAATTTTGAAAAGATTGGGGCCAAACGGAAGATTATTTGCTTTTGATCAGGATGAAGATGCACTTGCAAATGCATTGCCGGACGAAAGGTTTACCTTAATTAATGAGAACTTTAGATTTATAAAAAGATTTTTACGTTTTCACGGAGTAAAAAGTGTTGATGGAATTTTGGCTGATTTAGGGGTTTCATCACATCAGTTTGATGTACCGGAAAGAGGTTTCTCAACCAGATTTGATGCCGAACTGGATATGCGGATGAGTCAGAAAAATGATTTGAATGCTTACCGGGTGGTTAACGAATATGAAGAACAGGATTTACGTCGTGTTTTTTTTGATTATGGGGAATTGAAAAACGCACCAGTTTTAGCAAGAACAATTGTAGAAGCCAGAGAGAAATACCCAATCAAAACGACAGACGAATTGAAGGATGTTTTAGCGAAATATTTACCTGAAAGAGTAAAGAATAAAATATTAGCTCAGATTTATCAGGCGATTCGAATTGAAGTAAATCAGGAAATGGATGTTTTGAAAGAGTTTATCGAGCAGTCATTAGAGATTTTAAATCCGGGTGGAAGATTTTCAGTAATCTCATATCATTCGTTAGAAGACAGATTGGTAAAAAGATTTATCAAAAATGGAATGTTTGAAGGAGAGCCTGAACGTGATTTTTATGGAAACTTTTCAGTTCCATTTAAAACTATCGGAAAATTAATTGTTCCGGATGATGCTGAAATCAAAATCAACAACAGAGCAAGAAGTGCAAAATTAAGAATTGCAGAGAAGATATAATATTAAGGTAGAAAAATGAAAAGCGGAGTATTTGGTATATTAAAAGCAAGGTTTCTTATAAATGATGACGCTGTAAAAAACTGGCGATTCATTGTTTTTATCATTTTACTTGCCATAATTATGATTGCCAATACACAGCGATACGAACAAAAGGTTTTTGAAATAGCAAAACTGAGCAATGAGGTAAAAGAATTGCGATCTGAATTTGTAGACCGACGTTCTGAACTAATGAAATTAAAAATGGAATCAACGATTTCGGATAAAATGCTTGAAAAACAGATTTTTCCATCAACGGTTCCTCCAGTAAAAATAGAAGTTAAAAAAGAAGAAGAAAAAAGTTTCTTTAAAAGAATATGGCAGTAGACGATAAACATATATCCTACAGAATTTACCTCGTAGCAGTTTTCATCTTCGTGATGGCAATTGCTATTGTCGTTAAATTAACCAATATTCAATGGGTTGAAGGAGATTATTACAGAAAACTGGCGAAACAGCGTACGGTTAGAAATTTTGTGATTCCGGCAAACAAAGGAAATATTTATTCGGCAGACGGAAGTTTACTGGCAACATCAATTCCTAACTATGAAATTAGATTTGATGCCAAAGCGCCAAAAACAGAAACTTTTGAAAAACACATAAAAGCGTTATCAGATTCATTGGCTACTGTTTTGGATAGACCGGGAGGTTATTACGAACAGGAATTAAGAAAAGCAAGAGCAAATAAAAACCGTTATTATTTGATTGCCCGCAAGTTAAGTTATACGGAATATGTAAAAATTAAAGGTTTTCCATTATTCAATTTAGGAGCTTTCAAAGGTGGAATTATAATTGAACAGGAAACTGTCAGAAAACATCCGATTGGGAAAATTGCTGAAAGAACTATAGGTTATGACCGAATAGATCCGGCAACAGGAGTAGAAGTTGGAAAAGGAATTGAATGGGCTTTTAAAAGTTATCTGAACGGTAAAGACGGTAAAATTCTAAAACAAAAAATTGCAAAAGGGCAATGGAAACCTATTCGTGATGTCAATGAAGTTGATCCTCAGGATGGTTATGATGTAATTTCAACAATTGATGTTTTTATCCAGGATATCGCGCACCACGCTTTATTAAAACAGCTGGAAGATTACGAAGCTGATCACGGTTGTGTGGTGGTAATGGAAACAGAAACAGGTCATGTAAAAGCGATTTCGAATTTAGGAAGAGCAGAAGACGGATCATATTATGAAACTACAAATTATGCGATAGCAGAATCTCATGAGCCTGGATCTACTTTTAAATTGGTCGATTTAATGGCAATTTTAGAAGATAAGGTAGCAGATACAAGCACGGTTTATGATAGTCACGGTGGAGAAATCAGATACTACGGACGTGCAGTTCGTGACTCGCATAAAGGTGGTTATGGAAAAGTTTCATTAGCCCGCGGATTCGAACTTTCGTCAAATACAGTAATGGTTCAGGCGGTTTATGAAAATTACAAAAATAACCCCTCTAAGTTTGTAAATCATATTAATGGATACGGATTAAATAAGACATTAGGATTGCATTTTAAAGGAGAAGGAAGGCCTTATATTCCGCAGCCTGGAGACAAACATTGGTCAGGAACTACGCTTCCCTGGATGGCTTTTGGATATAATGTTTCGGTTACGCCAATGCAGACTTTAACATTATATAATGCAGTTGCAAATAATGGCGTAATGGTAAAACCACAATTTGTATCAGAAATTAAAGAATGGAATAAAACCATTAAAAAGTTTGATACAGAAGTGATTAATTCAAAGATTTGTTCGCCTGAAACGCTTAAAAAAGTAAAAGCAGTTTTGCAAAATGTGGTTAAAAAAGGAACAGGTTCTAAGTTATATTCAAAAGATTTTCCGATGGCAGGAAAAACAGGAACAGCCATGGTAAATTATAGTAAGGCAGGAAGAGAAGGAATGTATTATGCTTCTTCTTTTGTTGGATATTTTCCGGCAGATCATCCTAAATATTCTTGTATTGTGGTAGTGCATAAACCAAATACATCTAAAAATAATTATTACGGAGCAGATGTTGCGGGACCGGTTTTTAAAAGAATTGCCCAAAAGATTTTTACAGATGCGCCTTCAACCAATAAAATTAAACAGCTGGATTCTAAAATTCCAAAACAGGAAATCAGCTATGATAAGTTTGATAAAGAATCAAATAAAAAAACGAATCAGATTCCAAATTTAAAAGGAATGCCGGGAATGGATGCTATTGCTTTATTAGAAAACTTAGGTTTGAAAGTGAAAGTAAATGGAGTAGGAAAAGTAAAAAAACAGTCTTTACAAGCTGGACAAAATATTAGTAAAAACACAACTATAGTATTAGAATTATCGTGAAAATACTGAAAGACATATTATATAAGGTAGCGATTGAATCGGTAACAGGTTCGACAGAAATCGGCGTTCACAAAATTGATTTTGATTCAAGGAAAATTGAAGAAGATGATGTTTTCGTGGCCATTCGCGGATCACTTTCAGATGGTCATGATTATATTGAAAAAGCAATTCAGTTAGGTGCGATTGCTGTTATCTGCGATACACTGCCTCAAAATATTGAAAAAGGAATTACTTATATCAAAGTAAAAGATACAAATACCGCATTGGCTTTTATGGCAGCTAATTTTTTCGGAAATCCTTCTGAAAAATTAAAATTAGTGGGCGTTACTGGTACAAACGGAAAAACAACAATTGCTTCATTATTGTTTCAATTGTTTGAAAAAGCAGGATTTAAAGTTGGTTTGTTATCAACTGTAAAAATCATGGTAGATGAAACCGAATACAAAGCAACTCATACGACACCAGATTCTATTACGATCAATTATTATTTAAATGAAATGATTGAGGCTGGTGTGACACATTGTTTTATGGAAGTGAGTTCGCATGGAATTCATCAAAAGAGAACAGAGGCTTTGCATTTTGTAGGCGGAATTTTCACTAATCTTTCGCATGATCATTTAGATTATCATCCAACTTTTGCAGAATACAGAGATGTGAAAAAATCATTTTTTGATTCATTGCCAAAAACAGCTTTCGCATTATCAAACATTGATGATAAAAACGGAACTGTAATGCTTCAAAATACGGTTGCCAGAAAATTTACATACGCCTTAAAATCATATGCTGATTTTAAAGCAACAATATTAGAAAGTCAATTGTCTGGTTTATTATTGAAAGTAAATGACAATGAAGTTTGGGTTAAACTGATTGGAACTTTTAACGCTTATAATGTTTTGGCAATTTATGGAACTGCAGTAGAACTGGGAATGGATAGTCTGGAGGCATTACGTTTACTGTCTGATTTAGAAAGTGTTTCGGGCCGTTTTCAATATATAGTTTCAGAAGGGAATATTACTGCGATAGTTGATTACGCACATACGCCGGATGCATTGGATAATGTTTTAAAAACGATTAATGATATCCGTACCAAAAACGAGCAATTGATTACTGTTGTTGGTTGTGGCGGAAATAGAGATAAAACCAAGAGACCAATTATGGCTAAAATTGCTTCAGATTTGAGTGACAAAGCAATTTTAACTTCTGATAATCCAAGAAACGAAGATCCTGAATTGATTTTAGATGAAATGGAAAAAGGAGTGGAAGCTCATAATTATAAAAAAATATTAAGAATAACCGACAGAAAACAAGCTATAAAAACGGCTTGTCAATTGGCTCAGCCAAATGATATTATTTTAATTGCCGGAAAAGGCCATGAAACATATCAGGAAATAAATGGTGTTCGTCATCATTTTGATGATATGGAAACGGTAAAAGAAATTTTAGATCAACTAAGAAAATAACAAAAATGAAAATTCCAAATTCCAAAAAACCAATTGAAACGTTGGAATTTGGAATTGAAAAATTGGATTTTAAAATAGAAAAATATGCTATACTATTTATTTGAATATTTTGACAAAACATTAGATATACCTGGAACGGGAGTTTTTCAGTACATCACTTTTAGATCGGCTTTAGCATTAATGCTTTCGTTGCTTTTGTCTACGATTTACGGTAAGCGAATCATCAACTTTTTGAGAAAACAGCAAGTAGGTGAAACGGTTCGTGAGCTTGGTCTACAAGGGCAAAATGAAAAAGCAGGAACGCCAACAATGGGGGGACTGATTATCATTTTTGCAACACTTGTGCCTGTTTTGTTATTTGCCCGTTTGCATAATATTTATATCGTATTGCTTATTGTTACTACGCTTTGGATGGGAATAATTGGTTTTATTGATGATTATATTAAAATATTCAAAAAAGATAAAGAAGGTCTTAAAGGAATTTTTAAAGTAATTGGCCAGGTTGGTTTGGGACTTATTGTTGGAACAGTGCTTTATTTTAATCCGGCTGTAACGGTGCGAACTGATACAGGAAGAACTGACATTTATAAAAGCGGAACAAATACAACGGTTGTTTTGCCAGCTCCTATTGAAGAGAAATCGACGGCAACTACAATTCCTTTTGTAAAAAATAACGAATTTGATTATGCTGAAATATTAGCATGGACAGGTGAAGGATATGAAAAATGGGCTTGGTTGATCTTTATTCCGGTTGTAATTTTTATCATCACAGCAGTTTCTAACGGCGCTAATTTAACAGACGGAATTGATGGTCTCGCGGCCGGTACGTCGGCAGTGTCTGTCCTCGCGCTCGGAATATTTACATTCGTTTCAGGAAATATTATTTTTTCTAATTATTTGAATATCATGTATATTCCAAATTCGGGGGAAATGACGGTATTTATATCAGCTTTTGTGGGAGCTCTAATTGGGTTTCTTTGGTATAATTCCTATCCGGCATCTGTATTTATGGGAGATACGGGAAGTTTGACTATTGGTGGAATCATTGCGGTTTTAGCAATTGCAGTTAGAAAAGAATTATTGATTCCGTTATTGTGTGGAATCTTTTTGGTGGAGAATTTTTCAGTGGTTTTACAAGTGAGTTATTTCAAATTTACTAAAAAGAGATATGGTGAAGGACGCAGAATTTTCCTGATGTCGCCACTACATCATCATTATCAGAAAAAAGGATATCACGAAAGTAAAATTGTGACCCGTTTCTGGATTGTTGCCATCATGTTAGCCATATTATCAATCGTTACTTTAAAATTAAGATAGATGAGGCTTGTAGTATTAGGTGGAGGAGAAAGTGGTGTAGGTACTGCTATTCTCGGGAAGAAAAAAGGATACGATGTTTTTGTATCGGATTTTGGAAAGATAAAAGAGAGTTATAAAGAAGTTCTTATCATTAATAAAATTGCGTGGGAAGAAGAGCAGCATACGGAGGATCTGATTTTGAATGCTGACGTGGTGATGAAAAGTCCGGGAATTCCAGAAAAATCTCCCATCGTAAAAAAATTGATTGCAGCTGGAGTAAAAGTGATTTCAGAAATTGAATTTGCAAAACCTTTTACAGAAGCGCTTACAGTTGGAATTACAGGAAGTAACGGTAAGACAACAACAACAATGCTGACGTATCATTTATTGAAATCGGCAGGTTTGAATGTAGGTCTGGGAGGAAATATCGGAAAAAGTTTTGCCTGGCAGGTAGCCGAAAATAAATTTGATGCATACGTACTTGAACTCAGCAGCTTTCAACTTGACGGAATTATAGATTACCGGCCGGATATTGCCATAATTACGAATATTAGTCCGGATCATTTAGACCGATATGAATATAAATATCATAAGTATATCGATTCAAAGTTTCGAATAACAATGAATCAGACCGAAAGCGATTATCTTATTTACGATGCAGATGATGAGGCAAGCGCAGAATGGTTAAAAAACAACACAACAAAAGCAAAATTAATTCCTTTCTCGCTGACTAAAAAATTCGATGAAGGGGCTTCTATAAATAACAACAAAATGGAAATAAAGATCAACCAAGAAGAGTTTACAATGGAAACAGAATACATTGCGTTAGAAGGAAAACATAATATGAAAAACGCAATGGCAGCAAGCTCTGTAGCAAAATTGATGCAAATTAGAAATGCAACAATTCGCGAAAGTTTATCAAATTTTCAAGGTGTCGAACACCGTTTAGAGAAAGTATTAAAAATTCAGAATGTTCAATATATCAATGATTCAAAAGCAACAAATGTTAATGCTACATTCTTTGCTTTAGATAGTATGAACGTTCCAACAGTTTGGATTGTTGGAGGTGTTGATAAAGGAAACGATTACAACGAATTGATGTCATTAGTTCGTGAAAAAGTAAAAGCAATTATCTGCCTGGGAATTGATAATCGTAAAATTATCGAAGCTTTCGGCAATGTAGTTGATATTATGGTAGAAGTAAACAATATGAGCGACGCTGTGAAAACTGCGCAACGCTTAACAGAAAAAGGTGATGCGGTTTTGTTGTCTCCAGCCTGTGCAAGTTTCGATTTATTCGAAAACTATGAAGATCGTGGAAAACAATTCAAACAAGCAGTTCATAACTTGTAAAAAAAATATGTTGTCTCAAGGTTCAGGTTTCACGTTAGGAGGAACCTGAAACCTGAAACAAGAAAAACTTGAAACTAAGCACTATGAAAGAATTGGTTAACAAATTAAAAGGAGATAGAGTAATATGGTCATTCGTGGCTTTATTAGCGCTGTTTTCGTTTATGCCTGTTTTTAGTGCGAGTAGTAATTTGGCTTATATCGGTCACGGAACTGGAAACACTTTGGGTTATTTGGTAAAACACTTGGCACATATCTGTATCGGTTTTCTGATTATTTATTGGGTGCACAAAGTGCCGTATCATTATTTTAGGGCGATTTCAAAAATAGCTTTGCCGGTTGTTTGGTTCTTATTGCTTTATACATTACTGAAAGGAACTGTAATTGCGGGGGCAAATGCAAGTCGTTGGATTCAGGTGCCATTTATCGGGATCACGTTTCAGACTTCAACTTTGGCTTCTATTGTGCTGTTTATTTTCGTAGCACGTTATTTGTCAAAAAAGAAAGAGGAAAATGAACCTTTTCAGGTTTCATTCATACAGCTTTGGGTACCGGTTTTTATCACATTGGCACTTATTTTACCAGCGAACTTTTCGACTACAGCGTTGATTTTTGCTATGGTTATGATGTTAACGTTCATTGGAAAATATCCATTAAAATATATTGGTTTTATTATAGGTTCAGGAATTGCAATGTTGGCGTTTTTCCTTTTGGTAGCTAAAGCTTTTCCGGATTCAAGATTCTTCAGCAGGGTATCAACCTGGGAAAGTCGTATTACGAACTTCACCACCGACAAACCTGATGAAGATGATTATCAAATTGAGAAAGCAAAAATTGCGATTGCATCTGGAAGATTAGGCGGATTAGGACCAGGGAAAAGCGTTCAGAAGAATTTTTTACCACAATCTTCTTCCGATTTTATTTATGCCATTGTAGTTGAAGAATATGGTTTAGTAGGAGGAGTTTCGATATTGCTTTTGTATTTATTGTTATTGTTCCGATTTGTCATTGCATCTCATAAAGCAACCACGTTATTTGGGAAGTTAGTTGTCGTCGGACTCGGTTTTCCGATGATATTTCAGGCGATGATTAATATGGCGGTTGCAGTTGAATTATTACCTGTAACGGGGCAGACGCTTCCGCTGATTAGTAGTGGAGGTAGTTCGATTTGGATGACTTGTTTCTCTCTCGGAATTATCATTAGCGTTACTAAAAAGGACGAAGAAATAGCTGAAGAAAAAGAAGAGAAAGAAAGACGAAAAGAAGCACTTCAGAGATTAATTGATAAAGAATTGGCAGAAGAAGATTTACCTGCTGATGAAATATACGAAGAAGAAGGAATGATGTATTCAATTGAGGACAATTCGAGAAATCCTATGAATGCAGTTTTAAATAAATAAGTTAAGAACAGTATAGTTTTTAAAGAGTAAAATTTTTAAAAGATGACAAATTATAAATTCATATTAAGCGGTGGCGGTACAGGAGGACATATCTATCCTGCAATTGCAATTGCGAATGAATTAAAATTACAATTTCCTGATGCTGAATTCCTTTTTGTAGGTGCGCAGGATAAAATGGAAATGCAAAAAGTACCTCAGGCAGGTTACGAAATAAAAGGGCTTTGGATTGCTGGTTTACAGAGAAAGCTAACGTTGCAAAATTTGATGTTTCCATTAAAACTGGCAACAAGTTTATTAGAGTCCAGAAGAATCATTAGACAATTTAAACCAAATGTAGTTATAGGCACAGGCGGTTTTGCCAGTGGGCCTTTATTGCAAGCCGCAGGTCAGGCAGGAATCCCAACAGTGATTCAGGAACAAAATTCATTTCCTGGAATTACTAATAAATTATTAAGCAAAAGGGCAAATGCAATTTGCGTTGCGTATGAAAATCTAGAGCGTTTTTTTCCAAAAGAAAAAATTGTTGTGACAGGAAATCCGGTTCGTCAGGATTTAATTGATATCGAGAGTAAAAAGGAGGAAGCAATTGCTTTTTATGGTTTAGATCCGAGTAAGAAAACGCTTTTGGTTTTGGGTGGAAGTTTAGGCGCCAGAAGAGTGAATCAGTTAATTGAAAAAGAATTGCAGAATATGCTTTCGCAGGATGTTCAGATTATTTGGCAATGCGGGAAATTATATTTTGAGGATTATAAAAAATACAATCAGCAACACGTAAGAGTTGTTGATTTCATTGAAAGAATGGATTTTGTTTACGCTGCAGCAGATGTGATTATTTCACGTGCCGGAGCATCATCGGTTTCGGAGTTATGCATTGTTGGGAAACCGGTAATTTTTATTCCGTCGCCAAATGTAGCCGAAGATCATCAGACAAAAAATGCACAGGCAATTGTAGAAGCAAAAGGGGCTATTTTATTGAAAGAATCAGAATTAGACAGTCAGTTTAGTATTGTTTTTGAAGCTTTATTGAAAGATGACGGAAAGCAGAAACAATTAAGTGCAAACATTAAAAAATTGGCTATGCCAAACGCTACTAAAGTTATTGTAGATGAAATTAAGAAGTTGTTATAATATAAATTTTGCTCAAAATTATACAACACAAGAAAGAAAACAGAATGCTATTTTAGCCATTTTGGGTTATTAAAGAAGATAAAATACAAAGGCTTAAGCGTTAGTTTTTTACAAAATAAGACTAGATGTAAATAGCCCAAAAAATAAAAATAAAAATGAATTTAAATCAAATACAAAACGTTTATTTTATTGGCATTGGAGGCATCGGAATGAGTGCTCTGGCCCGTTATTTCAAATATATCGGGAAACAGGTTTCAG
>RCUJ01002035.1_pt1 | contig 10182 bp, 8 predicted proteins | sample 2166321 | NCBI WGS metagenome assembly RCUJ01 (sample SAMN09932808, study PRJNA488358) | compost metagenome | feature: garden; material: soil; isolation source: compost soil in an enriched community after 118 h of incubation | place: Germany: Experimental Botanical Garden Goettingen | collected... | reverse complement strand
CGTGATATGCCTGACGTTGTCATTGCGCGTCCGTGCCTGCCGACAGTGCGCGCGCTAATGTAGTTATTCGGACTTGATAGGGTAGAAAGCACCTTCTTTATCGAGGTCATATAGACCGTATTAATGTTAAGGCCTTGATCTGCATTGATTTAAATGTTGGCGCGATTTTTGTATCGATAATCGTCAGGGGAATCACTCAGCCGCAGCAGGCCATGACCTCGTTCAGCAGGCATTTGCCCTGCAGCATCGCTCGGCGTTAGCGCTGTGCAAGTCGGCCGGGTGATCAAACAGCTCGCAGATAACCGCGTCGACGTGCTAAATGGCAGGTCCGACGGTTGGCTGATCGGTGCTCCTGACGAGGCGTTTGCCGGAAGGCGAGCGGTTCTAACCGGCGCGCTTATGGCGTTGAGTCGGGTCAGGCTGGTCGCTTGCGAGCAATCGATGCGGTGATTCGGCGCAGTAAGGAGCGATTCGTATGTTTGAGGTCGTGAGTGGCAATCTTGAGCAAGGTTCGGAACACTTTGCGGCACACCTCGCCCTCTGTGGGCGACGGGCTGCCGTTACTGCTGCCGGTTCGCGATCGAGTAAGCGCTGGTCGGTGCTTGGTCTGCTGTTGGTGGGGCTGACTTCCTGGGTGTTGGTTAAGTGAGGGACCGGATCCGTTCGGTAATCTGAAGGAGATGCATCATGCAAGTGCTTGACCGCCGCAAGGCATTGGCTATTACCCCGTTGTGGCGTCTGGGCTTTCGGCCCTTCTTTCTGGGTGGCTGTCTGTTCGCGCTGCTGGTCGTGCCATTGTGGCTGGCGGCATTGAGTGGCTGGATGGGCGAGTGGCAGCCGGCCGGGGGCTGGCTGGCCTGGCACCGGCATGAGTTGCTGTTCGGTTTCGCCCTGGCGATCATCGCCGGTTTTCTCTTGTCTGCGGTGCAGACCTGGACCGGTCAGCCAGGACTGCACGGGCGTCCGCTGACGATGCTGGCGCTGCTCTGGCTGGCGGCACGGGTGGCCTGGTTGGCCGATCTGCCGTTGCCGCTGCTGGCTGTGCTGGAGCTGGCGTTCCCGTTGGCGGTGGCGGCGGTGATGGCGCGCTCGCTGTGGCAGGTCAGGCAGAAGCGCAATTACCCCATCGTCGCCGTCTTGCTGCTGCTGGCGGCAGTGGATGCCGTCTGCGTGGCGGGGCTGGCCAGTGCCGACGAGGTGCTGCAGCGCCAGGGCGTGCTGGCCGGGGTCTGGCTGGTGGCGGCGATGATGGGGCTGATCGGCGGGCGGGTGATTCCTTTCTTCACCCAGCGCGGCCTGGGCAAAGTGGAGGGCGTGAAACCCTGGCCCTGGCTCGACCTGTTGCTGCTGCTCGGCTCGGCATTGGTCGCCATCCTCTATGCCGCCGGCATCGCCCTGCAGGCCAGGGCCTGGATCGGGCTGCTGTTCGCGCTCCTGGCGGTAGGCCATCTGTTGCGCCTGGCGCGCTGGTATGACCCGGGCGTGTGGCGGGTGCCCCTGCTCTGGTCGCTGCACCTGGCTTATGCGTGGTTGGGCGTGGCCTGTCTGGGCATGGCGTTGTGGCATCTGGGGCTGCTGAGCAACCCTAGCCAGCCGCTGCATGCCCTGACTGTAGGCTCCATGGGTGGTTTGATCCTGGCCATGGTCGCCCGCGTCAGTCTGGGTCATACCGGTCGCCCGCTGACGCCGCCAGCCGGGATGACCCTGGCTTTTATCCTGGTGCAGTTGGGTGGTCTGTTCCGCGTCGGCTTGATCGAGATCTGGCCGTTCTGGGGGTTGTGGTTGGCCGCCGCATGCTGGAGCCTGGCATTTATCCTGTTCGCCTGGCGCTATGGGCCGATGCTGTGCCGCGCTCGCGTGGACGGACATCCGGGATGAATATGCATTTTCCTCAGGCCTTGCCATCTGCCTTGTCAGTCGAGTAGTCCATGATTTATCCGGTCTTGCTGATCCTCCACCTGTTCGCCGCGCTGATGTTCATCGGCACGGTGTTCTTCGAAGTGCTGATCCTGGAGAGCGTGCGCAAGCACGTGCCGGCCGAGGCGATGGGCCTGATCGAACGAGGGATCGGTCGGCGTGCCCGGCAGTTGATGCCCTGGGTGTTGCTGGTGCTGTTCGGCGCCGGCATCGGCATGCTCTGGCTACGCTATCTGCCCGCGCTGGCCTCGCCGCTGGCGTCGTCCTTCAACACCCTGCTGACGTTGAAGGTGATGCTCGCCGCCAGTGTGCTCGGGCATTTTTTCAGCGCCATGTGGCTGTTCAGCAGCAAGCGCATGAATGCGCGTTATCTGCGCATCATCCATCTCAGTCTGTTCTGTCATATGGTCGGCATCGTCCTGCTGGCCAAGGGCATGTTCTATCTGAGCTGGTGATGTCGCGCGACAGTCGCGACACCCCTGAAATGTCGCAACACCGTAGGGTGGGTTAGCGGCGCCAAGCGCTGAGCGATCAGGCACCGCCATCGTGGCGCGCCGCGTAACCCACCAGGCGATCTCCCGCGTTGCGCCGGTGGTGGGTTACGGCGCAACGGATCTTGCCGGATCATCACTATCGGCAGCATGCGCTTAACCTGCGCGGCCCGACCCACCCTACGAGAGGCCGTTTAACCGCAGGTTGATCTGTGACGCGACACGACATTGGCGGGTATCGCCGGCATGCCGGCGATTGGGCAGGCAGGCAGAGGTCAAGCCTGGTCGGCGACGAACAGCACGTTGTTTTCCAGGTGGATGTGCTGCATCAGGTCGTCGTGCAGCTCGTTCAGCCCGCGGTACAGCGCGCGCCAGGTATTGCAGGCGTCTTCCGGTGGTGTGATGCCGTGGGTCAGGGCTTCCATCTGTTCCAGTGCCAGGCCGTGGTGGTCGTGCTCGAAACGCATCACCGAGATCGGCGCGCTGGCCTGTCTGGCGTAACCGCTGAGGAGCATGGGGAAGAGGATCTGCTCCTCCTTGAGCATGTGGCTCTCCAGCTCCTGGAGCATGTCCCGCAGCAGGTCGGCCAGGCCGTTCGGGCAATCGGCGCGGTTGCCGTGAACCTGCTCCACCCGGCAGGCCAGGCGGATCAGTTCCGGCAGTTGCTCGCGATGACGGGCGTGATAGCGCTTGAGAATATGCTCGATCAAGCGCGCGCTGGGCTCGGTGCGCCAGTCCAGGTGCGTACCGCCCTGGGCCTGCAGGCTGTCCAGTTCGGCGGCGACCTCTTCGGGCTCGATTCCGCGCAGGGTCGCGGCCTCGCGCAGGCTCTTGTGGCCGCCACAACAGAAATCGAGGTTGAAGGCATGGAACACCCGTGTGGCGCCGGGAATGTCGCAGGCCAGGCTGCCAAGCGATTGGTCGAGGAAGGTCGGGTTCATGGCGATTACCTTGTGCATTGATGTGGGCTGTACGGGTCAGTAGCAGCACTCATGCCAAGTCGAATTACTTGAATATCAATGAATTTATATTCTATGTGGTTGATTGGACCCTGATCTGTTAGGGTTCTGTCGACCAATTAGGGTGATAAATACCATGCTGGAAGCCAGTCTGCTCGCCGATCTCATCACCGAACTGCCCAATGCCGTGCGCTTGCAGCGTCTGGTGCATACCCTGCGCGAGCACTTCAGTTGTGGCGCGGTGGGGTTGTTGCGTCTGGATGGCGACAGCCTGCGTCCGCTGGCGGCCGTGGGCCTGGTGCATGAAGCGCTCGGCCGGCGTTTCGTGATCGCCGAGCACCCGCGTCTGGCGGCGATCATGGCCGCCCGTGAGCCGACCTGGTTCGAGCCGGACAGCCGCCTGCCGGACCCGTATGACGGCTTGCTCGACGCGCATGTCGGCGAACCCTTGCCGGTGCACGACTGCATGGGCGTCAGCCTGTACGTCGAGGGTCAGCTGTGGGGCGCGTTGACCCTCGACGCCCTGCATGCAGGGACCTTCGACAGCAACGCCCGGCGCGATCTGCAGCGCTATGCCCTGATGATCGAGGCGGCGGTGCGGGTGACGCGCCTGGAGCAGGAAAACCGCAGCCTGCGCCTGGCCCGTAGCGATGTGCAGACGGCCGCCCTGGTCACCGAGGAGAGCGAGATCCTCGGCCATAGCCAGGCGATTCGGCAGTTGCTGAGTGAGTTGGAGGTGGTGGCCGACTCGGAGCTGCCGGTGCTGTTGCTGGGTGAAACCGGTGTGGGCAAGGAGCTGTTCGCTCGCCACCTGCATCGTTTGTCGCGGCGGCGCAACAAGCCGCTGATCCAGGTCAACTGTGCCGCGCTACCCGAGTCGCTGGCCGAAAGCGAGCTGTTCGGCCACGTCAAGGGCGCCTTTTCCGGCGCCGCCAGCGATCGCCCCGGGCGTTTCGATGCAGCCAATGGCGGCACCCTGCTGCTCGACGAGGTGGGCGAATTGCCCCTCAGCGTGCAGGCCAAGCTGTTGCGCACCCTGCAGAATGGCGAGATCCAGCGCCTGGGTGCGGACAAGCCGCTGCATGTCGATGTGCGGATTATCGCCGCGACCAATCGCCATCTGCCGGACAGTATTCGCGACGGGCATTTCCGCGCCGACCTCTACCACCGCCTGTCGGTGTATCCGGTACCGATCCCACCGTTGCGCGAGCGCGGCAACGATGTGCTGCTGCTGGCCGGGTATTTTCTCGAACTCAACCGCGCTCGCCTGGGCTTGCGCAGCATGCGTCTGTCGCCCGCGGCGGAGCGCGCCATGCTGGCCTATGCATGGCCGGGCAATGTGCGCGAACTGGAGCATGTGATCAGTCGGGCGGCCCTCAAGCTGCTCAGCCGCGGTGCCAGCCGCACGCAGATACTGACCCTGGAGCCCGATCTGCTCGACCTCGATAACTCGGTTCGCCGGCCGGGCGCCGTCGAGCTGCCGGCGCTGCAAGACGCGCCGGTGTCGGCAGCCTGCTCGATGCGCGAGGCAGTCGAAGCCTGCCAGCGCCAGAGTATCTTGCAAGCCCTGGAGTTGTGTGCCGATAACTGGGCCAGTGCGGCGCGCCTGCTCGAGCTCGATCCGAGCAACCTGCACAAACTGGCGCGGCGTCTGCGCTTGAAGTGATGAGCCCTGGTGCCGGCTCGCCCAATGGCCCCTGCGGCAAGCCCGTTGTCCCGTAGTCCGGATGCAATCCGGGGAAATCCGGCGCCTGCGAATGCCGCGGATTGCATCCGGGCTACGCGTTGGGCTCAGAGACCGTGGAAAATTCGCTTGCCTGCCGTGACCGCCTCCTGGCGCGCGGCTTTTCTCCTGGGTTGACTCAGATCAATGAGGTTTACCGCCAATACCCCGACACTGTTGGTCGATGTCATACGGGAGGACGGCGGATGTTGGAATCCATCAGTTGGGACGGCAAGTTGTTCAGCCGCTATGCCCATGGCTATCCCGGTCACAGCTATTATCCCGAGGCTGCGGTCTTTCACCGCGGGATTGGCTCGCTGGATCTGCTGCGTGCCTTGCGCAATAGCCGGCAGGCCCAGCGGCCACTCTCGCTGGCGCTGCAATTGCCGATCAACCGCGTCTTCAGTCAGCAGCGCGAGAGTTGTTCGCCAGGCGCCTTCATCGCCTACCTGGAATGCCTGGAGCGAGAGATCGACAGGATCGGCTGCCACCTGGGCGCGCAGCAGCGCGTCAAGCAGTTTCATCTGGCGGGCGGCAGTACGCCCAGCGCCGACCAGTTGCACAAGCTGATGAGCCATCTGCGCAAACGCTTCAGTTTTCTCGATTACGACGAGGGTGATTACAGCGTCGATATCCAGTTGCCCTATTCGGATTGGACGACCATGGGGCGGCTGCGCGAGCTGGGGTTCAATCACATCAGCATCAGCGTTCCCGATATCGCGGCGGTCACTGGCGGGGCGCTGGCCTGGCAGGATCCGAGGCACATCCGCTCACTGATCGATGCCGCTCGCACGCTTAGCTACCGCGCGGTGAATATCGATATCGGCTATGGCCGCTCTTGGCAAACCCGGGAAAGTTTCGCCCGCAAGGTGGCGGCCATTATCGAATTGCAGCCGAACCGGGTGACGGTCTTCGACTATGCAGAGCCGCCGCAGCGTTATCGGCCGTTGGGGCGGTTTGCCGCGAGAAGCCTGTCGGGCCAGCAGGATAAACTGGCCATGCAGCGCCAATGTGTCGAGCAGCTCGGCCGGGCCGGCTATCGCTATCTTGGCATGGGCCTGTTTGCCCTGGCGGATGATGATCTGGTCATCGCCCAGGAAAACTCCAGCCTGCAGCGCAATTGCCAGGGCTTCAGCCGGCATGCGGACTGCGATCACATCGGCTTGGGCGTCGCCGCCATCAGTCAGATCGACGATCTCTATGTACAGAACAGTCGCGATCTCCTGGTCTATCAGGCCCAGCTCGATATGGGCCAGTTGGCGAGCTGGCGCGGTTTGCGCTGCGGGCCCGACGACCGTTTGCGGGCCGAGGTGATCGAGCGTTTGACCTGTGATTTCGGCCTGGATATTCGGCGCATCGAAGCGCGTTTCGGTCTGGTTTTTCGTGAATATTTCGCCGACGCCTGGCCGGCTCTGGAGCAAATGCAGCGTGACGGCCTGATCAGCCTCGACGAGGCGGCCATCGCAATCTCGCCCGCCGGGCGTTTGCTGGTGCATTCGGTGTGTCGGCTGTTCGATCGATACAATGGCGTGTCACGCGCGCAATCCGTTTCCCTGGCGGGCTAGCAGGCCCATGGCAAGGCTGCGACGCTCGGTCGCAGGTGGCGTTAATCGACTCGAAAGCCCCCGGCGGCGAGGGCTTCAGGCCTGGGCAGGATGCTCTGCCGACGATGGTATACCTCCAACGAGGAATGGGCTGTACCAAAGTACCGGTGCAGTCTGCGGCCAGACATTCTATGGAGGCTTCCAGCATGGCTCATCTGTCCAGCGCCGATTTTCAGTCATTACGCATCGCCGTCCTGACCGTCAGCGATACCCGCAGTCTGGCCACCGATACTTCGGGGCAAACCCTGATCGAGGGGCTGGAGGCGGCCGGTCACGCACTGGTTGAGCGTGCCCTGGTGATCGACGATATCTGGCAGATTCGCGCGCGGGTATGCGCCTGGATCGCCGACCCGCTGGTGCAGGTGATCCTGATCACCGGTGGCACCGGTTTCACTGCGCGGGACAATACCCCGCAAGCCGTGGCGCCCTTGCTGGACAAGCTGGTCGATGGCTTCGGCGAACTGTTCCGCCAGGTCTCGCTGGCCGAGATCGGCACCTCCAGCCTGCAGTCGCGTGCAGTGGCCGGGATCAGCAACGGTGCGCTGATCTGCTGCCTGCCCGGTTCGCCCAACGCCTGCCGCACGGCCTGGGAGAAGATTCTTCGCGAGCAACTGGACAGCCGTACCGGGCCGTGCAACTTCGTCGCCCACCTCAAGCGCCTGGCCGACCAGCCGCAAGTCGCGCTCTGCGGAGCCCGTTCATGAGCGCCTGCGGCTGCGACGGCAACAACCTGCGCCCGGTCGATGAGGCCATCGCCGAACTGCTGGCGCGCGCACCGGCACCGCCGCCCGTGGAGCGAGTCGCCCTGAACCAGGCGCTCGGCCGCGTCCTGGCCGAGCCGCTGTACGCTCCCTTCGAGGTGCCGGCCTGGGACAACAGTGCGATGGATGGTTATGCCCTGCGCGCGGCCGATCTGCCGGCTGCTGGCGGCTGTTTGCCGCTGGCCGGGCGCATCGCGGCCGGCGATGCGGCGGCGCAAGCCTTGCCGGCAGGTCATGCCGTGCGCATCTTCACCGGCGCGCCACTGCCGTCCGGCGCCGACAGCGTGGTGATGCAGGAACAGTGTCGGCTCGAAGGGGGGCAGGTGTGGCTGCCGCCGGTACAGGGCGGCGAGCATGTGCGCCGTCGCGGCGAAGAGTTGGCGGCCGGTACCCAGGTGCTGGGCGTCGGACAACGCCTGCGGCCCCAGGAGCTGGGCTTGCTGGCCAGCTTCGGCATCGACCGGGTGGCGGTCTATCGGCGTTTGCGGGTAGGGCTGCTGAGCAGTGGCAATGAGCTGCGCGAGCCGGGTGAGACGCTGCAGCCCGGACAAATCTACAACTCCAACCGCTACAGCCTGGCCGGTGTGCTGAGCAGCCTCGGCCTGGAAGTCCATGATTACGAGATCATGGCCGACGAACTGGCGGCCAGCCGCGATGCCCTGAGTCTGGCGGCTTCGGAATGGGACATGTTGATCACCTCCGGCGGGGTGTCGGTCGGCGAGGAAGATCACCTCAAACAGGCGATCCGCGAGCTGGGCGAGTTGCACCTGTGGCGTCTGGCGATCCAGCCGGGCAAGCCGCTGGCCTTCGGTGAAGTGGGTGGCAAGCCCTGGCTGGGCCTGCCGGGCAATCCGGCGGCCGCCTTGATCACCTCCCTGGTGGTGGCGCGGCCTTTTCTGCTGCGCGCCCAGGGGTGTCTGGACGTACTGCCGCAGCCTCTGCGTCTGCCGGCCGGTTTCGCCTGGCGCAAGGCCAATGGCCGCCGCCAGTACCTGCGTGCGCGGCTGGAACAGCGGGACGGTCAGCTGCGCGTGTGCCTGCACCCGCAACAGGGTTCGGCCATGCTCACCTCGGCCTGCTGGGCCGACGGACTGGCACTGGTCGAGGTGGGACAGACCCTGGAGGAGGGCGATCTGCTCGATTACCTGCCGTTCAGTGCGCTGCTGCACTGATTGGCGTAGGAGGACACCGTTGGATGGATATAACGCGTCTGGCGGCCTGATGAGTACCTGTGGGAGGGGCTTTAGCCGCGAAAGCTTGCACAGCCACAGCTTCGCGGCTAAAGCCCCTCCCACAAAGAGCGTTGTCATCCATGACATACGGGTTCTTTGATACGCGGTCCGCCACTACAGCGGGCTTGTTGACCGCGATCAAGGCCTCGCTCGGAGCCAACCCCTAAAGTGCCCGACAGTATTCCGCCCGGAAGGAGTTTTCATGCAACTGGTTTGTCCCGCAGGCAGCCTGCCTGCCCTCAAGGCTGCAGTTCGACAGGGTGCCGACGCCGTTTATGTCGGTTTTCGCGATGACACCAATGCCCGTCATTTTTCTGGCTTGAATCTCGACGACAAGCAATTGGAAAGCGGCCTGCAACTGATCCGTCAGCAGGGCCGGCAGCTCTATATCGCGGTCAATACCTATGCCCAGCCCGATGGCTGGGCACGCTGGCAGCGTGCGGTCGACCAGGCCGCGGCGCTGGGAGTGGATGCGCTGATCGCCGCCGATCCGGGGGTGCTGGCCTACGCCAGCCGCCGCCACCCCAGCCTCAATTTGCATCTGTCGGTGCAGGGTTCGGCGACCAATGCTGCCGCCTTGGCGCTGTACCAGCAGCGCTACGGCATCCGCCGCGCGGTGCTGCCGCGGGTGTTGTCGCTGGCGCAGGTGCGCCAGGTGGCGGAGAAGAGTCCGGTGCCGATCGAGGTGTTCGCCTTCGGCAGCCTGTGCATCATGGCCGAGGGCCGCTGCCATCTGTCGTCCTACCTGACCGGCGAGTCGCCCAACCTGTGCGGCGTCTGTTCGCCGGCTAAAGCCGTGCGCTGGCAGGAAGATGCCGACGGACTCAGCTCACGCCTCAATGGCGTGCTGATCGACCGCTACGCCAAGGACGAACCGGCCGGTTATCCGACCCTGTGCAAAGGCCGCTTCCTGGTCAACGGCCAGCGCTTCCATGCCCTGGAGGAACCGACCAGCCTGAACACCCTCGATTTGATCCCGCAGCTCGCCGCCATGGGGGTGAGCGCGGTGAAAATCGAGGGCCGGCAGCGCAGTCCCGCTTATGTCGAGCAGGTCACCCGGGTCTGGCGCGCGGCGCTGGATGCCTATGCTCTCGCGCCGCAGAGTTTCAGTGTGCAGCCGCAGTGGCGCAGCGCCCTGGACAGCTTGTCCGAGGGCAGCCAGACCACACTGGGCGCCTATCACCGTTCCTGGCAATGAGGAGATCATCATGAAGCTCAGTCTGGGACCCGTCCTGTTTTACTGGAATCGTGAAAAACTGCTGGATTTCTACGCCGAAATGGCCGAACAGCCGCTCGATGTCATCTACCTCGGCGAGACGGTGTGCTCCAAGCGTCGCGCCCTCGGCCTGGATGACTGGCTCGGTTTGGCCCGCGAGCTGGGCGAATGCAGCCGCGCCGAATTGGTGCTTTCGGGGCTGGCGCTGGTCGAGGCGGCTTCCGAGCTGTCCAGCCTGAAGCGCCTGTGCGACAACGGCGAGTTGCTGGTGGAGGCCAA
>RCUJ01002034.1_pt1 | contig 10188 bp, 9 predicted proteins | sample 2166321 | NCBI WGS metagenome assembly RCUJ01 (sample SAMN09932808, study PRJNA488358) | compost metagenome | feature: garden; material: soil; isolation source: compost soil in an enriched community after 118 h of incubation | place: Germany: Experimental Botanical Garden Goettingen | collected... | reverse complement strand
TAGTCGTAGGCGATCTGGATCGCCTGGCGGGTGTCGAAGCTGCCGCCGGACAGCGCCCCGCGCAGCCACAGGCCGTCGATCAGGGCGGCCAGGCCGCGCGAGGCGGCGCGGGCCTGCGGCACGGGGAGGACGCGGCGGAACTGGCAGCACAGGTTGGAGTCCAGGCGCTGGTCGTTGACCCGCTGCAGGCGGCGCAGGGAGGGCTGGTGCATGCTGCTGGCCCAGAATGCCAGCCAGGTCTTGATCGCCGGACCGTTGACCTGGCTGTCGTCGAAGTTGCCGTCGATCATCGCCCGCAGATGCGCGCGCGGGCTGTCGTCCTCGAGCGCGGTCCGGCGGGCGCGCACCGCAGTGCTCAGGGCCAGCATCAGGTGGCGCATGGTGGCCTCGAGCAGGCCGTTCTTGTCCTTGAAGTAATGGCTGATGATGCCGTTGGAGACCCCCGCCAGGCGGGCTATATAGGCAATGCTGGCATCGCCCATGCCGACCTGATCGACGGCTTCGAGGGTGGCCGCAATCAGTTGCGAGCGGCGGATCGGTTGCATTCCGACCTTGGGCATCGGTGTCTCCGTGGCTTGAGGGCTGTCCCTGGGTGGAGCGCAGTCTAGGACGGTTTTTATTGATCGATCAATTAAATATGCCGACCTGCCGGTCGTGGCCGGGCCAGGCAGGCAAGCCCCGCGCCGTGACAGTGGCGGACTATGCCATTACAATTTGATTAACATCAAACTTGAGTGATTGGCTATCTTATGGAAAGCAAGACTGCGCGTCTCACCGTGCTGATCGATCCGGTCAAGAAGAAGGCGTTCGAGGAGCTGTGCGCCGGGCAGGATCTGACGCCTTCCCAGGTCGTGCGCCAGCTGATTCGCGATTACCTCGAGACTCACGGCGTCAGCTACGCCACCCAGAGCAAGCGCGGTCCCAGCGCCAAGTCATGATCCACGGCTAGCCCGGCGCCTGCTCGCGCTCCTGGTAGGCGCCCAGTGCGGCGTTGAAGTCGGGGTGATAATGCGCCGCACCGATCTCCTGCAGGATGCCGGCCTTGTCCAGCTTGGCCAGCACCTTGCGGTTGGCCTCGCAGAGTTTCACCACGATCTGGCGTTTGTGCAGTTGCTGGATGACTTCCTCCAGCGTCTGCAGGCCGGTGATGTCCATGAAAGGCACGCGGCTCAGGCGAATCACCAGCATCTGCGGATCGGTATGGGTTTGTGCCAGTGCACGTTCGAAGTTCTCCGCCGCGGCAAAGAACAGCGGCCCTTCGATCGTGTACACCAGCACCCCGGGCGGCAGGCGAGTATGACCGCCAAGCCGTAACTCCTCTTCCAGCTCCTGCTCGACCACCTGCTGCACCTCCACCGAGGCGGCCATGCGCCGCATGAAATGCAGCATCGCCAGGATCACGCCGATATTCACCGCGACCACCAGGTCGCTGAACACCGTGAGACCGAAGGTGATCAGCAGGATTGCCACGTCTGCCTGCGGCGCCCGCAGCACCATGCGCTTGAAGTGGCGCAGTTCGCTCATGTTGTAGGCGACCACGAACAGGATCGCCGCCAGCGCGCACAGCGGAATGTCGGACGCCAGCGGGGCGAGGAACAGGATGATCAGCAGCAGGGTGAGCGCGTGCATGATGCCGGCCAGCGGGCTGCTGCCGCCGTTACGGATATTGGTGGCGGTGCGCGCAATCGCGCCGGTGGCGGCGAAACCGCCGAACAGCGGCGCGGCCAGGTTGGCGATGCCCTGGCCGATCAGCTCCTGGTTGGAATCATGCTTGCTGCCCGTCATGCCGTCGGCCACCACCGCCGACAGCAGCGACTCGATCGCCCCGAGCATGGCAATCGCAAAGGCCGGGCCGATCAGCTCGATCACCCGCGCCAGGCTGACATCGGGCAGGCCGAACTCGGGCAAGCCCCGGGGGATACCGCCGAAGGCGCTGCCGATGGTGGCCACGCCCTCGAACTGGAACAGCGCCTGGATCAGCGTGACCAGCAGCATCGCCACCAGCGGGCCCGGCACGCGCTTGAGCCCCGGCAACCTGGGGGAAAACAGCACCAGGCCCAGGCTGAGGATGGCCAACAGGGTGGTGGCCGGGTGCAGGTCCGGTAGCGCTTGCAGCAGGTGCCAGACCTTCTCGTGGAAATGCTCGCCGTCGACTCTGGGCAGGCCGAAGAAGTCTTTCCACTGGCCGACCCAGATGATCACCCCGATCCCGGCGGTGAAGCCCACGATCACCGGCGCCGGGATGAATTTGATGATCGCGCCGAGCCGGGTGATGCCGAGCAACAGCAGCATGACGCCGGCCATCATGGTGGCGATCTGCAGGCCATCGATGCCGTGCGCGGCGCTGATGCTCGCCAGAATCACGATGAACGCCCCGGTCGGCCCGGCGATCTGCACGCGGCTGCCGCCGAACAGGGATACCAGCACGCCGGCAACGATCGCCGTATAGATGCCTTGCTCGGGCTTGACCCCCGAGGCGATGGCAAAGGCCATGGCCAGCGGCAGCGCGACTATCCCGACGATCACCCCGGCGACCAGGTTGCTCAGCCAGTGCTGGCGTCCGAGCAAGCCGGCCTTCCAGGCTTCGCCTAGCGCAATCATGGTGATCTCCTCGGTCAGTGGATGTGCGTGATATTATCATGCGGTGATAATAAAGCGCCTCTTTGACACTGAGCGCACAGGTGTGCGCGAGCACCAACCAGCGGGTGACCGAGATGAACCGTAACGACGTTAAAAGCAAGCATGCCGAGGGCGTCACCTTCGACACCCATGTGATCGCCAACCCGACCAACCTCAAGGAGTGGATCGTGTTCTTCAAGAAGGATGCGGGGAGAAGCTACTTCCTGGTCGATGAGCGCGAGGAGGTCGAGTCCTTTGTCCATCTGGATGAATTGATCGATGAGCTGCGCGAACTGGGGATCAAGAACGCAGAGATCCATTTTTAACTGCCGAATCGGCGGGCAGGTTCCTGAAGGGCGCGGGACGAAGCGGATCGCCCGGGGTAGGGTGGAAACCCGCGGAGCATTTTCCACCGCCTCAGGCCCGTTCGAGAAAGCGCAGGATCGTCTCGTTGACCCGCTGCGGGTGGGTGATCGGGCCCATGTGGCCGACGCCCGCGAACTCGACCACTTCGACCCGCGGCAAGGTCCGGGTCAGCAGCCGGGCGACGCCCAGGGAGGAGGCCGGCGAGTCCTGGCCCAGCATGTACAGCACCGGAATATCCAGCTCGGCGAAGGCCGTAAGCGCCGTGGGCTCATTGAGCAAGGCTCCGGCCCAGCCGCGCACATTGGCGATCGAGGTGGTGATCGGGCCTTGGCGCGACTCGGGCATGTGTGCCCAACTGCCTGCGCCCATCCAGTAGTCGATAAAACACTCGGCTGCGCCCGGCGGATTGCCCGCTTCCAGCGCAGCGGCCGCGATCGCCACGGTGCTGCGGATGCCGTCGGCGGCGTTCGGCGGCGGGGATTCGGCATCGAGCAGGGCAAACAGGGTCGGTTCATACAGGGCCAGGGCGCGAATGCGCCGGGGCTGGCCGAGCGCGGCGATCAGCGCCACCGCCGCGCCATAGGAATGGCCGACCAGGGCAAAGGGCTCGCCGGCGCGGGCAAACAGCGGCTCGAGCAGGGCCACTTCGTCGCGTAGCGCGACCGTGCGCTCGCCAGGCCAGGCCGGACTCCGCCCCGCCCCCAGGGAGTCGGCGGCCAGCACATGAAAGCGCGGCGCCAAGAGCTCCAGCAACGCCCGCCACTGGCTCGACGTACTGGCGTTCGAGTGCAGACAGACCACCCCGGGGCCGGCACCGGCCTCGCGAAAGAACGGCATTGCAGGCTGCATGGCGGATCCTCGGCTAGGGGAAAGGGGGCGGATTGATTCTAGCGCGGCTTGCGGCCGAGCGATAAAGGCCGGGGGCATCGCGCCAGTGGGCACAATACGCCGTTCACCCGCGAAATTGCGTAGGCTGGAAAAGCCGCGGAGCGTTTTCCACCGGGATAGCTGCTTGCCCGGTCGCGGCCGAGTACAAATCGCAGAAAGCAGAAAGCGGGCCGAAGCCCGCTTTCCGTTGTTGCTCGTGCTTAGTTCAACCAGCCCTTGACCCGCTCGGGGTTGGCGGCGACCCAGTCCTTGGCGGCCTGTTCCGGCTTGGCGCCTTCGCTGACGGCCAACATCACCGCGCCCACTTCTTCTGGCCCCCAGGAGAACTTCTTGAGGAATGCGGCGGCTTCCGGAGCCTTGGCTTGCATGCCCATGCTGGCCACGGTGTCGATATGCTCGGCTGCACCGAAGACATTCTGTGGGTCTTCGAGGAAGCGCAGTTTCCACTTGGCGAACATCCAGTGCGGAATCCAGCCGGGAACCACGATGGCCTCCTGCTTCTTCTCGGCGCGGGCCAGGGCGATGGCCATCGCCGGGCCGGAACTCGGCATCAGTTTGAAATCCAGTTTGTATTTCTCGATGGCTTCTTCGGTGCGGCGCATCACGCCGGCGCCGGCGTCGATGCCGGTGATCTTGCCGTCGTAGGCTGCTTTGCTCTTGTTCAGGTCTTCGATGGTCTTGGCCTCGACGTAATCCGGGACCACCAGGCCGATCTTCGCGCCTGCGTAGTTGGTGCCGAGGATCTCCACCTTGTCCTTCATCTTGGCGTAGTACTCGCCGTGGGTGACCGGCAGCCAGGCGGAAAGGGTGACGTCGAGGTCGCCGCGGGCCACGCCCTGCCACATGATGGCCGGCTCGACCGCTTTCAGCTCGACCGTGTAGCCGAGGTTGCTCTTGAGGATTTCGCTGGCGACGTGGGTGGCGGCGACGCTGTCGTCCCAGCCGTTGACGTAGCCGATGGTCAGGGTGGGCTTGTCCGCCGCCATGGCGGTGGTCATGCCCAGGGCCAGGGCGGCGACGCCGAGGCCTTGCAGGCAGAAGGTCTTCAGGTTGCGCATTGATAGTGCTCCGTCAGTGTGAGTAGCAGTGCAGATGGATTTTCATTGCGGGTCTTGCTGGGTAAAGCGTGGCTCCTACGGGGTCTGTTGCGGGCAACAGGTAAAAATCTCGGCGCAACAACTCGGGCGATGACCGTTAGGCCTCGCAGCTGAGGGTTGCTTTAAGTGGTTGCGGACTGCCGGCGCGCCGCCCGCCAGGGCGGCGCTAGGCGTTACAGACCGACGTGTTTCTTCACGGCGGCGATGCCGTCCTGGCCGTCGTAGGTGGTGACCCCGGCCAGCCACTTGTCGAGCATCTGCGGGTTGGCCTTGATCCAGTTTTTCGCCACCTCGGCTGGGTCTTCTTTCTCCAGCACTTTTTCCATCAGCTGGCTTTCGATCTCGACGCTGAACTGCAGGTTGTTCAGCAGTTTGCCCATGTTGGCGCAGCGCGCTTCGTAATCCGCCGGGACCACGGTGTAGACCTTGGCCGCGCCGTAGTCGGGGCCGAAGATGTCATCGCCGCCTTCCAGGTAGGTGATGTCGAACTGAGTATTCATCGGGTGCGGGGCCCAGCCGAGGAACACCACCGGTTGCTTCTTCTTCACCGCGCGCTGCACCTGCACCAGCATGCCGGCTTCGCTGGACTCGACCATGCGGAATTGGCCCATGCCGAACTGGTCGCCCTTGATCATTTTTTCGATCAGCAGGTTGCCGTCGTTGCCGGGCTCGATGCCGTAGATCTTGCCGTCCAGTTCCTTCTTGAACTTGGCGATGTCCTGGAAGCTCTTCAGGCCGGCTTCGGCCGCATAGGTCGGCACCGCCAGGGTGTACTTGGCGCCTTCCAGGTTGGCGGTCGGCAGCACCTTGATTCCGCCATCCTTGAGGAACGGCTCGATCACCGGGTCCATCGAGGGCGCCCAGTAGCCGAGGAACACGTCGATCTGCTTTTTCTGCACACCGGTGAAGGCGATCGGCACCGAGGCCATGATCTTGCGGGTCTGGTAGCCCAGGCCTTCGCTCAGGGTCATGGCCACGCCGGTGGTGGCGGCAATGTCGGCCCAGCCGATTTCGGCGTAACGCACCTGCTTGCAGCTTTCCGGCTCCTGGGCCCAGGCGCTTTGCAGCAGGGCGCAGGACAGCAGGCTAACCCCGGCAATGGTTTTCAACTTGTTCATCTATGACGTCCTGTATGAATGGAGAAGTGAAGGCCTTACTGGCTTTGAAATTTCGCGCTCACCCAACTGATCAGGCTGCCGCGTTTCTCGGTTTGCTTGGTGCCGAAGCTTTCGGTGATGCGGTCGAGGATGATCGCCAGCAACACCACGGCCATGCCGCTCTCGAAGCCTAGACCGATATCCAGGCGCTGGATGCTCGCCAGTACGTCGTTACCCAGGCCGCCGGCGCCGACCATCGAGGCGATGATCACCATCGACAGGGCCATCATGATGGTCTGGTTGACCCCGGCCATGATCGACGGCATGGCGTTCGGCAGTTGCACCTTGAACAGCAGTTGGCGGCTGTTGCAGCCGAACGACTGGCCGGCCTCGATGATTTCCTTGTTGACCTGGCGGATGCCCAGGTTGGTCAGGCGCACCGCCGGCGGCATGGCGAAGATCACCGTGGCGATGATCCCCGGCACGCGGCCGAGGCCGAACAGCATGGCCGCCGGAATCAGGTAGACGAAGGCCGGCATGGTCTGCATGAAGTCGAGGATCGGCCGGATGGTGGTGGTCACCCGTTCGCTCTTGGCCGCCCAGATGCCCAGCGGGATGCCCAGCAGCAGGCTGATCAGGGTGGCGGAGAAGGTCAGGCCGAGAGTCACCACGGTCTGTTCCCAGAAGCCGGTGAGGACGATGAGGATGAACGACACCGCGGTGAAGGCGGCGAAGCGCGCGCCGATGCGCCACAGGCCAAGGGCGACGAAGATGGCGATCAGCAGCCAGGCCGGTGGCAGCATGAGGACGCTCTCGATGCCCTCGGAGAAGCCGCTGACCACCCCGCCGATGCTGTCGAAGCCGCCGCTGTAGTTGTCCAGCAGGTGCTGGACCACGTCGTTGACCCAGCTGCCCAGGTCGAGTTTCTTCTCGCTCATGTCATTCCCCCTGCATGCGGGTCAGCAGGCGACCCTTGCTGATGGCGCCGCAGTAGATGCCTTTGCCGTCGACGACCGGAATCGGCCCCTCGTTGTCCACCAGACGCCCGATCACCTGATCCAGCGGCATGTCTTCCGGTACCGGGTTGATCTGTTTCAGCACCCCATGGTCGAGGCCGCGGGTCTGGCCGCCTTCGACCAGCAGGGCGATCTTCTCCAGGCTGATGGAGCCGTAGAAGCGGTGGTTCTCGTCGACGATGAAGGCGTAGTGCTTGTCCAGCGCCTGCAGCGCCAGGGACACCGTGTGCGCGTCCGGCGCTTTGCCGTTATGCACGAACAGCGGCACGCTGTCGGCCTTGAGCTGGCCGGCGGTGAGGTAGCGGTTGGTGTCGACGGTGTCGAAGAAGTTGCGCACGTAGTCGTTGACCGGGTTGTCGACCAGCTCCTGCGGGGTACCGAGCTGGACCAGCTTGCCACCTTCCATGATGGCGATGCGGTTGCCGATGCGCATCGCCTCCTCGATGTCGTGGGAGACGAAGATGATGGTGCGCCTGTGGGTCTTCTGCAGCTCCAGCAGCAGGTCCTGCATCTCGCGGCGCTTGAGTGGGTCGAGGGCGGAAAACGCCTCGTCCATGATCATGATCGAGGGGTCGACGGCCAGGGCGCGGGCCAGGCCGACGCGTTGCTGCATGCCGCCGGAGAGCTCGTGGGGAAACTTGTGGGCGAAGGTGTCGAGACCGACCTGGGTGAGCACTTCCATGGCTCGCTTCTCGCGCTCCTTGCGGCCGGTGCCGGCCACTTCCAGGCCGAAGGCGGCGTTGTCCAGCACGCTGCGCGAGGGCATCAGGGCGAAGGACTGGAAGACCATGCTCATGTCGCGCCGGCGCAGGTCGATCAGCTCGGCATTGGACATCTTGGCGACGTTCTGCCCGTCGATGTAGACGTTGCCGGCGCTGGGCTCGATGAGGCGGTTGATCAGGCGGATCAGGGTGGACTTGCCGGAGCCGGAGAGGCCCATGAGGACGAAGATTTCACCCTCCTCGACGCTGAAGGACACGTCGCTGACGCCGATTACCGCACCCTTCTCGGCGAGGATCTTGTCCTTGCTCCAACCCTGTTTGAGCAGATCGATTGCTTCTTGTGGCTGTGCGCCGAAAACCTTGTAGAGGTTTTCGACGACGATTTTTCCAGACTGCATGATGGGTAGTTCCCCTTCAGTAGACATCCAGATCAGCTACATGGAACCTGCCGCGCGCCATCGGGGCGTTCGTCAGGTGATGCCGACTGTACTTGCCTGTGGGTGTGGACATGGTTTCGAGTGCTGGAAGACCGTTTGCCGGACGGGTTGCAGGGCGCTCAGGCACAACCCGCACACACGCCTGGAACCTTATGGGTCATGGGCGTTGCTCGAGCCTGCTGTCGAGTGAACCTTGCCTTGCCGTAGTGCAAACTGCTTTCCAAACCCTCTGGCAGCGTTGAGAAGCCCAATCCCTGGGAGTTCACATCTCGAACCGAGATGCGCGTACATCCGAAATTTTCTTGTTAGGCTGGCAGCCAAAAGGTGCTGCCAGCGCGTTTCTGTTATTCGGTCCGGAGCTGTGGGGCTCCGGTCTGCCATCTCCTCTGGAGGCGGCAGCGACGAAATCGGCTGACTCAACGATATAGTCTTCGGATCGCGGCAATTGTCGGTTTGCGACTCTGACGTATTGGACGACGACATGACGCTGGCGGAAAAACCATAACAGGGCTTTTCAGCCCTCGAGCAAGGCTGAAACCCGCGCCGGCCGTGGTCTTCAGCTATTGATATGAGTGTAGCCGGCGTATCCCGGGGGCTGCGGGGGAATGAAAAAAATTCAATTTCAGGGCGTTTTTTTGCTGTCCGATGGCAAATCCGCCACGCTGCCGTCGCGCTGGGTGACGCCTTCGAGCCATTGCGCGCGTACCTGCGGATGGGCCTTCAGCCAGGCCTTGGCCTCGCGCCTGGGGGTGGTGTTCTGATTGAGGATCGCCTCCATCAGGTCGTTTTCCATCTGCAGGCTGAAACGCATGTTGCTGAACAGTCGGCCGAGGTTCGGGCATTGCGTGGCAAAGCCCTTGCGCACCGTGGTGTAGACGGTGGCGCCGCCCAGGTTGGGGCCAAAGTAGTCATCGCCGCCCGTCAGGTAGCGCATGTTCAGCTGGTTGTTCATGGGGTGCGGTTCCCAGCCGAGGAACACCGCCCATTTATTCAGGTGATCGGTGCGTTTGACATGCAGGATCATGGCCGACTCGCTGGACTCCACCAGCTCGAATCCGCCGAGGTCAAAGATGTTCTTGTCGATCATCTGCTGGATCAGCTGGTTGCCGCTGTTGCCCGGTTCGATGCCGTAGATCTTGCCGCCCAGTTGCTGGCGGAATCTGGCGATGTCGCGGAAGTCCTCGAGGCCGGCTGCGTGCGCGGCCTGATTGACCGCCAGGGTGTACTTGGCGCCCTCCAGGTTGACCGCCAGCAGCTCCACCGAACCGTCGTCCAGGTAGGGGCGGATGTCCTTCTCCGAACTGGGTAGCCAGGTGTCGAGAAACACGTCGAGCTCGTTGTCGTGCAGCGCCTTGAAGGTCTCCGGCACCGACAGGCGCTTGACCTGGGAGCGGTAGCCCAGCTCGTTGAGCAGCAGGCGGGTCACGGCGTTGGTGGTGATCAGGTCGGTCCAGCCGACGTCGGCCAGACGCACCAGGTCGCAGCTGGCGGGTTCGGCGGCGTGGGCCAGCAGCGGGCCGCTCAGGGCGAGCGCCAGCAGGTAGTGCTTGGGAAAATTCATCGGCTTATCCATATGGCGAGTGACGGATCCCTTCGGGGTTTCTGGCCATGAGCCTGGCGAGACGAACGGCTGCTGGCCGGGCATGGGCGTCGGATCATTGCGCCGAAAGCGGGTCGCTGCCTACGCATCGGGTCGCTGACAGAACTACAGGCGTCGCATCTGCTCGCTGGCAATGCAGGCGCCAGCTTACTGGCGATCCGGCGGCATCCATTCGGCTCCTCGATTGCCGGTCTGACGGCTTTGGACACGAACGCGTCGGTGTGAGACTCCTGCGCTTTGCGCAAATCCCGATGATGGCCGCAACGCGGGAATGCCTGCAGGAGATCGTTGTGGCTATCAGTGTGTTCGATTTGTTCAAGATCGGTATCGGGCCTTCCAGCTCGCA
>RCUJ01002033.1_pt1 | contig 10192 bp, 12 predicted proteins | sample 2166321 | NCBI WGS metagenome assembly RCUJ01 (sample SAMN09932808, study PRJNA488358) | compost metagenome | feature: garden; material: soil; isolation source: compost soil in an enriched community after 118 h of incubation | place: Germany: Experimental Botanical Garden Goettingen | collected... | reverse complement strand
ACGCCATGTATTTTTGGTTAATCCACGTCCGTAATAAATATGCGTTACATCGGTGTAAATTCTACCATCGTACCAAACGCGTTTTCCGTACTTCAACCCCTTTCCTTTTCCATATTCTTCTATAGGTTGCATGGTTTTGTTTACCTCATGCCATATGGTAGCTAATACGTAGGCTAAGTAATGTGGGTTTTCAAGTCCTCTCTCATCCCATTCATTAAAAATAGCCTCGAATCCCTCAACCTGACTTTGTGAAAGTGATTTTAAGCCGAAGTTCTTTTTAATGTTCTCATAGGTTTTTGATCTATTTATCATTCTTCCTCTTTTTTAAATGGTTCATTAAATTCTTTATTGTATTTTCTGTAGAAATTATCTAATTCTTTTGTTCTAAGTTCCTGTTCTAATATTTTACTTCTGGTTTCAGAATCTCTTTTATATGCTTTCATTTTGTAGTAGGCAAAAAACACTCCAATAATAGTAAGCATCAATTGAGATACGTTCATTGCATTATCTAAATAGAATTCATGAAATGCAAGCTTTTTAACAACGTCTATAAGGGTAAAGCCATATAATATGTAAAATCCATAATTAATTGCGCTGAAAATAAACTTTGCTGTTTGCATATATGAAAGAAATAACTATTAATGGAATCTTGCAGTAAAAATAATTGTTGTCAAATAAAGCCGTAAAAACAAAATCATAAAAACACGTGACTAATAAAAAAAAATATATCTGCTTACATATAATATCCATTTTTACAAATAATGGGTAAAATAAAAGAACTCCGTAAACTATAGTGTTGGTGTAGTTTTCTATAATATTACATGCAAACCTTTTGTTGTCTGAGAATATGTACCAAGATACTTTCTCATCGTAATCGTAAAATATCGCTTTTATTTCCGATAAAGGTATTAATAAAAGTAATATTATGTATTTCCTCTTAACATAAAACTCTTTTAAACAAAACAGAAAAAACCGCCATGAAAATATCACGGAGGTTTTTATCTTGTACGGAATAGATTTTAGGTAATCCCGTATATGTTTTAATTTACTTTTCATCTTTATCAGGTGGAGTATTTGAACCGCCAATTCCTAATGTTTGATTTTGCATTGCATCGATAGTGTCTTGCTTTTTGGCACTTCCTTGACTTGAACCAAAATAATAACCTCCAACTACTCCTAAAATACCAACTATAGCTATGGTTATTTGATCATTTCCTACCCCATAAAAAGCTACCAAGTAATAATACCCGAAGCTGAATATAACTATTATAATAGCTAAAATAGATTTAATGTTTTCTGATAATTGTTTCATTTTTTTATATTTATTTAGTTATTAATTAATGAGCAACCCAATTCGTACCGTTATAAAAAACGGGTGTTACAACTGCCCCACCTCCTACTATTGTTGCCATATATGTTGGCGCTAATGCATCCGTTACAATTGCAAAAGCTGTTCCTGTAGGAGTTGGTAATGTTGCTACAGTATAAGATTTGTTGAAATCTGATTGCATAGCAAAAGTCTCTACACCTGATGCTTTCGATGGAAGCACATAATCAGTAGTCCCTCCTGCTCCTGCGTATGGTTTTATTGTTTGACTGGAAACTCCTGTTTGAAAATTTATATTTCCAGAAGTTATTCCTGTTTGATAATTTGTAGTTGTATTTGTTAATGTTATGGTGTTTTTTCTTATAGCAACAAAGTCTGGACTCTGCGATACATCAAACCCAATTCCAGAATAAGTAGATGTATTCCCGCTATCTGTCAAAGTTATAGTATTTGTAGATGTATTCCCATTTGTCAATACAGTGTTTAATGTAGGTAAGGCAATTGAGCTAGATACTTTTTCCAAGTCACCAGTTGAAGTATTACGAGTTACAAATTCGTATGTTCCAGCACTTGTTGTAAGGGCGCCAGCTATATTTATAGCACCCGTGAATCTTGATGTTCCAGCTACGTCAAATTTATATGCTGAAATTACGTTTGTACCAACAAATATACCGCCATTATAATAACTAGGGGCAGTACCAGACGCATATACATTCCATTTATTTGTACCTGAATTCATGTTCAGTTCAAACCCGTAAGTAAAACTAGATGCGGTATAATCTAAAACTCTACCGCCTCTATATCCAGTAATTGTTCCAGAACCTGTAGGAGCAGAAACGTAAAAGCCGTAACCGTTTGTAGAAGTACTTCCTGTTCCAGCTGATAATCCAAATCTTGCACCATAAAGACCAGGAATAACAGCTGTACCTGCATTTTGTCCTGAAAATTCACCACCAGCAACTATAGTAACGATTCCAGTACTCTCTGCCCTTCCTATTCCATTAAATCCTGTTACACTTGCTGCATTAAAAGCTGTTTTATGTGTAGCTTGAAAAGTTGAACCTAACACGTTTCCTGTACCATTAGATGCAGGAGAAGATAATGCATTCACGTAAATACCTCCCTGAGATGATGAAGTGTTATCTGTAAAAACTCCACCTACAGTTTGCCAGTATCTTGTGTTGGCTACTGTGTTTTCAGGAAAAACCATTCTTCCATTCTCTACTTTCCATATCGTTATTGGCGAAGTCCCACCATTTCCTAAAAATATACCACCAGTACCGTTACCAGAACCTCCATCATTAAATTGATTGAAGTATATACGTCCGGTTCCAACAGAATTTATATATGTATCTCCACCGTCAGTAATAGTGTTATTCCAGTATCTATGCACTGATGAAACTGCATCGTATAAAATCCATGCATTTTGCTTATTGACACCTGTATACCATAAAGGACTTCCTGTATAGCTTAGGAATGCTAAATATTTTCGCCAGTTTTCAGCACCTCCTGCTTTAAATGTAAGATTGACTTCATTCTGATAACCGTTTCCTCCGGGAGTATCGCTTTCGTTTACTAAATTTAAAGTAGATACTTTATCGATAGCAATTCCAGAATATTGTCTTTTGATTGTAACTGCAGCTTCTGCTTCAGTTAATGAGTTTAAAGTAAAAGTCTTTTTATCTTGAATCGTTTCGTTACCTATAATATGCACAACATCAGAATTATTAGCCTTTACTGAATTAAGGGAATTTAATGCATCTGAAGAAGTTACTCCTGAAATTACGCTTTTATTCAAAACCGCATCTGTAGTAACTGCAACCGGAACATCATAATATGAATTATAAGCATTTCCATAATATACCCCAAAAGTAACATCTCCTCCTCCTGTTCCTATCTTTGCAGCAGATACGTGATACCTTAATCTTTCTCCCGTGTTTATAGTTATATTTTGTGTTAATATTCCTGATACAGGTATATTTGTTATTGACCCTGCTGTTAAATTAATAATACCACTATCTAATATAGCTAATACAGTAACACCTAAATCCCCAGTAGGAGCACCGGAAACACCAGAAGCAATAGGCGTTCCATCGTTGTTTGTTCTGTAAATCTCTATAGTAAATCTCTGTTGAGTAGCAACAGGTGTCGGGCTTGCTGATACAGCCAAAATACCACTATATGTTCCAGCATAACCAATTGTATTAGATGGTTGAGCTATACTTATTAAGTCTTTTGTAAAATATGCTTTGGTATTATCTGCTAAAACTAATGCAGGAGGTGATCCACTAGCAGTTGCTCCTTTACCTGATAAGCTTGAAGCAAAAAAAGTGCCTGCCGTTACAGTAACATTATCGGCTGTGAAATAAACTCTTTGGGTTATACCTGCTGTTGTGCTGCTAATTTGTCCTAAACGAGTGTCAATTCCTGTTAGATGTTGTCCAATCGATTGATTTGATGTTGAATAATTAACAGGTACATAAGGTATAGGTAAATTTATAGGAGCTATTTTACTTAGCGATTCTCCGTCTACATCAAAAACGGGTACAAAATTAACACTTGTAATTGTTGATAGAGCTTTGATTTTTAATGTATTAGTTGTAGTGTTTCCAAAAGTAGGGTTTTGCAAAGTCTGAGCTTGCAAAAATCCGGTAATCATAAATAATAATAAAATGTATTTTTTCATAGTTAAAATGGTTTAAAAATATCTCCTGCAGTTAATGGAAATGTTGTTGTTATATTACTTCCTGTTTGTGACCAATCAGAGTCGTTTAATCCGACTCCGTTCAATAGAACTCCATTTGCTAAAGCTGTTGTTCCTAACGGGAATACTGTTTGTCCTGCGGTTGCTGTTATCTGAACCTTTGGAAATGGAGTAACATTTCCCAATGATTTTAAAAACAACCAATCCACTCCGGTTGATGGAGTGGAATTTGCGCCTGTGAAGTTCTCATAAACGTTACCTGAATCAGTTACAACCTCACCAATTCTATACCTTCTTTTTTCATTCCAACTTTGGTTGTTGTTGGTTAACTGTACTTTCTGTAGTGCCATTTGTAAAAGTTTTAATTACGTTTTTTGCTGCTGAGTTTTGCAATTCCTCATCGTATTCCTCAATGTTTTCTGTCCAATCTCCTGCGTTTGCCATTTCGGTTGCCTGTTCGTGGCTGATCAATGGCATTTCTCCTTTGGTTTTATCTCCTAAGAATTTACGAATCGCATTAGCCTCTTTTAATGGGTCAATATGTGGCATTTTCTTGCCGACAAATTTACATCCAGTGTAAGCCTCTAAAACAAATTTATTTTTCTTTGTGTCGGCTTGCAAATAACCAGGTGCCTGAATCATATTTGTTTTAATCATCCAATCAAACCACAATTTATAAATTCGTCTATAGAATTGATTTGCAAATTTAGTTTGGTCAATTTCATTCATATGACCGAACCCGTTAATTGCTGCCCTACTTGCTGAATAATTTGAATTGTAGCTATGAAGTGCAACCTCATAAGGAATATTCATTGAAGCAGAAATCTTTTTGCTATTAAATTCGTCAAAGGATGCTGCCTGATTTTCTCTATCTGAAGAAAGGAAATTAAGCTTAGAACCGATAGGCATATTAATAGCTGTTGATTCTGTAGCTTCTGCAATTCTTTGTGCGCTGGCATCGGCTAAAACATAAGGTGTCGTGTCTGCTTCTCCGTCATCCGATGGTGACATTCCCGGAATCGCTGCATTTGCGTATTGACTTAAAATATCTTCTCCTGTAGAATCTGCGGTGTGCTCAATTGCGTAAACAATATTTGCTCTTTGTTCTGCTCCACCAACCTCAGCTTCGTTAAACCTGTCCAGCTTTACAGCCTTTTCGATAACTTGCATAGTATCCGGAACACCTCTTTTATGGTCGTGGCTTATTTTATCAGCGTAAACAATCCACGCTAAACGCTTCCCTGTTGTTTCTCCATAAGCCGGGATTCTATCGTAATTATCAATCTCTGTATAAATGTTTTTTTCATCACGTTTTAGAATGTAGTAAGCAACGTGTTTCCCTTTTGAATCAAACTCAATTCCATTTTCAATAAAGTTTCCTTCTGGTAGTTTATAACCGTTTTCAATTTCCAAACAAGGATTAATTAAAAACTGAGTTGAAACCAATTGAACAGTAAAGTTTTCTTCTATTCGGCAAATTACCAAACTATCTCCCGATAAACTTCCTGCCTTTTTACATTCCCATGCAAGTTGATGCAAGTTTACATTTTCGGAGTAATCAACCATTTCAGAATTCATGTAAACTTTCCAAAGGGATTCTACACGCTTATAAAATGAATCAGGAATAGTAATATCAAACATTCCCAAAACCTCTTTGTCTGGCTCAACTTCCAATTTCAAACCAACACCGATAGCCCATTGCAGTCTTCTATCGACAAGCATTTTTATTAAGTCATTCTTTGCGTAAAGCTCATACGACCTTAATGCTAATTTGTCGTAAAGAGGAACAACATCGATAACCGCCCCTAATTGCCCCGTGGTTTTCTCTCCATCAAAATACTTTCTGAATGTTGGATTTACAGGACCAAAAACATTCGCTCCGATTGTCAAAATCTTTGCCTTTGGAGTTGGTGCACGAGCTTCTGATTTTGGAATAATCTCAGGTTCTTTCTTTTTATTAAAGTTTAAAAATCTCATATGTTAATAATAAATGTTTCCTCCTCTTAATCCTGTTTTTCTCCCGTTTATTTTAGCCATCAAACGCTCTTTAATTTGCTCCAATGCCAAAATATCTTTAGCAACATCCGACCCATTTCGATAAGCGACTTTGATTTTCATTTGACCATCATTAAACTCATACTCAGATAAATCAGAGTTTTGCCCAACGTTAGATAATCCAGAAGTTTCAAGATTCATAATAACCAAATTAATAGCTGCGATTCTCGAACGCAAATCGCACTTACTATCAACGTACTGCTTTACAGTATAATAGTTGTTATCCAGCATAATTTATGAATTTAAAATTGTTCTACAAACTTACAAAAAAAAGCCTATGAATTATTTCATAGGCTTTTTTATAATAAATCGATTTTATTTTACAAATAGTAATCCGGTTCACGATGTTCGTATTCACATTCATCACATAACGGTTCACCTTGATATCTAGTTGCTGTATTTCCACAACCACAAAACACTTTCTCAATTGAATTTGGAACTATCTTTAAACGAATTGTTTCATTAATAATTTCCATATCAATTATATTTCCATCTTCGTCGTATTTGGATTCTCCAATGTCAACTGCACATTCCATAATCATAAAATCCTGTTTATAAGATTTTACATTACCATAAACATCACTAAGTTTCTCTATAAAACAAAGTTCTCTGTCAACTTCCTGATTTGATATTGCTTTTACAAACATGATTACCGTTTTTTAAAATTATGTTTTGGTTTAGAAATATATTTGGATGGCTCGTTTTCCAATGGTTTAGGTTTTATAAACGAAAGTGTTTCTCCTAACTTCGCCAATGGCAAGTCTTTTAAAATTGATTCTAATTCAGAATCTTTTGAATACTGCATACTTGTAATACCATCCCATTTAGTATTAAAATGAATCATGGTTGATACCGATGGATTAACTTGTTCGTGTTTTAAAATAATCGGTCTATTTGCTTTTTGCAACTGATTCATTATTTTAATCATGTTCTTAATTGGACCGCCTGACTTTACTGTAAAAATTATTGGCTCTTTATTTTCCATCATTCCTTTATTATATGTTTCAAATCAGATTCACTTATTTGTATTTTATTGAAATTTAAAAGATGCATATTTTTATCATTCCATTTTATCCATGCTGAAACTTTTCTGTATTTGCCCCTAAACTTTCCTCTTACTTTGCAAGCCTGATTCCCAGACATAAAAACAACGAATACTTTTTGTCCTTTGTTAAAGTGATTAGTTCTCCATGGCATTTTTAAAACAGTTACTTCCATTCTACTTAAATTTAGATTCAACAATTTGCGACCACAACTCCCAAGTTAAATTTTTATATTTTGTATTTGACTTTCTCCAAATATCTATGAATATTTCTTTTGCTGCGACTGTATAAACTGCCGTATCCCAGAAGTGATTCTCCACATCTGAATGTTTTTTCCTCCACGCAAAACCTACAACCTGTTCGCCTTTTTTTAATTCTACTCGATGCTCACCTTCGTAATGCTCAAAATATCCTTTGTGTTGGAACTTATTATTTTCTGATGCAGGATAGTTCATAAATCCAGGAGGTTGGTATCCATCAATTCCCTTTATCAATCTGATATTTGCTGAAAGAATATCTTTCAATTGGTTTACCTGAAGAATATAAAGTTTGTTTTGCTCCAAAGATTTCTTAACTATTGGCGTATCTTTTGAAAGCTTTCTATATTCTTCCTCAGCATATCCCTTAACACCCGTTACGAATGGCGATTTATGACCTCGTATAAAATCGTAAGCTAATTTTGTAAAGTTACCCGTATCAATTACAGTCATTCCAACCTGAAAATAATTACCGCTTTGCCCTTGCATCTGCATTGTAATTAATTCGTCCAATTCTGGCCATACTGAATTAGGCTGATTGAAATTGTAAGTATAAACCTTTCGATTGGATTCATTGTCCTTTTCCTTTTGCGACTTTTTTCGTCCACGTTTAAATGTTCCAATACTTCCGTGGTCAATTCTGTAAGTTGCACCATTTGACGAATGAGCAACAATCTCCCAATCTAAACGAACATCCTCTTCTCCTTTCTTCATTATACCTCCTAAATCGCATGATAAAGTAATTAAACATATTCTGCCGTTACCCTCTTCAATTGAAAGCAAATCCGGCACTCTTCCCGGTTTATAAACCGATTGATTTTGCATAAGGTCAGATACTTTTAATTCTACACCTCGTTCCTCCCACGTTTGCGCTAATTTAGTATTTACGAATGCTTTTAGTTTATCTAAGTCGGCTGGTCTTCCAATAGGTTTAGCCTGTAAAAAACTCGCTGCTAAATCATCCCACTTATCAAAACAATAAATTGCATTTATCTGATAGCTTCTGTATTTTGGTCTGCTTGGTTTCGCAGTAGGAAACCATTTTCCGGACCGGTTCAATTTCATTTTTTCCTTTTCGTAAATCTTCCCGGTGCAATCTTGGCATTCATAATAAACCGAACCTTCAATTAAATTTCCTTCCTCGTCAACTTCAAATTTAATTCCTCCGGTTGTTCCATCCACTCGCTTAACTTTCCAAAGAACATCAATATAATTTTTACAATGAGGACATTCCCAATTCCAATGCCTTTGGTCTCCTAATAAATAAACTTCCTCAATGTTAGAACCACCTTTAATTGTCGGAGTTGACAAATAACAAATCTTTTTAGTGTCCGGGAATGCTGTTGTTCTATTTTCTAAAAGAATCCTTGTAGAACCTTCCTTGCTATCGCTGTAAGGTGCATCATCAAACTCATCTCCTAAGATTACCTTAACGGATGCCATCCTTAAATTTGATGGCTTATAACTTCCCATTATCAGCGTACCTCCTGCAAATTGTTTTTCAAAATCAGTATCCCCGGTTCTCCTGTTTCTTCGTCTGGAATCCTGCGACTTCACAAATTTACTAATCCCTGAATTTTGAATAACCGGATCCAATTTTGTTCTAACGGTTTTCTTCATCAGTTCATCAGTTCCCGAAAGAAACATCATACTGCATGGGTTTACCGCCATAATGTAGCAGATGTACGGAACAATAACACCGTGAGTAATTCCAGATTGATTGTTTTTCATAATCCCCTGCATCTCAATATTTGATGATGGTGACATATTTTCCACAATCTCACGAACATAAGGCGTAATGTCGTAATTGTAAAGTCCGGGATAATTACTCTCCTGCCTGGTAAAATAAATATTCTTTGGAATCCATTCTGTAGGCTCTAATTTTACAACATTGAAATTGAAAACTTTTTCCTGAATAGAATTAATGCTTTTTTGGTAAATGTCTAATAACATAGAAAGGTTTTATTTTTGGCATTATTAAAGCATACTATTTATTTCCTAGTAAATAATTACTAAACGATAATCCTTCAATAAATCCATTTGTTTGAACAGACATTTCCCATTTTTTACATCCTAATAATCCAAAAAAGTAAGGACGTTTAAATATTTCAAATCTAAAATCCCAATACTCACCTCCAAAAATAGGATCAACATCTTTGACAATTTTAAATCTAACTAATGGGTTTTTATCAGTCGTAAAATATCCATCATTATTCTCTGAAAAATCATTCTCGTTTAATTGCATATCTGTTTTATTTTAGTTTTTATTTTTTCTTATCCATCATTTCGTAAATTTCTGCTTTAATCTCATGATCTGCGTCTTTTTTTGCTTTTTCTATAATAACTGAAAGCTCCTCTCGGAGGCGTTTTACGATATCCGCAGAATCTGACCTCGAACCTCCCAACATATCTGTAGTAATTCTTGCCATATTTTCCAAAGAAGATTCAACATTTTTAAATATTGCCTGAACATTTATAACAAAAATTCTTTCAACAACATCAACGGGCAACAAATTTCCTGCTTGCTTTTCCAGAATAATACCTTTCAATTCAGATTCACGCTCTTTCAATTCAGAAACACGTTTTCTCAAATTCAAATTATCAATATGCAGTTCTTCATCTGATTTTACAGGCTTCACAGGCGTTTCTTTAGACTCTTTTACTGTAACGGTTTTCACTACCGCCCCGTACAATCCTGCGCCATTGGTGACCTCAGTAATATAAGTCTTACTCAGAACTGTATCAACATCAATAAAACCATCCTTAGTTTTTAAAATCTTCTTTCTGATTATATGCTGTCTTACCG
>RCUJ01002032.1_pt1 | contig 10194 bp, 5 predicted proteins | sample 2166321 | NCBI WGS metagenome assembly RCUJ01 (sample SAMN09932808, study PRJNA488358) | compost metagenome | feature: garden; material: soil; isolation source: compost soil in an enriched community after 118 h of incubation | place: Germany: Experimental Botanical Garden Goettingen | collected... | reverse complement strand
ATCGTCTTTGTCATAAATACCATCACCATCTGTATCTTTTCCTCCAAATTTGAAGATAAGACCAGCTGAATGTTGGAAATGAGATGGAGAATCAATTACTCCATAATAATCTTCTCTATCACCAAATGAAGTTTTGTATTTTGTAGCCAATTCAAAACCGATTGCTTCAGTAAACCATAAAGTCAAACCTGCACCTGGGTTTACAGTTCCGTAACTATCTTTTCCAAGAAACACATAACCTCCACCTAAAGATAAGGATGGATCAATCACTTTTGATTTAATCAAATTCATGAAACTGTATTTTACAGTTGCATCAATTCCATAATACATCAAATCACCAGGATTAGTTACAATATAACCTCTTGAATCGTGACCTGCAGCTGTTGGTCTAAAATAAACAGCTTTGTCTATTTTATTTACAGATCCTGTAAGCCCAACACTGAAATCACTACCAACGTGTCTAGACACACCGATGTAAGATACAGAAGGAAGGATGTTCCAATTGGTTTTAGCATCAAAAAACTGAGAAAAATGCTGATCTAGCCAATTGTTTCCACCACCAGCACTAGTTCTAGTGTCAACGGCATTAACTCCAAAAGAGATAGCCCATGGATTGTTACTGTCTTGTGCGTGAGAACTTAAACCCATCACCATCATCACAGCAACTAAAAGTTTGTTAAGATGTTTCATACTTAATTTTTTTAATTACAATTTAGTTAATTACAGACAAAAGTAACACCAAAATTTTTAAATACAAAATGAAATGTTAAAAAAAACCTACAAAAAAAAATAAAACTCAAAATCAAAGCACTTTTAAATCTTTTCCAACCTCTAAAAAAGCCGCAACAGCCCTGTCTATATGCTCTTTAGAGTGCGCAGCAGACAACTGCACTCTAATTCTTGCTTTGTCCTTTGGAACGACTGGAAAAAAGAAACCTATCACATAAATGCCTTTTTTCAGCAGTTCATCCGCCATTATTTGGGACAATTTAGCATCATACAGCATAACGGGCACAATTGCAGAGTCACCATCAATGATATCAAAACCTGCTTTTTTCATTCCTTCCTTAAAATAATTAGTATTCCACTCTAATTTATCCCTTAAAACAGTATCCCTTTGTAATATTTCAAACACCTTTATAGAAGCTCCAACAATTGCAGGTGCCAAAGAATTAGAAAACAAATAAGGTCTGGAGCGCTGACGCAATAATTCGATAATTTCTTTTTTGGCGGTTGTATATCCACCCATAGCACCACCAAGCGCTTTACCTAATGTTCCTGTAATAATATCCACTCTACCCATTACTCCTTTTGCCTCTAGCGTTCCTTTTCCAGTTGCACCAATAAATCCTGCAGCATGACATTCATCAACCATAACCATTGCATCATATTTGTCAGCCAAATCACAAATTTTATCCAAAGGCGCCACGACACCATCCATCGAGAAAACACCATCGGTCACAATTAACTTGAAACGACATCCTGCTTCATTAGCCTTAATAAGCTGCTGTTCCAAATCATCCATGTTACTGTTTTCATAACGGTAACGTGCCGCTTTGCACAAACGAACACCATCTATTATAGAAGCATGATTTAAACTATCCGAAATTATCGCATCATTTTCTCCTAACAAAGGCTCAAAAACACCACCATTAGCATCAAATGCCGCTGCATAAAGAATTGTATCTTCCGTTCCGTAGAAGTCGGATATCTTTTTTTCCAATGTTTTATGAATATCTTGTGTCCCACAAATAAAACGAACGGATGACATTCCGAAACCATGGGAATCCAAAGTATCCTTTGCCGCCTGAATCACTTCCGGATGCGACGATAATCCCAAATAATTATTGGCACAAAAATTCAACACTGTTTCACCATTAACAGTGATTTCTGCCCCTTGAGGAGAAGTGATTATTCTTTCTTTTTTGAAAATTCCATTATCTACAATGGTCTGCAATTCTGACTGTAAGTAATCTTTGATTTTTCCGTACATAATTTAATTTCTTTGGTTTAAAGTTTATAGCTTATAATTTAGATGCAAAGGCACCGTATCAAAAAATTTTTACAAATTTACTATAACGATTTCTTTCCCTATGTATATCAATGCCTTTTTAACTACTTTATAACCCATTTTATCAATAGCTTCCTGATAATTATCCAATTGTTGCTGGTATTTAACATTATGTATCCCTGTTTTATAATCCAACAACAACACTTCTTTATCTTTAGTCAAAACCATTCTATCTGGCTTTACCGTCTTACCATCTTTTTGAATAATCGTTTGTTCATTCAAAATTTCATTTCCTTCAGCAAAATAAATTGACAATTCAGAATGACCAACAATTTCCTGAACCGTTTTACAAACAGCCTCCTTTTGCCCAAAAGTTATCAACCCGCTTTCTATAGCTTTGGTTACAGCCAAATCAATATCACTTCTTGTTTTCACAAAAGAAAGAATTTCATGAATTAAATTTCCGTACTCAATAGCTTCCTGCTGTTGTGTTCCCCACATTAGAGCTTCACGTTGTGCTATTTTTATATTTTTTGGATCTAGAATTTCCGAAACTAAAGGAATCGTCTTGGAAGCATCAACATGTTGTTTCACCGAAGATAATTTCGCTGCACTTCCAAATTCATATTCTAATCTATTTTCATCAAAAAGGCCTTTATCCTCTAGATAATTGATAAAAAAAGCACACATATTATTTTTAGGAACTTCACCTTTACTTGACAAATTCATATTCGAAATTACATACAACTGCTCCTCAGCCCTTGTTAAAGCAACGTACAAAACATTTATATTGTCTAATAATTCTTCTTGCTTTTTTTGATTATAAACCTCCGCCGCTTCCTCACCAAAACCTTCTACCGCACTACTGTTATCAATTAAGACTTTTGGCAAACCCAAATCTTGCTCCTCTGCATTCAACCACAACTTATCCTTTGGCTTTCGATTATAATCTTCCTCCGCAAAAGGAAAAACAACAACCGGAAACTCCAATCCTTTTGACTTGTGAATGGTCATAATCCGGACCGCATTATTCCCTTCAGGAGAGGGAATACTAAATTTCTCTGCATTTTTATCCCAAAAACTTAAGAAATCTGAAATCCCCGCTTGGTTACGAACATCTCGCTCCAAAACAATATCTAAAAAATACTGAACATAAGCATTCCCAATATTTGGATTTAGGAACTTAGAAATAATAATCTCGACCGCTTCATACAATGATTTTTTTCTAATGTTTTGAAACGACAGCAAAACATCAAAGCTTATTAGCCAATTTTCAAATTCAGATTCCTGAAACAAAGCCATTCCTTGGGCAATAAAATCATGAACCGGTAATTTATCCTGAATATACTCACCTATATAATGTAGGAAATAGGCTTTTGCTTCTAAATCAGCATTATTTTTCAGGTATTTTAACAAATGGATAATCAATCGGACTTCTGTCGCATTTTGAATCATCAAGGTTTCTGACGACAAAAGCGGAATTCTTTGCTCTGTTAAATAATTTGCTATCGCGATTCCTTGGTCACGTTTTCTGGTCAGAATAACAATGTCTTTGTACTGAAAACCTTGTTGCAATACTTTATGAATCGTATTTAAAGTCGCTAAAACATACAAATCGGCTTTACCTAAAACTTCTTCCTCTTCCTCTACAGTTTCTGTTTTTGGAATAAAAGAAATATTTACATAACCTCCGGTTTTATCATTGGTTTTTTGATAGCTGTGATTTTCATACAAATCCTTGTAATCTAAATGAACAAATTCATTGGACAATAATTTAAAAAAATCATTATTAAATTCGATTATCTGTGAATAAGAGCGATAATTTTTATCTAAATGTTCCAGTTTTTTATCGGGATTATTGAATGGATTTTGGTCTTTACTCAATTCGATAAACTGCTCTGCTTTTCCGCCACGCCATCGGTAAATAGACTGTTTTGGATCACCCACAATCATCAAAGTACCTTTCACACCAAAATCATCCTGACCTGAAAGTGCATTATCGATAAGCGGAATCAGGTTTTGCCATTGCATTTCAGAAGTATCCTGAAATTCATCAATAAAAAAATGGCGGTAGCGCTCGCCCAATCGTTCATATATAAAAGGTGCCGGCTGATTCTGAATTTCACGATGGATAATGGCATTAAACTCAGAAATAGAAAGTATATTCTGCTCTTCCTGAATTTTTGCCAATTCGTTACTGACCGTATTTAACAACGACAGCGGCGTAATATTCTTCAAAAAGGCTTTATAGAAATTTATCTTTTCGAAGGTTTTATAGACTTTATCTAAAAATTGCAACAAATCAGGAATGATGTTTTCAATAATCGCACGGTCTTTTGCTGTTTTATTGATTTTTATATCATCAAATTCATGGTAAGTTTTATTTTTAGGATTAAATTTTCCTTCTTGAATACTCAACAAATGTTTTGGAAAATGTCCTGCGGAAAATGATTTGGTATCAATTCCGTTTCTATCGATTAACAACAATGCTTCATCTGCAAAAACAATACTCTCCTTTTCTAAAACTTGGCAAGCTTCGGCTAATTTCTTTTTTATTTCAACAAATTCAGCGATGGTTTTGTCCTGAAAATGGGTTATTTCACTTCGGTTGTTTTCATTAAGAACCAAACGTCCCGTCTCCAGAATCTCTCGCGAAATATCCCAGGATTTATCATCGTCCGTTTTTTCCATCGTGAAATCAACTAACAACTTTGTCAATGTTTCATCTTCACCGGCTTGTGCTATAATTGCATCAACAGCTTCAATGAGTAAGTTTTCTGTATCTAAAGTCACCTCAAAAGTCATCGGTAAATTCAAATCGTGCGCAAAGGCCCGAATCACTTTATGCGTGAATTTGTCGATGGTCGAAATATCAAAAGCAGCATAATTATGAATAATATGCTTGATGATTTGCTGTGATTTGGTTTTAATTTGGATGATAGACAGCTCCGTATCAATAGCCAAGTCCCTCATTAAATCCTGCGCTTTCTCGCTTGGTTCGTCCTTGGCAAATTCAGAAAGACTACCTACGATTCGGCTTTTCATTTCGTGCACCGCTTTATTGGTAAATGTGATGGCGAGAATGTTACGGTACGCATCATTTTTAGGCGCTACAAGGATGATTTTTAGGTATTCTTTGACGAGCGCATAGGTTTTTCCGGAACCTGCCGATGCGTCGTATATGGAGAATGAAGGTCTTTGCATGTCTTTGAGGTTCTGGGTTGCTAAGTTACTAAGGTTTTTGTTAATTCCGAAAAGCCCTAGCCCTGATAGTAGTGAAAATCCTTTTACAAGCTGAATGCCTTTTGGCTTCAAGCTTGTAAAAGATTGCAACGAATAGCAGGAAATAGCTCCTAAAAACACAAGTATTAGTAGGTTGCTTTTAAAAATTGTCCCGAAACCTCGGGATAAAACTTAAAAGTAGTATTTTTGCAGCATGGAAACAAATAGACAGAAAAAAATAGGCGGGGTTATCCAAAAAGATTTGGTGGACATCCTGCAAGGTGAAGTGAGAAAAAATGGACTTACCAATTTGGTGATTTCAGTATCCAAAGTTGTTGTAACTTCAGATTTATCTGTGGCTACGGTGCATTTAAGTATTTTTCCCCAAGAAAAAGCAAAAGAAACATTAGCTGCGATTAAAACCAACAGCAACTTAATAAAACACGATTTATCACAAAGAGTTCGCTTGCAATTGCGAAGAGTTCCTAATTTGGTTTTCTTTATTGACGACTCTTTGGACTATATTGAAAAAATCGATAATGCTTTAAAAAACCAAGAGAATCCAATTGAAAATCGCGATCTTTTAGAAAAACGCAGACAATCTTAAATTGAATTTTCCGCTTTACATAGCCAAAAGATATATTATCAGCAATAGTAAAAACAATGCTATTAATATCATCAATCGTATTGCCAGCATGGGAATTATTGTTGGTTCTTTGGCTTTGTTCGTGGTTTTATCAGTTTTCACCGGATTGAAAGATTTCAGTCTTTCGTTTACCAATGATATTGATCCGGATTTAAAAATAAGTTCCACTTTAGGAAAATCTTTCCTTATTTCTCCAAATCAAGAAAGTCAAATCAAGAAGATTGACGGTATCGCTTCATTCTCAAAAATAATCGAAGAACGCGTTTTATTTACTTTTGACGGCAAACAGGAAGTTACGTACCTAAAAGGCATTGATAGTAATTTCACCAAAGTGAACGCTATTGAAAAAAAGCTTTTCAACGGTCAGTGGCTAAACCCCGACACCTATCAAGTTGTGGTAGGCTATGGGATTTCCCAAAAATTCTCCATGGGATTGCTTGACTTCAACAATCAATTGGAAGTTTTTGTTCCGAAACCAGGAAAAGGAGCTATTGAAAACCCAGAACAGGCATTCAATAAAACCGATGTTATCCCTGTGGGAATTTATGCTATTAGTGAGGACTTGGATTCCAAATATGTTTTTGCCGATTTGGGTTTGGCGCAAGAATTATTAGAATATAAAACCAACCAGGTTTCAGGCATAGAAATAAAAACAAAAACAGCTGCAGACGAAGCTGCTATTATAGACCAACTTCAAACCATTTTCAACCATAAGATTACCATAAAAAACAGGGCTCAACTTAATGAATCCTTGTACAAAATGCTGAATACCGAAAATATTGCCGTGTATTTAATCTTTACATTGGTGATAGTCGTGGCACTTTTTAATTTGATTGGCGCACTGATCATGATGATTTTGGACAAAAAAGGAAACCTGAAAACCTTATTCAATTTAGGAACAGAAATCAAAGATTTACGAAAAATATTCCTGCTCCAAGGCACTTTACTGAGTGTTTTCGGCGGAATTATCGGCTTGGTTTTAGGAATTGTAATTGTGTTATTACAACAGCAATACCAATTGATTATGATTACTCCTACCCTGGCTTATCCTGTAGTTTTCACCCTTGAAAACGTATTAATTGTTATGGGAACGATTATCACGCTTGGGTTTATCGCTTCACTGATTGCGAGCAGTCGCGTCAGCAAGAAGCTGTTGGATTAGAGATATTATACTAGTACATGAGATACTTACAGTGAATCTTTACACAACCTCATAATCCGCATAAGCCTCTTTAATAGCATCCAAATGTGCAAATAATTCCTCAGGACGGTCTAGGGTTACTAGTTTTTGTCTAAAGGTTTTGAAAGAATGAATTCCTTTAAAATAATTGGTATAATGGGGTCTTGTTTCAACAATTCCAAGTCTTTCTCCTTTCCATTCCATTGCCCAAGTGAGGTGATTTCGCACTGCTTCGACTCTATCGACAACTGTGGGTTTTGCTAAATGTTCGCCTGTTTTGAAATAATGCTTGATTTCGTTAAAAATCCAAGGATACCCAATAGCGGCGCGACCAATCATTATTCCGTCGATACCGTATTCGTTTTTATAATGCAATGCTTTTTCGGGAGAATCAATATCGCCATTTCCAAAAATAGGCATGGTAATTCTCGGGTTATTTTTGATGCGGGCAATATGCGACCAGTCAGAATGACCTTTGTACATTTGGGCGCGGGTTCTGGCGTGAATGCTCAAAGCGGCAACACCAATATCCTGCAAACGTTCGGCTACTTCATCAATGTTGATGGAATTGTCATCCCAACCCAAACGAGTTTTTACGGTAACAGGCAAATGCGTGCTGTCGATAACAGCTTGAGTCAGGCGAATCATTAAATCTACGTCTTTAAGAACTCCGGCACCAGCGCCTTTGCAAACTACTTTTTTTACAGGACATCCAAAGTTGATGTCTATTAAATCTGGATTTACTGTAGAAACTATTTTGGACGATAACGCCATTGCTTCTTCGTCTCCACCAAAAATTTGGATTCCAACTGGGCGTTCGTAATCGAAGATGTCTAATTTCATTCGGCTTTTGATGGCGTCGCGGATTAGACCTTCGGAGGAGATGAATTCGGAGTACATTAAGTCGGCGCCGTGTGTTTTGCATAATCTTCGGAAAGGAGGGTCGCTCACGTCTTCCATAGGTGCTAACAGTAGGGGGAATTCGGGTAATATAATGTTGCCAATCTTAATCATCGTCCTTTAAATTTTTTGCAAAATTACAACTTTTAGATGAATAGATAATAGACCGATAGATGATAGATAGGTAAATAATTGAATTTGAATAGTGTACAAACTAATTGATAGGTATAAGTATTACAATTAGAGAAGACTTTGGGGAAATGCTTGAGTTTCCTATTTTGAAACTTTGAAACTGTTGAATTTAGAGTATATTTGCAGATTAATTGTCGCTTTACGGCGTTTGCGTGAGGGATAGCAGTGGAAATCCTTTTCCTTTTTTCTTTAAAAAGGAAAAGATTGCAGCGAATAGCCCGACCCTTGTGGTCACGCCCATACTTCGGCTACGCTCAGCATGACATAAAATTTGATATTAGGATAAGATGAAACATATTAGGAATTTTTGCATTATTGCACATATTGATCACGGAAAAAGTACATTGGCGGACCGATTATTGGGGGCAACCCAAACAGTAACGGCTCGTGAAGAGAAGGCGCAATTGCTGGATAATATGGACTTGGAACGTGAACGTGGTATCACGATCAAGAGTCACGCGATACAAATGGAATATACGTATAAAGGCGAAGAATATATCTTGAACCTTATCGATACTCCGGGTCACGTGGATTTCTCCTATGAAGTTTCGCGTTCAATTGCGGCTTGCGAAGGTGCGTTGCTGATTGTGGATGCTGCACAAAGTATTCAGGCACAAACGATTTCTAACTTATATTTGGCTCTAGAAAATGACTTGGAAATTATTCCGGTTTTGAACAAAGTGGATTTACCAAGCGCCAACCCTGAGGAAGTAAGTGACGATATTATTGACTTGCTTGGATGTAAATTGGAAGATATTATTCACGCTTCGGGTAAAACTGGTTTTGGTGTGGAGAATATTTTGGCTGCGATTATTGAAAAAATTCCGGCTCCAAAAGGAGTAAAAGACGAGCCTCTTCAAGCTTTGATATTTGACTCGCATTACAATCCTTTTCGTGGTATTGAAGTAATTTTCCGCGTAAAAAACGGTGAAATTAAAAAAGGTCAAAAGATAAAATTCATGGCGACCGGCAATGAATATTTTGCGGATGAAGTTGGAACTTTGAAATTGAATCAGGTTCCTAAAAATGTAATTTCGACAGGAGATGTTGGGTATTTGATTTCGGGAATTAAAGAAGCCAAAGAAGTAAAAGTAGGAGATACGATTACCGATGCCAAAACGCCTACAACAAATATGATTACTGGTTTTGAAGATGTAAAACCAATGGTATTTGCCGGGATTTATCCTGTAGACACTGAAGATTATGAGGACCTGCGTTCTTCTATGGAAAAACTGCAATTGAATGATGCTTCATTGGTATTTGTTCCGGAAAGTTCTGCTGCTTTAGGGTTTGGTTTCCGTTGTGGATTCTTAGGAATGTTGCATATGGAGATTATCCAAGAGCGATTGGAACGTGAGTTTGACATGACTGTAATCACTACGGTTCCGAACGTTTCGTATTTGGCTTACACCAAAAAACATCCGGATACCGCTTTTACAGTTAACAATCCATCTGATTTACCGGAACCTTCAAAATTAGACAGAGTTGAGGAACCTTTTATCAAAGCTACGATTATTACCAAAGCTGATTTTGTTGGAAACGTAATGAGTTTGTGTATTGAAAAACGTGGTCAAATTACGAATCAAACCTATTTGACAACGGAACGTGTAGAGTTGAATTTCGATATGCCTTTGGCAGAGATTGTATTTGATTTTTACGACAGATTGAAAACGGTTTCAAAAGGATATGCCTCATTTGATTATTCTCCAATTGGAATGCGAACTTCAAAATTAGTTCGTTTGGATGTTTTATTGAATGGTCAAACGGTTGATGCCCTTTCTGCATTGATTCACGAAGACAATGCGTATAACATTGGTAAAAAAATGACCGAGAAATTGCGTGAATTGATTCCGAGACAACAATTTGATATTCCGATTCAGGCGGCAATTGGTGCCAAAATCATTGCCCGTGAAACGATTAAAGCCTTACGTAAAGACGTTACTGCCAAATGTTACGGTGGGGATATTTCCCGTAAACGTAAATTGTTGGAAAAACAGAAAAAAGGTAAAAAACGTATGCGTCAAGTAGGAAATGTTGAAATTC
>RCUJ01002030.1_pt1 | contig 10199 bp, 9 predicted proteins | sample 2166321 | NCBI WGS metagenome assembly RCUJ01 (sample SAMN09932808, study PRJNA488358) | compost metagenome | feature: garden; material: soil; isolation source: compost soil in an enriched community after 118 h of incubation | place: Germany: Experimental Botanical Garden Goettingen | collected... | reverse complement strand
GCGCTCCCGCACTGCGGCCCCAGCTGCCATCCCGGGCCGGCATCGGCCTGAAATCCCAGCATCACCAGCAGATCCTCGAAAGCAACCCGGCAGTCGGCTTCTTCGAGGTGCATGCCGAGAACTACCTGGTAGCGGGTGGGCCCTTCCACCACTACCTGGGCCAGATTCGCGAGCGCTACCCGCTATCGATCCACGGCGTCGGCCTGTCGATAGGTGGCCAGCAGCCGCTCGACCGGGAACATCTCGAGCGCCTGGCCACTTTGCTCGAGCGCTATCAGCCGCAGGCCTTTTCCGAACACCTGGCCTGGTCGAGCCATGGCGATGTGTTTCTCAATGACCTGCTGCCGCTGGCCTACGACGCCGCGACCCTGACCCGGGTCTGCGAACATATCGATCAGGTGCAGAGCCGCTTGCAGCGCCAGCTGCTGCTGGAGAATCCGGCGACCTATGTCGAATTCGCCCACTCGAGCATGGACGAAGCGGCCTTCATCGGCGAAGTGGTCCGCCGCACCGGCTGCGGCCTGCTGCTGGACGTCAACAACGCCTACGTTTCCAGCATCAACCATCACTGGGACGTGCGCGCCTACCTGCGCGCCCTGCCGCTGCACGCAGTCGGCGAAATCCATCTCGCCGGCTTCGCCGAAGACCGCGACGCGGCGGGCGATCGCTTGCTGATCGACAACCACGGCGCGCCCGTCGACGACGCCGTATGGCGGCTCTATGCCGAGGTGCTGCAACTGATCGGCGCGACCCCGACCCTGATCGAGCGGGACAACGCCATACCGCCCCTGGAGGTATGGCTGGAGGAAGCGCAGCACGCGCAGACCCTGCTCGACGCGGCTCACCCGACTCGACGAGAGGCCTCGGCATGAACAGCCAAGAGGATTTCGTCGCCGCCCTGCTCGATCCCGAGCGGGACTGCCCGGCGGACTTGAAAGCCTGGAACGGCTCGGACCCGGCCGCGCGCTTCGCCGTCTACCGCAACAACGTCCTGAGTTCGCTGATCGACGCCCTGGCCGCCAGTTTCCCGGTGGTGCAGCAACTGGTGGGCGAGGCGTTCTTGCGCACCATGGCGGCCGTCTACGTGCGCCACTCGCCGCCGCGCACGCGCATCCTCGCCGACTACGGCGCCGACTTTCCCACGTTCATCGAGGGCTTCACCCCGGCCGGCAGCCTGCCCTATCTGGCGGACGTGGCACGCCTCGAACTGCTGCGTATCCGCGCCTACCACGCGGCCGACGCCGCGCCCCTGGACCCGGCTACGCTGGCCATGGCCCTGGCGGCACCGGAGCGCCTCGCCACCCTGCTGCTGCGCCTGCAGCCTGCGCTCGGCCTGCTCGATTCGGCCTTCGCGGTGGTCTCGCTGTGGGCCGCCCACCAGGGTGCGCTGGCGCTGGCCGAGGTCGACCCCGACCAAGCGCAATGCGCCCTGGTCCTGCGCAACGGCCTGGAGGTCGAAGTGCTCGGCATCCGCCCGGGCGACGCCGTGTTGATCCAGGCCCTGCTCCGGGACCAACCGCTGGGCGCCGCCGCCCAGCTGGCGCTGACGTGCGACCCGGCGTTCGACCTCGGCGCCTGCCTGGCCTACCTGCTGCGCGCAGGTGCAATCACCCACTGTGCATACGACACACAAAGGCCACTGCCATGACCACCCATGCCCTGACCACCCCGGCTCGCCTGATCGCCCGCGCGATCGACCTGTGCCAACTGATCCCCTACAGCCTGATCGCTTTGCTCGCGCGCTTCTCGATTGCCGCGACCTTCTGGAAATCCGGGCAGACCAAGATCGAAGGCCTGGCCATCGATATCGTCTCCGGGACCTTCGAGTTCGGCCTGCCGCGACTCTCCGCCTCGGCCATCCCGCTGTTCGAGCACGAGTACCAACTGCCGCTGCTGGCGCCGACACTGGCCGCGCAACTGGCCGCCGTCAGCGAGCACCTGTTTCCACTGCTGATCCTGCTCGGCCTGGCCACCCGCTTCTCCGCCCTGGCCCTGTTCGGCATGACCCTGGTCATTCAGCTGTTCGTCTACCCGGATGCCTACCCAACCCACGGAGTCTGGGCGGCGGTGTTGCTGCTGCTGGTGGCCAAGGGCCCGGGGCTGCTGGCCATCGACCGGCTGATTGCCAGGTGCTATGGCTACGCCGGCTGATCCGCCTGACCGCCCAACCGGTCACCCAGCCGGTCGCCCAGGTAATCGAGAAAGCAGGTGATGCGCGAGGCCAGCGCGGTGTTGCGGTAGTAGACCGCATGAATCGGCTGGCGCACCTCGACCGTGTGCGGCGCCAGGATCTGCACCAGCTCGCCGCGGGCGCGGTCGGCGCGGGTCATGAAGTCGGCCAGACAGACGATGCCGGCACCGGCCAGGGCCAGCTGGCGCAGGGTTTCGCCGCTGGAAGCCTGCAGGCTCGGGCTGATCGCCAGGGCATCGCCGAGCGGATGGCGCAGCGGCCACTGGTTGAGGCTGTCCGGTTGGGTGAAGCCGAGCAGGCTGTGCTCGCGCAACGCCTCGACGCTTTGCGGCGTGCCGTGAGCCTCGAGGTAGGCCGGGCTGGCGAGGATGCGCAGGCGATTGCTGCCCAGCGCGCGCGCATGCAGGGTCGAATCGCGCAGCGCACCGATGCGGATGGCGATATCGGTGCGCTGCTCGAGCAGATCGATGATCTGATCGCTGCTGTGCAGCTCCAGCTGGATCTGCGGGTACTGCGCGCGAAAGCCCGCGATCAGCGGCACCACGGCATGCAGCATGAAAGGCGCGGCGGCATTCACCCGCAGACGCCCGGCGGGTTTCTGCCGACGCAGCTTCATCTGCTCTTCGGCGTCCTCGACCGCGTCGAGGATCTTGCGCGCCTGGGCGAGAAAGGCCTGGCCCTCCTCGGTCAGCTCCAGACGCCGGGTGGTACGGCGCAACAGGGTGACATCCAGCTTGTCTTCCAGCCGGCTCAAGGCGCGACTGACACCGGAAGCGGTCTGCGCCAGCTGTTCGGCCGCGGCGCTGATAGAGCCGCTGTCCACCACGCTGACGAAGGCCAGCAATTCATCGAGGGTCGTTTTCATTCGTGCATATTAGTCAAATATCTTGGATTCCAAACCCCGCTTTTGCGCATCAGTGGCCGGGCGACATTGCGCAGCTCAGTGTCCCTGCCATGGCCATTACCCTGCTGGCCTGGCAAGCGCCCGACGATGCGGATGCGCTCTGCGGCACGGGTGGGCAAACCGGGCCAGCGCTCAGCCCGCCTGAGCGCCCCCGCCGGCACAGCAATCGCGGCTGTCCAGCGCCTCCAGCAAGCGGCAGTGCTCGGCCTCGGCGCTGGTACAGCCGGCGAGTTTGCTCAGCTCCGTTTTCATCTTCTGCAGGTCGCGAATCCGCGCCTCGATGGTCAGCAAATGCGCTTGCACCAACTGGTCGGCTTCCGCGCAGGGGCTGTGGGGCTGGGCGGCCAGGCCGAGCAAGGTGCGAATCTCCTCCAGGCTGAAACCCAGTTCGCGGCCGCGGCGGATAAAGCGCAGCAGGCGGATATCGGCCTCTTGGTAATGCCGATAGCCCGAGGCGCTGCGCCTGGGCGGCGGCAGCAGTTCACTGCGTTCGTAGAAGCGAATGGTCTCCAGGTTGACCCCGCTCGCGCGGCTCAACCCACTGATGGTCAGCGGCTTACTCATAGCTTGACTCCGTAGTGACTACAGGGTTTAGCGTACTGCCCATACCCTTCCAGGAGAAGCCTACATGGGCGCCAATTGCTGCAACCCCGCATCGAGCCGTGCAACCACCCGTCTCAGCAAGCGCTACCGCAAGATTCTCTGGGCCGCGCTGGTAGTCAACCTGGGCATGTTCGGCGTGGAAATCATTGCCGGCATACGCGCCGATTCGGTGTCGCTGCTGGCGGATTCGCTGGACTTTCTCGGCGATGCCGGCAACTACGGCATCAGCCTGGCGGTGCTGGGCATGAGCCTGACCCTGCGCGCCAGAGCCTCGCTGTTCAAGGCCCTGTGCATGCTGGTATTCGGCGTCGGCGTGCTGATCGCAGCGATCTGGCACCTGCTCAGCGGCCAGGTGCCCGACGCCCCCACCATGGGACTGGTCGGCAGCCTGGCCCTGCTCGCCAACGTCGGCGTGGCCGCCCTGCTCTACGCCTACCGCGAGGGCGACAGCAATATGCGCAGTGTCTGGCTGTGCTCGCGCAACGACGCCCTCGGCAATATCGCCGTGCTGCTGGCCGCCCTCGGCGTATTCGGCACCGGCAGCGCCTGGCCGGACCTGCTGGTGGCCAGCCTCATGGCCGGCCTGGCGGTCACTGCGTCCTATCAGGTGATGCGCCATGCGCGCCAGGAGCTGGCCGAGGAAGCCGAGGCCAAGGCCGTGGTTTGAGCGGCTGCGCGATACCTCTCCAACTGGCCGGTGAGCGTTTGTGAAGAACCGCTCGTCTACCGCGGCCGCCGGACCGCCGGACCGCCGAGTATTAGCCAGAAAAGGTCGCCCGCTAAAAATCCACCTTGCCGCGTCCCGCCTTGATCGTCCCGCGCTTGCTCTTGCCTTCCAGGCGGCGCTTCTTCGAGCCCAGGGTTGGTTTGGTCGGCCGCCGGGCCTTCTCGGTCTTGCCGGCATTGCGGATCAACTCGGCCAGGCGCTCCAGGGCATCGGCGCGGTTCTGCTCCTGGGTGCGGTATTGCTGGGCCTTGATGATCACCACGCCCTCGGCGGTGATGCGACTGTCGCGTAGCGCCAGCAGACGCTCCTTGTAGAACGGCGGCAAGGATGAGGCCTGGCTGTCGAAACGCAGGTGCACGGCGCTGGAGACCTTGTTGACGTTCTGCCCACCGGCGCCTTGCGCACGGATGGCGGTCAACTCGACTTCAGCGTCGGGCAGGTGAACGCTGTTGGAAATAACCAGCATGGCAAAGGGCTTCGGCACAAAGGGCAGTCAGGATATACCCAGGCACGCCAGGAGGCAGCCTCGCAATGACCATCGATAGTTTCACAGCCTCTGCCGACTTAGCCCCAGGCCCATCCCAGGCAAAATCGTTGCTTGGGATTTCCGCACAACAGCGGCAACTGCTGGCGATGTAACCTAAGCATCTCGACAAGACGGACGACTAAACGATGGACTCCATCACCCAGGCAGTGCTCGGCGCCAGCATCCAGGGCGCATTGCTCGGCCGCTGGCAGGGGCGCAAGGCGCTGCTGTATGGCGCCATGCTCGGCACCCTGCCCGATCTCGATGTGGTGATCGATTACGGCGATGCGGTGGCTGAGATGACCTACCACCGCGGCTTCACCCATTCGCTGTTCGTTCTCTTCGGCGTGACGCTGCTGCTGACCTGGCTGGTGCGGCGCCTGCACCCGCATCCGGGCTACTCGTCGCGACGCCTGTTCGCCACCCTGGCCCTGATACTACTGACCCACCCGCTGCTGGACAGCTTCACCAGTTACGGCACCCAGCTGTTCTGGCCGCTGATGCCGACGCCCACGGCTTGGTCGAGCATCTTCATCATCGACCCGCTCTACACCGCCCCCCTGGCCATCGCGGTGCTGCTTGGGCTGGCCTTCGGCCTGCGCGACAAAGCGGCCAAGGCGCCGCTCATCGCCCTGGCCCTGTCGACCCTGTATCTGGGTTCGACCCTGGCCGGCAAGTCCATGGCCGAGCAGCGCGTCGAGGCGCAACTGGCTCGCCAGGGCATCCAGGCCGAGGCGCTGTTCAGCACCCCGACGCCACTCAACAGCCTGCTCTGGCGCGTGATAGTGCTGGATGGCGCGTATTATCACGAGGCCCTGGTCGGCTGGTTCGACCAGCAACCACCGCAACTCAGCCGCCTGCCGCGCGGCACTGCGCTGGCCGAGGTACTCGCGGACTCGGCCGCGCACCAGCGCCTGGCCTGGTTCACCGACGGGGTGCTGCGCTACGACCAGATCGGCGAGCACCTGGTGGTCACCGATATACGCCTGGGCATGACCGGCGTGCACCCGTTCCGCTTCGACTTCGCCATCAAGCACGACGGCGAATGGCGGGTTCACGAGCGGATCGATCGCTGGCCGTCGGGCCTGGTCGATCTGACACGCTTGCAGGTGCTGTGGCGGCGCATCTGGCAGCCGGATCTGCAGGTGCCCCTGACGGTCTGGGCCAACGAACTGGGCAAGCCCCTGCTCAGCGCCGCCCGGCAGCCCTGCAATGCGGAGCGCGACGAGTGCTGACGGCGTGTGGCGGAGCGTAGCCAGGGTCGGTTGGCGGCCGCCCCCAGATTACGCCGGGGCTCATCCAGGCTACGGCTCTGCGACTGCACCCAGGCTCCAGCGCTCGTAGCCCGGATAAGCGCAGCGCAATCCGAGTGGGACTGCCGCCCCGGATCGCGCCAGGCCCTCAGGTACGGAACTGCGCCACCAGACCCTGCAACTCGACACCCAGGCGCGCCAGTTCGGCGCTGGAGGCGGCGGTTTGCTCGCTGGCGGTGGCGCTCTGCTCGCCAATGTCGCGCACCCGGGTGATGCTTTCGCTGATGGTATCCGCCACGGCGCTCTGCTCTTCGGCGGCGGCGGCGATCTGCTGGTTCATCTGTTCGATGGTGCTCACCGCCTGGGTGATGCGACCCAGGGCAGCGCCCGCCTGATCGGCCAGGCTGACGGTGCCCTGGGTCAGGCTACGGCTGCTTTCCATCTGATCCACCGCTCCGGCCGCCATGCGCTGCAGGCTGCCGATCAGGCCTTCGATTTCTTCCGTCGAATCGTGAGTGCGCCGCGCCAGCGCCCGCACCTCGTCGGCGACCACGGCGAAGCCGCGGCCCTGATCGCCGGCCCGGGCCGCCTCGATGGCCGCATTCAGCGCCAGCAGGTTGGTCTGCTCAGCGACCGCCCGGATCACCTCCAATACGCTGCCGATGCGGGCGCTTTCCTGATTCAGCGCCTGGATTGCGGCGGCCGATTGATCGACCTCCAGCGCCAGACTGCCGATCTGGCTCACCGCCTGCTGCACCACCCGATTGCCCTGCTGCGCCTCGCGGTCGGCCTCGCGGGCGGCCATGGACGCCTGCTCGGCGTTCTGCGCCACTTCCTGCACGGTGGCGGCCATCTGGTGCATGGCGGTGGCGGTCTGTTCGGTTTCCTGGCGCTGCTTGTGCACCCCGGCGCTGGTTTGCGCGGTGATCGCCGACAGCTGCTCGGCCGCCGCGGCGATCTGGCTGACGCCGCCACCAATCCGCCCGACCAGGTTGCGCAGGCTGGCAGTCATGCCCTGCATGGCCGCCAGCAACTGGCCGAGTTCGTCGTGGCGATCGAGCGGCAAGTCATGGCTGAGGTCGCCCTGGGCGATGCGCTGGGCAAAGGCCACGCTCTGGCGCAAGGGGATGACGATCGAACGGGTGATCAACCAGGCGGCCAGCAAGCCGAGAATTACCGCCGCCACGCCCATGGCCGCGAGCAGCAGCATGGCTTGGCGGCTGCCGGCCGCCATGCGTTGCTCTTCGCCGACTTTCGCCGCTTCGGCCAGAGCGAGTACCGCCCGCGCCCGCTCGACCATCGCGGTTTCAGTGGTACGGCTCTGCTCGCGCACCTGCTGGTAATAGCCGAAGGAGCGCTGGTAGGTGGTCAACGCCTGCAAGGCCGTTTCGATCGCGGCCTTCTGCTCATCGCTCAACCACAGCAGCAGGCTGCGGGCAACACTGTGCAGGTCCTCGCCGATGTAGGCCCACTCCTCCAGCGCCTCGGCCGAACCGTCGATGATGTACAGGCTCTCATGGCCACGCAGGTCGAGCATGCGCTTACTCATGCCGGACGCGGTTTCCGCCAGGGTCAGCGGATCGCTGCCGCGCAGCCGGTCACCCTGCAGGCGCAACTCGCGCACGGCATCGTACATCTGCAGTTCCAGCGTCTCGAACTGAGCGCGCGTCTCGACCGCGGCAGCGCCCATGTCCTGGCGCGCCTGACGCGCCCTGTCCTGCAAGTCGACATAACTGTCGAACTGGCTCAGGTAATCGACAAGCGCCTGGCGCATGGTCTGATAGTGCCTGGCTTGCGCCGCCGAGGCGCCCTGCTCCAGTTGGGTCAGCAACACCTGCACGCGCGCCAGGCTCTCGCGCACCCGCGCGGCACGCTCGGCGCTTGGTTCGATGGCAAAAGTACGCTCCAGACGCCGCGCCTGGAGAATTTCCATATTCACCGCCGTCAGCTGTCCGGTCAGCTTATGCCCTTGCAGGATGCTCTGGACCGCGATGAAACCGCTGGCGGTCACGGCGATGGTCAGCAGCAGCACCAGGGCAAAGCCGCAGAGCAGCTTCTTGCTGACAGCCAGGTTGGTGAACAGGCGGGTGGCAGAGGACATAAGCACAACTCCATTATTGTTATTCGACACGCCGACCGCCCTGCGGGGAGCGGGTTGGCTGGCATGCAGGTGCACGGCATCGATTTTTCAGGCCTGGAGCATCGCAACCCTTGTGCCAGCTTTTGCCTCTATCACCTTTTATAGTCGACCGCTTGCCGCGAACCATTAGGGCAGAGGCGGTCAGGCATGCACGGCCAATCGGGCCATGATTGCGCCCCGCCTCTTGCCCGGGCCGGTATCGGCGACTTTCCGCCGAGCAAAACCGACAAGTGGCGGCTATTCGCCGATCTGCCGATCGCCAGAGACTCGTCCACGTGCGCATAAAAAGAGGCGCGCGACACAAGGCCGGGCGCCTTTTTTGGTATGACAGCAGCAGGCCCCTCCTCCGGCGCACCGCATCCAGCCATGCGCAGGCAGACAGTCGGACCAGGCAACCGCGGCCAGGCTCACTGGGCGTCGGGCTGCACCTCGGGAGCGGCCTGCCTGAAGGCCGCGAGGGATTCGCAGCGCGCCGCCATGGCGAGGATGCGCGGGTAGGCATCCAGCGCACAGTTGAAACGGCGGGCGTTGTACAGCTGCGGCAGCAGGCAGGCCTCCAGGTAGCCGGGGCGCTGGCCCAGCGACAGGCCCCCGTCGAACGCCGCCAGGCCCTGTTCCACTGCCGTCAGGCCGGTATCGACCCAGTGCCGATACCAGGCGTTTTTCGCCTGCTCGTCCACGCCGAGCCGACCGCTCAGGTACTGCAGCACGCGCAGGTTGTTCAGCGGATGGATCTCGCAGGCGATGTGCAACGCTAGCGCGCGCACCTGGGCCCGTTGCGCCGGATCGGCCGGCAGCAACGCCGGCACCGGGTAGGCTTCCTCCAGGTATTCGAGAATCGCCAGGGACTGGGCGATCCTGACCTCGCCATCGACCAGCAGCGGCACCAACTGCTGCGGGTTGAGCGCCCGGTACTCGGCCGCGTGCTGCTGGCCGCCGTCCTTGACCAAATGCACCGGCACCTGCTGATAGGTCAGGCCCTTGAGATTCAAGGCGATACGCACCCGGTAGGCAGCGCTGGAGCGCCAGTAGGAATATAGAGTCAGCATGCGAGCTCCTTTGGCGACGTAACCAAGAGCGAAACCTAGGATGGGTTGAGCGCAGCGATACCTATCACTGCACCCGATGGGTATCGTCGCTACGCTCCTCGACCCATCCTACGATCTACCAATTCACGACCTGTACTTTTCCACCACCTGGTCGATGGCGCCGAAGATGCTCTGGCCGGCGGCATCGAACATCTCGATGCGCACCCGGTCGCCGAATTTGAGGAACGGCGTGCTGGCCTCGCCCTGCTCGATGATCTCCAGCATGCGTTTCTCCGCCAGGCAGGACGAACCGGCGCTGCGGTCGTAGTTGGACACGGTGCCCGAGCCGATGATGGTCCCCGCGCCCAGCGGCCGGGTCTTGGCGGCATGGGCCAGCAGGGTCGGGAAGTTGAAGGTCATGTCGCTGCCGGCATCCGGCTGGCCGAACAGCACGCCGTTGAGGTGCGAGACCAGCGGCCGATGCACCTTGCCGTCTTTCCAGCAATCGCCCAGTTCATCCGGGGTGATCGCCACCGGCGAGAAGCTCGACGACGGTTTGCTCTGGTAGAAGCCAAAACCCTTGGCCAGTTCGCCGGGGATCAGGTTGCGCAGGGATACGTCGTTGACCAGCATCAGCAACTGGATGTGCTGCGCGGCCTCGGCCGGAGTGACACCCATCGGCACGTCGTCGCTGATCACCGCGATCTCCGCCTCCAGGTCGATGCCCCAGGCCTCGTCGGCCATCTGGATCGACGCCTGCGGCGCGATAAAGCAGTCGGCGCCGCCCTGGTACATCAGCGGGTCGTGCCAGAAACTCTCCGGCATCT
>RCUJ01002029.1_pt1 | contig 10205 bp, 15 predicted proteins | sample 2166321 | NCBI WGS metagenome assembly RCUJ01 (sample SAMN09932808, study PRJNA488358) | compost metagenome | feature: garden; material: soil; isolation source: compost soil in an enriched community after 118 h of incubation | place: Germany: Experimental Botanical Garden Goettingen | collected... | reverse complement strand
ATCCGTTAATAAGTGAATTCGTACAATTTATGTACGATAAAGATCTTATTCTTATTTTCGACTGGGGATCATGGGATGAAGGCCGCGAATGGTTCATGAATAGTGACGAATCAAAATACGACCGACTAGACACAGAAACATGCCTAAAACTCTTAACGGCCGTCATCAGAAATAACCGCTTTCATGACGGAGCACTCATAGCCGCGTTTGAATCTGGCGACTTTCCTAAGATTATTAATCAGCTCGTAAAACTCGGAAATGCCGAAACTAAATCTGTGCGTAGTAAAGATACATAGGCTACAGCTCGAAAGATAACACTCTACAATGTAATACATAAGGATCCTGTCTATTGTTTAGTTAGGTTTTATTGACTCAGACTATTTTCTATGACATAGTATATCGGCATAGTTTCTCTATGCGCCACTCTACGGAAATGAGAAATCATGACGAAGATCCTGAGCAGTACCTTCATTCGCACCGACTCAGAAGGCAAGGAGGTCTGCCCGCACTTTGAGTTTACGATCAACGTATCAGGTATTCCTGATGCCATGAAGGACAATGGCTCAACGGAGGGCTTTTACGCCAAACAGATCAAGTTTCGCTACATGGAATTCAATGCCGTCCCGAGAGACGAACCGCATGCCCTGATCGTGGATGTCTTCTGCGGCGGGGTCAATCCTGGCTACCGGGATGCACTCGTTACGCTGTTCGGACCTGAAATCGGCAGTATCCTCGACATGACCAGTGACGTCTACATGGACGCCATGCTCGATCACTGGGAGCTGTTCGACGGCGACGAGGCCGGCTACATCGGTACTCTCGGCGTTATCGATCAGCTACTGTTCGATCGGCAGAGCGACGAGCTAGCCGAACAGGTGTATCGTCGGCTCATGAGCGAATCTCTTTTCGTGTAGACCCGCGCACCGCCTGAGAGCGTCACCAAGCACTACTAGTTGCTCGGGGTGAAATCTCGGGCAACTAACAAACTTATTTATAGTTAAATGATTTTGCTAGTTCAGCCCACGCTGCCATATCGCTCATGCTACTATTGAAGCATGGCCACATCTACTATTCATTCTCACGGCACCACGCCAGCACGTACGAAATATACCCGCATCGGCATTTCGCTCTACATCCTAACGCTCGTTACATTTATCACGCTCTTACTCATCGAACCAGAAGGGCTAGATTTTAGATTGGCAATTATCCCGCTCGCTATAGCGCTGTTTATTACGGGATTAGCGCCAGCTCGTCTTATTGCTTCAAAAACAAAGCGTATACCAGTTACTGTCATCGGTACGATAGCTCTGGCTATCCTTTTTGTCTTCGTTGGGCTATTTATCATTGCCGGAGCCGCCTGGCTTATCATACTTGCTCGAATGTAACATCTAACAGCACAAGGCTCTGAAGTACTGTGTTTACGCTTATGCTTATATAGCCTATACTAATGACTACTATGTGGGCACGAAATAAACAAAAGACCGGATTTACCATTGTTGAACTTCTTATCGTTATCGTGATCATTGGCATTCTCGCCGCTATTACGATTGTCGCCTATAACGGCATCCAGCAAAGAGCCAATAACAGCTCCACTATCACAGCGGTTAATCAGACAGTAAAAGCCATATCGTCATACATTGCGACAAATAATACCTACCCAAGCACGGGAGCTCTCTGTCTTGTGCCATCGACAACCTGCACCGCCGGAGGTACCGCGATTGCCGTTAGTCAGTCAACTATCGACTCGATTCAGACTGTTGCAAATCTACCGAAATCAATTTCTAGCGCCCGACCTGAGTACGCCGGTATCGTCTATAACTATGGATCAACTCGAACATTTAATGGACAGAGCCAACCAGCTGTCTTATTCTACTCGCTACTCGGTGATGCGCAGTCTTGCGGTGTCGCTAATACAACTAACAGTGGAGGTACCGTAATGTCATCCGGAAATTACGCCGTCTCAGGTGGTGGCTACACAACCTGCGTCGTCAGCATTCAAGGGCCTGCTCATTCGTAAACAGCCTATCGATACTACAGGCATCTTCGGATGTCTTTTTATTTGGTATTATTAACTAATGAAGATCTACTTTGCCTGTTCAATCCGTGGCGGCCGTGACAATGCCACCACCTACGCCGAGCTTGCTAGCTATATCAAAACAAAAAGCACGCTACTGACGGAGATATTTGCCGACGGCAAGCTCACGCCAGATGGCATGAATAAGCCAAGTAACGATATCTGGACAACCGACATTGCCTGGGTGAAAGAGTCTGACGCTATCATCGCCGAAGTATCAAACCCGAGTCTCGGCGTCGGTTATGAAATCGCCAAAGCCGAAGAATGGGACAAGCCAGTACTGGCGCTATTTCGCGATGACGGCAGCCGCAAGCTATCCGCTATGATCGACGGATCGCCATATACGACAACCATCTACTACACAACGCTCGATGAGGCCAAGTCTGCGATCGATACATTCATCAGCACATTGACGTAATATAACAATCTATTTGACTTAAAGTACTTTAAGTTTCTACACTAAGTATATGAGTACTCATAGCACCAATCATCAAAGCTATACGATCCGAGAGGCGTCTCGGCTTAGCGGCCTGCCCGAGAGCACACTACGCTACTACGAAACGATAGGAATTATTGATCCTATTGATCGTGATACGAGCAGTAAACACAGGGTCTATAGCCAAAAGGATATCGACCTGATCGATGCGGTAGCCTGCCTGAGCGCGACTGGCATGTCTATCGATGACATGCGTGCGTATATGGCGAACTTAACCAAGGGCGAGCAGGGCAATAGGGACGAGATACTGTTGCTCGAGAATCAGAAGCAACGTCTCAAAGACGAAGCCCACTATTTAGCACTGCGCCAAGACTATGTCGATACCAAGATTGCTTACTGGCACGCCGTCACGTCCGGAGACGATCGTCAAGTTCAAGCAACAAGAGACAGGGCTCGAGCTATTGCTAAAGACCTTAAGTTTCCAGGTGCAACCAACTAGCCATTATTAATTAACCAGCCTAGCAGCACTAGGTAAGAAAAGGAATTGCCATGAAAGCAGCCATTTTTAAAAGCGCACGCAATATTACTATTGAAGAGCGTCCAACCCCAACCGTAGACCAATCGACCGACGCTATCGTGCGTGTTGTCCGCGCCTGCGTCTGCGGATCTGATCTGTGGTATTACCGAGGTATTGCCGATCATGCAGAGGGCAGCATCGGCCATGAGTTTATCGGTGTTGTCGAGCAGACGGGAAGCGACGTTACGAACGTTAAAGCTGGAGATTTTGTTATTGCACCGTTTGCCTTTAGCGATGGCACCTGCGCTAACTGCCAGGCTGGTTTCCAAACAGCCTGTACGCACGGCGGTTTCTTCGGTGGCGGAGTAGATGCAAGCGGCGGACAGGCAGAGTATGTTCGCGTGCCCCAAGCCGACGGTACGCTTGTGGTCGTGCCGCCAGCTGACTATTCGGACGACATGCTCGCATCTTTACTTGCGCTATCAGACGTGATGGGAACTGGCTACCACGCAGCGGTGAGTGCGGAAGTGAAAGAAGGTGATACCGTTGCCGTCGTCGGTGATGGAGCAGTCGGTCTTTCGGCAGTCCTGTCTGCTAAGCTTCTCGGAGCAAGTCGCATCATTGCGTTTAGCCGTCATCCCGAACGCCAAGAACTGGCTCATGAGTTTGGCGCTACAGATATCTTAGTGGAGCGTGGCGACGCGGCAATAGACAAGATCATGGAGCTTACTGCCGGCATCGGCGTTGACGCTGTACTTGAATGCGTCGGCACGAAGGAGGCCAACCAGACCTCATTTGCCATCGCCAGAGCGGGTGCAATCGTTGGTCGCGTCGGCGTACCACATGAAGTTGAGATCCCAGCTGAGAGTACCTTTTTCCGTAATGTCGGTATGCGAGGCGGCCCCGCACCCGTAAAAGCCTACATGGATACTCTTTTGCCAGCGGTGCTCAGCGGAAAGATTAATCCTGGTCGTGTCTTTGACCTTACGACAGACCTGGATCATATCGCAGACGCCTACGCAGCTATGGACGAACGTCGAGCCATCAAGGCACTGCTTAAAGTAAGCGAACTGTAAACGCATAACGCATAGCCCACGAACTAAATAAGGAGACTCTATGAAAACCCTGACACCTCAAACATTCAAAGGCCCAGCAGACTGGTTTAGTGGCGACGTTTATCCAACGATTATACTCACCGGAGAAGAGCCATCTCGGGTGCGCATGGGATCAGTCCACTTTGCGCCTGGTGCACGTACCGCCTGGCATTCACATGCAGTCGGCCAGTATCTTCATATTGTCGAAGGGACAGCTCTTGTCCAAGAACGAGGTGGAGAAATCGTCACGCTCGCTCCTGGCGAAACAATCTATACCGCACCTGGCATCGAACACTGGCACGGAGCCTCGCCAGACAGCTTCATGGTTCATCTCGCTATTTGGGAGGCGCCAGCGCCGGATAGCAATGAACCAGAGACAACCTGGGGCCAGCATGTCAGCGGTGACGAGTACGCTCATTAATCACTAGGTGATGTATGTCACGCTTCTTCGTCTGTGCCTCATCTATAATGAGGTTACAGCCGAGAGGGGGTCTCTATGATCACACTACAAGAAAGTGGCCATTACACACTCATCGAAACGAAGCATGCCAATAAGGTTCTTTATCTTAATAACAATATGTACGCCTGGATAAAGCCAGCCAATATAGGTGAGATTCTTATCATCATACATAAGGTTCATAAAACAGATTACATATTGAGCATAGGGGACTATAACCTCTACAAAGTCGAGGACGAACCGCATCTTTCCGACCATATCCACCTCGAACTTGAAGTAGGCAAAGATACTTGGCAGGGCTACTTGCTTCTGACAGGACTGCCCAGCGACGCTCACAGCAAAGGTCGAATCATACCGACTAACGAAACGATCACCGCTAATCCTGATTACGACTACTTATTTAGTCAGTAATAACCGTTAAATTAAATAACTTTATTGGTATAGTAAGCATATGAATAATAGACTTTTAGCATCCTCTCACTCATCACGCTACATAAAACTCGGCGTCCTCATAATAGTGCTCGCCAATCCACTTCTTTACCTAACTCTCGGTAGCGTGATGATTGATATTAAAAATCTATTCGGCGCATCGATTGATCGACAGAGTATCAGCTTCAACACGAACGATTACTTCATTCAGGCTATGGGGCTTGTAGCCGCTGCCGGGATTATTCTTCTCCTACTTGGACTCTACCTTCGCTGGAAACATAGCGAAGTTGCCAAATAGATACTGAGAATATAAGCGTAATTACTAACAATCTTTGAGGGTTATTTTGCTATAATCATCTAATATGACTTCCGACATGACCTTTAGCTCCGACGACGGCTCAATCTATCTCCTCTACGCAATCATTGCACTCCCAGTCCTCATTATTTTCCCGCTGGTTGTCCGGGCCATTTCACGCCTACGACTAAAACAGATATCTCGTGCGCGTACCATCGTCGCGCTCTACGAATCTCCAAAAGGACTGACACCAGCCGAAATTGGCTACATTTACGACGCATCACTTGGCAACCATGAAGTTGTGGCGACGGTCTTTGATCTTGAGTATCGAGATATTGTTACGATCGATCAAGGAGGGGGTGTATCGATCAATGCTGTCGCTGCTGGAAACCAGCAGCTTAAATCTCACGAGAAATTTATCATGAGATGCATTACTCGCGGCGAATATACATCTGTCCTGCAAAGCCTAAGTCTCGTAAACATGCAACTATTCAAGCAGCAGGTGAATATGGGACTCGTCAGCAAGGATCTTGTACGCGCACAGTTCTATCTCCGCGTTTTCTTCGGTGGCCTCAAGATGATCAGAAATGTCTTTTTCTTTTACAGTTCACTTATCGTCCTTAGTGTCAGCTCACTTTTCTTCGTATCGCCACTGTCTGTCGGTGAAATACTGCTCGTGGGCACTATATCGCTTATCGGATTCACACTACTATTTGCGCCGTTCTATGTCATTCTTGGTAGCATCTTAACGTTTATCTATATAAAGCTCGATGGCATGCGCTGGATTGGTACGAAGCGATTACGTCAAACCTGGCCGGATATCGAAGGCTACCGCATGTATATCAAACAAGCGCAGCTTAATAGATTGAATTTTGCGAGTGAGGAACTACGGATTAAATCTCTGGAGCGAGACTTTGCCTATGCCGTTGCGTTGAGAATGAAAATCGATTGGAAGTCACGCTTCACACCAGCTAACCAGTAAGTAGCCGTCTTACTTGATCTTAATACCGGCTTCAGCAGCAAATGATGGTGCGAGTTGCATCAACTGCTCGTAGCTAATCGTCACTCCCCGAAGACTGCTGATGCCATTAACTCCTTCGACATCCGACCCTGAGATATCAACGTGCATCATTCGAGCGTTCGCAAACGTAATGCGACTGATGGTGCAGTTAATAAATTCGACATTCTTGAGCTGAGCTTCATAAAAATCGACATCATTCAGTACGCAGCCATCGAACATAACATTCTCTAGGTGCGAAAAGCGAAAGTTAACTAGTTCGAGTTTAGAATTTTTAAAACTAACATTTTTAAGTGTACTGTTCGTCAGCTGTGTTCCCGTACAACGAGCACCGTCAATTGAAATACGGTGCCAGCTCGAGTCGGGAAATTTGCTTGCCGTAAAGGTACATCCGGTGAGGTTACAGTCGGAAATATCAAATTGCGTCACGTCGACACGGGAGAAATCAATCTTGTTGAGTAGCGACTCGGCGATACTTGTCTTTTGAAGATCGACACTCGTAAACCAGCTATTTTCAATCTGAATACCGCTTATTTCATCCTCGTCATTAAATAGCTCAACAATATCTGTTGGTTTTGAAAAAGACAGTGGAAGCGAAGGGGAGAGTAATTTCATCAGTTGTCCTTAATATAGCAGTAGGATTAGGGCATTACTAGAATTGATTTTTAGTCGTATCTCGTAACACTCACCGCGCCGAGAGTTTCAGATTGTAGATATAAATCATCGAAAATACCACAAGTATTGATATATTGAAATATTTCTATATACTAAGGACTGAATTATGAATACATCTACCGTCACCATATTAAAAAGCCTTGCCGACGAGACGCGCATGTCGATCGTTCGACGGCTCGCCAAAGACCAATGCGAAGTAGCTGGCAGTGAAATCGTTCAGACCTGCGCCGAGTTTCTTAAACTGTCTCAGCCGACCATGAGCCACCACTTTGCTCGCTTAGTGCAGTCCGGCGTCCTCATCGAGCGAAAGCTCGGCACTGAGAAAGTCTACCAACTAAACAATGACCTTCTTACAAGCATTGGCATCGACGTAACGAAATTATAAAAACGGAGTAGAAATGACAAAACAAACCAAGACAACATCGCCACGTTATATATTCGGCCTCGATACTTTCGGAGATATCCCCTCAGACGACGCCGGCAAGCTCTTGAGTCACCCAGAAGCAATTCGCCAGGTCGTTAAAGAGGCAATCCTTGCTGACAACCTCGGCATTGACGTCATCGCCCTCGGCGAACACCACCGTCCAGATTATTCTATCTCAAGCCCGGAAACAATCCTGGCTGGCATCGCCACACGCACAAAGAATATTACTCTAGCTACTGGCGTGACAGTCCTTAGCAGCGACGATCCAGTCCGTGTCTATCAGCGGTTTGCAACACTCGATGCACTTTCTAACGGCCGCGCCCAAGTGATCCTTGGCCGAGGATCGTTTACTGAATCATTCCCACTCTTTGGTTATGATCTACGAGACTATAATGAGCTATTCGAGGAGAAGATCGAACTCTTTTCTGAGCTCATCAAAGAAAAGCCAGTGACTTGGAGTGGGAATACCCGGGCCGCACTCGACAACGCTGATGTCTTTCCTAAGACCGAATCCGGCCACCTCGACACCCATGTTGGCGTTGGCGGCTCTCCAGAATCTGTTGTTCGCGCCGCACGCTACGGCTTCCCGCTGATGCTTGCGATTATTGGCGGAGCACCCGATCGATTTGTACCGTATGTCGAACTCTATCGTCGAGCCGCTGCCGATCTTGGCACGACAGCTCATCCTGTCGGCATGCACTCACCAGGCTTTATTGCCGACACCGACCAAGAAGCCCGCGACATCGCCTGGCGTCCATTCAAAGAAAACCGCGACCGAATCGGTAAAGACCGTGGCTGGCCTCCGCTAACCCGCGCACAGTACGAACACGAGATTGAACACGGCTCGCTCTACATTGGCTCACCCGAAACAGTTGCTCAAAAGATCGCTCATGCTATGACCACGCTTGGCGCCGAACGATTCGACCTTGTCTATGGCACCGGTCCACTGTCAACGAGTGCACGTCTTCGAAACGTTGAGTTATTTGGCAGTAAAGTCATTCCCCGTGTCCGCGAATTACTTACTAAACAAGCTACATCTAAGAGCTAAGCTTTCTTATGAGAACAGCCCCATCTTCTATTGGTATCCTTGGTGCCGGCAAAGTCGGTATCGTCCTTGCGCAGCTAGCCGTCAAAGCTGGCTACACTGTCTATATCGCAGGCTCGGGTGATCCGGCAAAGATACGGCTTAGTATCGAAATCCTCGCACCGGGTGCCATCGCAACGACCGCACATGACGTCGCTACCCGAGCGGACGTCGTCATACTTGCGTTACCACTTGGCAAGTATCAGACGATTCCTGCAGAGCCCCTGGCAGGCAAGCTTGTGATCGATGCGATGAACTACTGGTGGGAAGTTGACGGTAAGCGCGATGATCTGACTGATCCGGACATATCCTCAAGCGAACTCGTACAAGAGTATCTTCACACAGCTCGCGTCGTTAAAGCGTTTAATCATATGGGCTATCATCACCTTCATGACGAAGCCAGGATAGGGGAGTCAACTGAACGAAAAGCTATTGCGATAGCTGGTGATGATCCTGATGACCTTACACTAGCCACGGATATTGTAGCTTCGTTCGGGTTCGATCCAGTCGTCATCGGCACCCTTGCCGATGGCAAGAAACTCCAGCCAGGCACTCCTGCGTTTGGCGCCAATGTCGACGCCAAAACATTACATAACATGACAGTATAATGCTTCTTACGCTTGTTTGTTTACGTAGATAGACTGATAGACTATACTTGAACTAACTATGTGGGCAAAACATAAACAACAATCCGGTTTTACTATTGTCGAACTCTTAATTGTCATTGTTATTATTGGCATCCTAGCTTCTATTACTATCGTGGCCTTCAACGGCTCGCAGGCACGAGCCCGCGACTCTGCACGTATCGCAAAGGTCAAGAGTATTGAGAAGGCAATTGCTCTTTATTACACTGATAACGGCATATACCCACCAATCCTCGATGGCCATGGACGCGAGACGACTTGTGGCTCACAAACAGAAAGCTGGGGTCACTGTGATCGCAATAAGACACTAGCCGACACACTCGCCGCGTATACGAAGATTGATCCTAATTCGCTATCCGATGCGACTCAGGGAAATTATTACTACCACTACACGAGCCAAGCTACCAACAACTACCAGTCATACGGCCTTATGGTCTATTTAGAAGGTAGCGGCGGCCAAAGCGATGGTGGATATGTACCAAATGCCTACGAGGTAGGTGAGAAGCCTCGCTACTGCATGTCGAAATACACCGGCACGGCAGCTAACTGGACATCGTACGCCAGTCAGTGCGGCGGCGGAGAGTAAGAACGCTGATGCAAATACATAGCCGAAAACAAACTGGATTCACCATTGTTGAACTGCTCATCGTGATCGTCATTATTGGCATTCTCGCCGCCATTACGATCGTCGCCTACAATGGCATCCAAAATAGAGCCAGCGACACAGCCGTTCAATCCGACCTGCGCCAGTTTGCATCAAAAGTAGCTGAGTTTCATGCCATTAATGGGCGCTACCCAACGGGGCCAAATAGCACGGCTGCCGTTGAGGGAATTCCCAAATTCAGATTAGCTCAAGGATCATACAGCACCAATATGCATAACTTTTATTACTGCGTAGGAATTGTTGGTGGGATAGAGAAATTCGCAATCGGCGCCGTTAGCCTGTCGGGAAAGAAATTTGCTTATTACTCAGACAATGGGCTGCAGATCTATACAGGAGTATGGGCAGCAAGCGCGCAAAATTGCCCAGGATTATTACCTACCGTAGACCCATATAC
>RCUJ01002028.1_pt1 | contig 10206 bp, 7 predicted proteins | sample 2166321 | NCBI WGS metagenome assembly RCUJ01 (sample SAMN09932808, study PRJNA488358) | compost metagenome | feature: garden; material: soil; isolation source: compost soil in an enriched community after 118 h of incubation | place: Germany: Experimental Botanical Garden Goettingen | collected... | reverse complement strand
GATTTTAGTGCCTTTGTTATTTGTTCTAGTAATATTTTTTATTAATAATTCTATTCAAAATAGCGAAGATATTAGTAAATTAACTCAAATTCCATTACTTGGTGTAATTGGTCTTAACAAAGATTCTGGCAATATGGCTGTTTTTGAAAAACCAAAATCAGCTCTTTCGGAATCCTTTAGAGGTGTAAGATCTTCGCTTCAGTTTTTATATAAAAAACAACAGGTTAGCGGATCTAAAACGTTAATGATAACGTCTTCAATTAGTGGTGAAGGAAAAACATTCTGTTCTATAAATATAGCTACTGTTTTTGCGTTAAGCGAAAAGAAAACAGTAATTGTTGGTCTAGATTTAAGAAAACCGAGATTAGCAGATGAATTTCAATTAAAGTCATCTTTAGGAGTTGTTAATTATTTGATAAAGCAAAACAGTTTAGAAGAAATCACTAATTCAACACAGATTCCAAATTTAGATGTAATACTTTCGGGACCAATTCCTCCAAACCCTTCTGAGCTGATTTTAAGTGATGCAATGAAAGAGCTGATTGACGAATTGAAACAGAAATATGATTATATTGTTTTAGATACTCCTCCAGTTGGCTTAGTAGCTGATTCGTTAGAATTGGTTCAGTTTGCAGATGTAACATTGTATATTGTAAGACAGAACTATACTAAGAAAGATATGATAACGTTGTTAAATACCAGACTTAAACGTGGAGAGTTGAGCAACGTAAGCATTGTATTAAACGGGTATGAAAATAAAGCAAAGTATGGCAGTGGCTATGGGTATGGCTACGGTTACGGAGCTTATTCAAATGGTTATCATGAAGAGGAAATTAAAGGTGGATTTTGGAAGGAGTTTTTGAATAGAATAAGAAAAAGCTAAACTTTTGCAAATGGAGAGTAAAACAAAAAATACAATTTTAATTACAGGAGGAGCTGGATTTATTGGTTCAAATTTGACTGAGTATTTTTTAGGCTTAGACTATAAGGTGGTTTGTCTGGATAATTTTTCTACAGGACATCGTCATAATTTAAAAGACTTTTTAGATAATCCAGATTTTAAATTAATAGAAGGTGATATTCGAAATTTGGCCGATTGTAATTTGGCAGTTGAAGGAGTAAATTATGTTTTGCATCAAGCAGCTTTAGGTTCTGTTCCTCGATCAATAAAAGATCCAATTACAACAAATGATGTAAATGTTTCTGGTTTTTTAAATATGCTTACTGTAGCGCGAGATGCTCAAGTAAAACGATTTGTATATGCAGCGAGTTCTTCTACCTATGGAGACTCTCAAGGATTGCCAAAAGTAGAAGATGTTATAGGTAAACCATTGTCTCCTTATGCAATTACTAAATATGTAAATGAATTATATGCAGAAATTTTTAGCAAGACATACGGATTAGAAACTATTGGGCTTCGTTACTTTAATGTTTTTGGACGAAAACAAGATCCAAATGGAGCTTATGCAGCTGTAATTCCAAAGTTTGTAAAGCAATTTATGAATCATGAGAGTCCAGTTATTAATGGTGACGGAAATTATTCTCGTGATTTTACTTATATAGATAATGTTATTCAGATGAATGAGTTAGCGATTACCTGTCAAAATCCAGAAGCTATTAACACCGTTTATAATACAGCATTCGGAGATCGAAATACATTGAATGACTTAGTTAAGTATTTAAAGGAATGTTTGGCAGAATTTGATTCAAAAATAAAGGATGTTCCAGTTGTATACGGCGAAAATCGAGTAGGAGATATTCCTCATTCTTTAGCAAGTATCGAGAAAGCAAAAAGAAATCTTGGTTATAACCCAAAGTATTCTTTGCAAGACGGATTAAGAGAAGCTGTTGAATGGTATTGGAATAATTTAAAATAAATTTAAGATCAAGATAAAATAGATCAAATGAAAATTACAAAAATTTGCTGCATTGGTGCAGGATATGTTGGTGGACCTACAATGGCAGTGATTGCACAAAAATGCCCCAATATTCAGGTTACGGTTGTTGATTTAAATGAACAAAGAATAGCAGATTGGAATGATCCGAATCCTGAAAATATTCCGATATATGAACCTGGACTTTCTGAAATTGTAGCAGAAGCGAGAGGTAGAAATCTATTTTTTTCTACTGATGTGGATAAAGCAATAGACGAAGCTCAAATGATATTTATTTCAGTAAATACGCCAACCAAGACCTATGGAAAAGGGAAAGGTATGGCGGCCGATTTAAAATATATCGAATTATGTGCTAGGCAAATTGCAAGAGTTGCAAAACAGGACAAAATTGTAGTGGAAAAATCTACTCTGCCAGTTAGGACTGCTGAAGCTATAAAAAGTATTTTAGATAATACAGGAAATGGTGTTCAATTTCAAATTTTATCTAATCCCGAATTTTTAGCAGAAGGTACTGCAGTTACAGATTTATTAAATCCAGATCGAATTTTAATTGGTGGAGATACAACCCGAGAAGGAGAGGAAGCTATTAATTCTTTGGTAGAAGTTTATTCGAATTGGGTAAGCAGAGATCGAATTTTAACAACAAATGTTTGGTCATCAGAATTATCTAAACTTACAGCAAATGCATTTTTAGCACAACGCATTTCTTCAATTAATGCAATGTCAGAACTTTGCGAAAAAACTGGTGCAGATGTAAATGAAGTTGCAAAAGCAATAGGTATGGATAGTAGAATTGGACCTAAATTCTTAAGAGCTTCTGTTGGGTTTGGTGGTTCTTGTTTTCAAAAAGATATTTTGAATCTGGTTTATATAGCAAAATCATACGGATTGAATGAAGTTGCAGATTATTGGGAACAAGTTATTATTATGAACGATCATCAGAAAAAAAGATTTTCAAATAAAATTGTTCAGACATTATACAATACAGTAGCCGATAAAAAAATTACTTTTTTAGGCTGGGCTTTCAAAAAAGACACAAACGACACTAGAGAATCTGCGGCAATTTATGTTGCTGATGATTTAATAAATGAACAGGCAAAAATCTCAGTTTTTGATCCGAAAGTTTCAGAAAATAAGATGTTAAGTGATCTTAACTATTTAGAAACAAGATCAAGTGAAGAAAACGCAAAAGCATTAAATGTGTCTGAAGATGCTTATAATGCATGCAAAGGTGCTCATGCAATTGCAGTCTTAACAGAATGGGATGAATTTATCTCTTACGATTGGAAAAAGATTTATGATTCTATGCATAAGCCAGCTTTTATTTTTGATGGGAGAAATATTCTAAATGCTAAACAATTAGAAAAAATCGGATTCGTTTACAGAGGTATTGGATCATAAACTGATTTTTGTGTTTATAAATTAAATGGAGCAAAATATCTTGCTTTACGCTAAATGAAAAAGGAATGAATTGGTACGTAGTTTATACAAAACCTAAATGGGAGAAGAAAGTAGCAGATAAACTCAATCAATTGGGAATAGAATGCTATTGTCCATTGATTACTCAGATTAAACAGTGGTCAGATCGAAAAAAGAAAGTCGAAACGCCTCTTTTTAATTCCTATGTTTTTGTCCATTTATCAGATTCCGATCGCAGTTTAGTTTTTCAAGCGCAAGGAGTAGTTAGATATTTGTTTTGGTTAGGAAAAGCTGCAATTGTAAAAGATCAAGAAATTGAAAGTATTAGAGCGAGTTTAAAAGATCCCAATTTGAGTGATGTTTCAGTTGCGACTATTCAGGTTGGAGATAAAATAAAATTAGAATCTGGCGCGTTTATCAATCAAGATGCAATTGTTCAGGAAGTTTCTAATAATTATTATGTGCTGGTGCTTGAAGCTTTAGGGTGTGTCTTGAAAATAAAATATAAATAACAGCGTTATCCAATAAAAAGTTAACAGAAGAGAAGTCTTTTTTTAGATTTTTTTCTTCTGTTTTTTTATAAAGTAATTATTTACAGCCTGATTAATAACACATTGTGGTTGAGTGTTTTTTTATTAACAATTTGTTTTTGAGTATTACGGGAAACCGTATTGATTAACTAGAGTTATTATACTATATTTGCGCGAAAATGATTAATTTAGGCATCTGAGTCAGATATTGTGACTTGGAACGGCGAAGCCGTGAGTTTTTAAAAGCCTAGAGAAAGTAAGAAGATGGAGTTAGAAAAAAAAAATAAAATTGCAGTTATTGGTTTGGGCTATGTCGGATTGCCATTGGCTCGACTGTTTGCAACAAAATATTCTGTAATTGGGTTTGATATAAATGAATCAAGGGTTAGTTCTCTGAAATCAGGAACAGATACTACTTTAGAAGTAGAGGATGATGTTTTGCAAAAAGTTCTAGTAGATAAAATCGATGAAGAAGAAGGATTATATTGTACTACCTCTATAAAGGACATTGCAGAATGTAATTATTATATAGTCACAGTTCCTACACCAGTAGATAAAAATAATAGACCAGATTTAACACCTCTTTATAAATCTAGTGAAACTGTTGGTAAAGTTTTAAAAAGAGGGGATATAGTTATTTACGAATCTACAGTTTATCCTGGAGTTACGGAAGAGCAATGTGTGCCAGTTTTAGAGCAGGTTTCAGGATTGAAATTTAATGAGGATTTTTTTGCAGGATATTCGCCAGAAAGAATTAATCCAGGTGATAAAGAGCATACAGTTGAAAAAATTTTAAAAGTAACATCAGGTTCAACACCAGAAATAGGTTTAAAAGTTGATGCTTTATATAAGTCTGTAATTACTGCTGGAACTCATTTGGCTCCAACAATAAAAGTAGCGGAAGCAGCGAAAGTTATCGAGAACTCTCAGAGAGACATTAATATTGCTTTTGTTAATGAATTAGCTAAGATATTCAACTTAATGAATATTGATACCCAAGAAGTATTGGCTGCCGCTTCGACAAAATGGAATTTTTTGCCTTTTAAACCAGGTCTTGTAGGAGGACATTGCATTGGTGTAGACCCATATTATTTAGCGCAAAGGGCACAAGAATTTGGATATCATCCAGAAATAATTTTGGCAGGAAGACGTCTAAATGACAGCATGGGTGAGTACGTAGCTTCGCAAATAGTGAAGTTAATGATTAAAAAAGGCATTTCTGTTAATGGTGCTGAGTTACTAATGCTTGGAATTACTTTCAAAGAGAATTGTCCAGACGTTAGAAATACTAAGATTGTAGATGTTATAAAAGCATTAAAAGATTACGGAATAGTAGTTACTATTTTTGATCCTTTGGCTAATAATGACGAAGTTAATAAAGAATATAAACTAGAAACTATCAGCTCTCTGCCAGAAAAAGAATTTGATGCATTAGTATTAGGAGTAGCTCATTCAGAGTTTCTTAAAATAGATTTTTCAAGTTTGCAAAAAGAAAAAAGTTTAATTTATGATGTAAAAGGAGTTTTAGGGTCTTTGGCTGATAATAGACTATAGAACTAAAAGTCTTTTTTTATTTTTAGAGAAAATGGAAACAAAAAGATCAATAATACATGTGATTTTAACGGGGGGAGTAGGCAGTAGATTATGGCCTCTTTCACGTAAAAGCAGACCAAAGCAGTATTTAGAGATATTTGAAGGGAAATCATTATTCGAAATGACGGTAGAACGCAATAGTCATTTAGCCGATAGAGTGATGGTAGTAGGAAATGTTGATAACCATCATATGAGCAGTGCAGTTATGGAAAAAACCGATACTGCCTATACCAATATTGTAGAAGCGACTCCTAGAAATACGGCAGCCGCAATTGCTTTTGCGGCTTTTGCTTCAAACCCAGAAGATATATTAATTGTTACGCCTTCGGATCATATAATTGATAAAATGGAGGGATACAATAATGCGATCCAAGAAGCTATTTCTAAAGCTGAAGAAGGTTATATTATTACTTTCGGTATTATTCCAACGAAACCGGAAACCGGTTACGGTTATATAGAATCCAAAGGAGATAAAGTTCTTTCATTTCGAGAAAAACCTAATAAAACTACTGCGAAAGAGTTTATTTCTAGAGGAAATTTTCTTTGGAATAGTGGAATGTTTTGTTTCAAAGCAAGTGTACTATTAGATGAATTAAAACAATTTCAGCCGGATGTTTATGAAAAATCTAGAGCAGTTTGGGAAGCTTCTAAAGAAGGATTTTTAGATTTAGATTTATCAATGCAAATCCCATCAATAAGTATTGATTATGCTGTGATGGAAAGAAGTAAAAAAATTAAAGTAGTTCCTGCTTCTTTTTCTTGGTCGGATCTTGGTTCTTTCGAATCAGTATACGAATATTTAGTCTCAAAAGGACATGCCATAGATTCTAATGGAAATATGGTTATAGGCTGCGATAGTCATACAACTTTTTTAGGATTAAGAAATACTATTTTTGTACATACAGATAATGCTAATTTGATTTTACAAAAAGAAAATTCGCAAGATGTAAAAGATATATATAACGAATTGGAAAAACAAAATTCAGATTTATTAAATTAATTAAAGCATTTAAAAATGAAAAAAATTCTAATAACTGGGGGTGCCGGTTTTATTGGTTCTCATGTAGTAAGACGTTTTGTAAATAGATATCCGCAATACAAGATTTTTAATTTAGACGCTTTGACATATGCAGGAAATCTGGAAAATATAAAAGACATTGAGAATAATTCTAATTACACTTTTGTAAAAGGAGATATTGTTGATGAAAGTTTTATTAATGAACTTTTTAAAATTCATGATTTTGACGGAGTTTTACATTTAGCGGCGGAATCTCATGTAGATCGTTCTATTGAGGATCCACTTGCATTTGTAAAAACAAATGTTATAGGAACAATGAATTTGTTAAATGCGGCAAAGAATCAATGGAAAGGTAATTTTAAAGATAAGAGATTTTATCACATAAGTACTGATGAAGTTTACGGTTCTTTAGGTTCTACAGGTTTATTCACAGAAGACACGCCTTATGATCCTAATTCACCATATTCAGCTTCAAAAGCAAGTTCAGATCATTTTGTGAGAGCTTATGGTGAGACTTATGGGTTGCCTTATGTTCTAACTAACTGTTCGAATAATTATGGTTCATACCATTTCCCAGAAAAATTAATTCCTTTATTTATCAATAATATAATAAACAATAAACCATTACCTGTTTACGGAGATGGAAACTATACTCGTGATTGGCTTTTTGTTGAAGATCATGCAATTGCAATTGATCTAGTTTTTCATGAAGGTAAAAATCATGAAACCTATAACATTGGAGGTTTTAATGAATGGAAGAACATTGATTTAGTCAAGTTGCTATGTGGAATAATGGATGAAAAGCTAGACAGAAAAAATGGTACTTCTGAAAAATTAATTACATATGTAAAAGATAGGCCAGGTCATGATCTACGTTATGCAATAGATGCATCAAAAATTAATAAAGAACTGGGATGGACACCTTCAGTGACATTTGAAGAAGGATTAGAAAAGACTATAAATTGGTACTTAAATAATCAAGAGTGGCTTCAAAATGTTACATCAGGGGCTTACAAAGAGTATTATCAAAAGCAATACTCATAAAAAATACCTTTAAAATAATTTTTCCTTTAATATGAAAAAAATATTATACGTTCTTACCCTGTTTTTTGCATTAATTACTTTTAATGCAACAGCACAAGATATTATGAGATCTAAAGATTTAAGTACAGTAAAAGTTGACTACTTATCTGATGATGATTTAGCAAAAATTAGTGCTCAGCTAAAAAGTAATAATGCAACTATTGAGCAAGTTGAATCGATGGTGCTTTCAAAAGGGATGAGTCAGACAGAGTTTAATAAACTTATGATTAAGCTTAATCACTATGAGAAGAAAAATGCAAAAGAAAAAAGTAATGATAGTAAATCAAGGACAGGAGAGAAAACTTCAGAATTTGGAAGAAAACAGAATGAAATAAAAAATGACAAAGTAAAAGATTCCCTAAATGCGTTAATTTTTGGTTCGGAATTGTTTGATAACCCTACTCTGAATTTTGAGCCCGATTTAAATTTGGCAACTCCTTTGAATTACGTTCTTGGCCCTGGTGACGAATTACAAGTAAGCGTTTATGGTGTTCAAGAATATAATGCCAATATACCAGTAAGTGTTGAAGGCAAAATAAATATTGATTATGTTGGGCAAATTTCAGTTTCAGGAATGTCTATCGAAGCGGCAACACAAAAAATAAAAGCGGCTATTGCTAGAGTTTACAGTACCGTTCGCTCTGGGCAATCTCAAGTTAGCATTAGTTTAGGAAAAATACGTACTATAAAAGTTACCATTGTTGGCGGAAAACAGCCAGGAAATTATTCTATCTCCTCGTTAGCAACTGTCTATAATGCTTTGCATTTAGCTGGTGGACCTGGAAAGAATGGCAGTTATAGAAATATTGAGTTGATACGAAACAATAAGGTTTACAGGAATATTGATATTTACAGGTTTTTAGTTAAAGGAGACCAATCTGATAATGTTGCTTTAAAAGAGAATGATGTAATTAGAATTCCTGCCTATAGCCAAAGAGTTACAGTTGAAGGGGAAGTCAAACGTCCTGGTATTTTTGAAATGAAAAAAGGGGAAAAGTTCTCTGATTTATTGAGTTTTGCTTCTGGTTTTAATGAGTTTGCCTATACAGCGTCGGTAAATGTTTTGCAAAAAACAGGAAAAGAATTTAAAGTACACGACATTAATGAAAGTGAATACAGTACTTATCAGCCACAATCTGGAGATGTTTTTAGAGTTACAAAGATTTTAAATCGATTTGAAAACCGTATTAAGATTGAAGGTGCAGTTTTTAGACCAGATTATTATTCTTATACAGAAGGCATGAGAATTTCGGATCTTATTATAAGAGCAGAAGGACTAAAGGAAGATGCTTATAGCAAAAGAGCACGAATTATTCGTTTAAAAACCGATTTGACAACAGAAATTGTTAATGTAGATTTAGGTGCTGCTTTGTCAGGAGATCTAAATGCGGATATTGAATTAAAAAGAGAAGATATAGTAACAGTATATTCTATTTTAGATTTTAGAGAAGAGTATAAAATAACTATAGATGGTGAAGTAAAAAATCCTGGTGAATATGAATATTTTGAAAATTTAACTTTAAATGATTTAGTTGTTCAGGTTGGAGGATTAACAGGTTCTGCGTCTAAAAGGGTTGAAATTGCTAGAATGATAAAATCTGATGCTATTGATGATGCAGATCCTAAACGTGTAGAATTAGTGGAGTTAGAGATTACTGCTGATAATAATGAGCAAATTAAAAACTTTGTTTTAAAACCTTTCGATGTTATTAACATCCGAAGAATGGCAGTTTATGAAAAACCTGAAATGGTAAAAGTAAGTGGAGCTGTAACTTATCCTGGCAAATATGTATTAGCTAATAAAAAAGAAAGGGTTTATAATGTAGTAATGAGAGCTGGAGGATTAACATCAATTGCTAATTTGGACGGTATGAAAATAAAAAGACCAATCAGAGAAGAACAAATTGAACAATTAGAAAAAATAAACCTTAACCTAGAAAAAAAAGAAACTGAAGAAAAAAAAGAGATCAGTACTGTACAGTCTAATTTTAATACTAAAGATACACTTCGATCTAAATTATCAAAAAAATTGAGGGATGAATTAAAATACACAACTATTCCTGTTAATTGGGAAAAAATAGTTAAAGATAAAAATCACTATTCTAATGTCACTTTATTTCCTGGTGATGAAATTGAAGTTGCAGTTTATAACGAGGGAGTAAAAGTTACAGGGAATGTGTTATTGACATCTGAGATACCTTATAGAAGTGGGAAAGGCTTTAAATATTATATTAATTCTGTAGGAGGAGTAGATAATAAGGGCTGGAAAAGAAAAGCTTATATTATTTATCCAAACGGGAAAGCAGCAGTTACAAGTTCATTCTTGTTTTTTAAATCTTATCCAAAAGTAGAACCAGATTCACAAATAGTTGTTCCGGAAAAACCAGAAAAGAAGAAAATGACAGCTGGAGAGTGGGTTGGCATTGGTAGTGTAATTTCGAGTTTAGCATTGTTAATTGTAACCGCTTTTAAATAATTTGTTTTAATGAATAATAAACCTATTGAAAACGATGAAATTTCGTTAAAAGAATTAATAGAGAAGGTACAAGAGTGGTACTTTTATTTACTTTCGAAATGGAAGATTATTATTTTGGCAGGTATAGTTGGTGCAATTTTAGGCTTGGCTTATTCTTTGACTAAAAAAACTATCTATACTGCAACTCTAACC
>RCUJ01002026.1_pt1 | contig 10210 bp, 7 predicted proteins | sample 2166321 | NCBI WGS metagenome assembly RCUJ01 (sample SAMN09932808, study PRJNA488358) | compost metagenome | feature: garden; material: soil; isolation source: compost soil in an enriched community after 118 h of incubation | place: Germany: Experimental Botanical Garden Goettingen | collected... | reverse complement strand
CCGAGGCCGTTTTTAACGCAGTATTGCCAACGCAGGTAGTTTTTCAACAGCCTGCTAGCCGTCCAGGCTCTCAATAGCCTGGTTGGCCGCGCGCCAACCGGCAAAGCCGTCGATCAGATAGCGTGCATCCAGACCCATGGCGGCCAGGGTCGCGGCGCAGCCCTGGCTGATCTCGTGGCCATGGGCGCAGTAGAGAATCGCCGGCCTGTCCCTGGGAATAGCGTCTTTCCAGGTGAATAGCGCGTCGGGGTCGCGCCATTGTGCCCCTGGAATCCGTGCCGCATCGGCCCGGCGCACGCTGGCCCGGCGCACATCGACCAGGCTGAAAATTTGGCCTGCCGCTTGCCACTGCGCCAGTTCGCTTACTGAAATTCGGTTCATCGCTCAGCTCCCATTCAGTCCCAGATGTACCAGTAGGCCGATCAGGGCGCAGGCCGCGATCGTCTCGATCACCCCGCGCTTGAACTTCAACAGCGCCACGGCCGCGGCCAGGGCGATCAGCGCCGAGGGCCAGTCGAAGCTGCCGCTAAAGCCCTGCGGCCAGAGCACGTGGTAGCCGAAGAACAGCGCCAGGTTGAGGATCACCCCGACCACCGCGGCGGTGATGCCGGTCAGCGGCGCGGTGAATTTCAGCTCGCCGTGGGTCGACTCCACCAGCGGCCCGCCGGCGAGGATGAACAGGAACGACGGCAGGAAGGTGAACCAGGTGACCAAGGTCGCGGCCACTGCGCCGGCGAGAAAAACCTGCTCGGGGCCGAACACCTGCTGCACATAGGCGCCGACGAAGGCGACGAAGGCCACCACCATGATCAGCGGCCCCGGCGTGGTTTCGCCCAGGGCCAGGCCGTCGATCATCTGCGTCGGGGTCAGCCAGCCGTAGTGGCCGATAGCGCCCTGGTAGACATAGGGCAGCACCGCATAGGCGCCGCCGAAGGTCAGCAGTGCGGCCTTGGTGAAGAACCAGGCCATCTGCGTCAGGGTGCCGTCCCAGCCGTAGACAGCGATCAGCAGGCCCATCGGCAATAGCCAGAGCGCGGCGCCGACGGCGGCGATTTTCGCCAGATGCAGGGCGCTAAAACGCGTATGGGCGGGGGGCGGGGTGTCATCGTCGATCAGCGCCGGGCCGAAGGATTTATCACTGGCCGCATGGCCGCCGCCGATGCTGAACTGCGCCGGCAGCAGGCGCCCGCCGATATAACCGAGCAGCGCCGCGCCGAGCACGATCAGCGGGAAGGGCACGTTGAGGGCGAAAATGGCGACGAAGGAAGCGGCGGCGATGGCCCACAACCAGTTGTTTTTCAGCGCCCGTGAACCGATGCGATAAGCCGCCTGCAGCACTATGGCGGTCACCGCCGGCTTGATTCCGTAGAAGATTCCGGCGACCAGCGGCACGTCGCCGAAGGCGATGTATACCCACGACAGGGCGATCAGGATAAACAGCGACGGCAGCACGAACAGCCCGCCGGCGATCACCCCGCCCCAGGTGCGGTGCATCAGCCAGCCGATATAGGTGGCCAGCTGCTGCGCTTCCGGGCCGGGCAGCAACATGCAGTAGTTCAGCGCATGCAGGAAACGCCGCTCGGAGATCCAGCGGCGCCGCTCCACCAGCTCCTGATGCATGATGGAAATCTGCCCGGCCGGGCCGCCGAAACTGATCAGCCCGAGCTTGAACCAGAACCAGAACGCCTGCAGCAGGCTGACGGGTTCGACGCTCTGTTCGGCAGGCTCTATGCGCTCATTCATCGCGGGTTGGTTCCTCTACGAAGGCGGCCAGCAAGCCATCGAACAGGCTGCTGGCGGCGTTAAGCAATTGGTCATCATCGGTGAGGGTTTCGCGCAGCCCGGCCAGCACCCGCTCGACACCGGCGGCTTCCGCCGGCTGCGCGCCGCCGATATCCAGGTAATGCACCAGGGCGGCGACGCGCTGCAGGCCGGGTTCGCCGAGGGCGAAGCTGGCGATCAGGGTTTCGCAGGTCACGCGCTGGCCGACATGGCTGAAGGTCGCGCCGTCGTAGTCGAAACCCAGGGCCTCGGCGGGGCAGTCTTCGGGCGAGCGCAGCCAGAGGAAGCGCGCGTCGGGGTCGATAAAGCGGCGGATCAACCAGGCGCTGGCCAGCCGGTCGACCCAGGGCCGCTGGCGCGTGGCCCAGAGTCGGCCGCGGTAGTCACGGCGGTCCAATAGTTCGATGGGTAGATCCTGGTTGCTCGGTTCGTCGGCGCATAGCGCGCGGCTGGCCGCGCTTTCCAGGGCTTGCAGGGCATCGTCGAGTTGCTGCTGGGCGCGACCGGGGAAGAAGTCGATGCGCGCCAGTTGCGTGAAGGCTTTGCGCAGTTTGCGCATCTGCTTGGTGCAGGCCAGCGCATTCTCCGGGTTCAACCCGGCATGGCAGGCGTCGACTTCGCCCAGCAGCCTGGCGTAATCGGCGTTGCGCTCGAACAGCGGGATAAAGCGCTCGCCTTCGGGATCGTCGATCGGCAGCAGGTAGGCGGTGCCGTTGATCGCCAGAATGTCACGTTCGATGGCGACCATGGCCTCGCGGCAGGCCGGATTATCCGGCAGCAGGTAGGCGCCATCGCGCAGCACGGCGGCGCCGCTGGCCTTCAAGGCGCGCCAGGCCCGCATGCGCGCGGTGGCATTGGCCGTGGGCAGACCGAGGATCAGGCTGAGCCATTTTTTCATAGCTGGTACTACATAGTTAGTAGCTGTAGCTACATTACTCTTGATTGCGCCGCAGGCAAAGCCTGTTAAAAACCTGCGCGGCCTTGTGGCACACTGCGCGGCATCAGGAGAGACCGATGTCACGCCCCCAATGCCCGCGCTGTAGCCGCCCGCTCGAGTACTGTTTGTGCGCCCTGATCCCGCAACTGCGCAGCCGTACCCGGCTGCTGATCCTGCAGCACCCCAGCGAGGTCAAACATGCGCTGAACACCGCGCGTTTGGCCGCCCTGGGTTTATGCAACGCCGAGCTGCGGGTGGGCGAGGTATTCGAGGACTTGCCCGAGCTGCTGGGGCAGCCGGGTTATCAGGCCTGTCTGCTGTTTCCGGGGGAGGATGCGCAGTCGCTGGCGCAGTTCGCCGAGCAGGTCGGCGAGCAGCCGCTGTTGCTGGTGGTGCCCGACGGTACCTGGCGCAAGGCGCGCAAACTCTTGCACTGCAATCCGTTGCTGGCGGCGTTGCCGCGGGTCACGCTGGCGCCCGGACTGCAGTCGCGTTACCGGCTACGCAAGGCGCCGATGCCGGGGGCTTTGTCGACTATCGAGGCGGTTGTCAGTGCGCTGGATATCCTGGAAGCGCCGGCGCAGTTCGATGCATTGCTCAAGCCGTTCGACGCCTTGATCGACGGGCAGATCAAAGCGATGGGCGAGCAGACCTACCGGCGTAATCACGGCGATGGGGCGTAGCCACAGTCGTGATAGCAGCAACAGGCTCTTGTAGCCCGGATAGGCGCCGACGCAATCCGGGAGCGGCTTTGTCGGTGCAGGATTTCCCCGGATTGCATCCAGGCTACAACTGCGTTCGCGGCTGTGTCGTAGCCCAATGACGCTTCACCCATCCACCAATTGCGATGGTGGATGAAAAAAGCGCCAGCTACGCGCCCCGATCCACCCTACGCAACGCCCCCATGGCCCGGATGCAATCCGGGAGAGGTTCGCTAAGCGCATGCATCCGGGCTACAAAAGCGCTCGACTTCTAGCGTTCGCGCAACGCTTCGGCGCGGGCCTTGAGCACCGGCTTGAGCAGGTAGTCCAGCACGCTTTTCTCGCCGGTGATGATGTCTACGGTGGCGATCATGCCGGGAATGATCAACAGCGGGTGCTCATCGCTGCCCAGGTGGCTTTTATCGGTACGCAACTGGATCAGGTAGAAGCTGTTGCCTTCCTCGTCGGTGATGGTATCGGCGCTGATCAGTTCGAGATTGGCCCTGAGCCCGCCATAGATGGTGTAGTCGTAGGCACTGAACTTGATCATGGCCTTCTGCCCCGGATGGAGAAAGGCTACATCCTGCGGACGTACCTTGGCCTCTATCAGCAGGTTATCTTCCAGCGGTACGATTTCCAGCATGTCGCTGCCCGGCTGGACGACGCCGCCGATGGTGTTGATCTTCAGTTGTTTGATCACGCCGTTGACCGGAGACACCACCGTGGTGCGGCTGACCCTGTCCTGAATGGCGGAACTGGTGGCGGTGATTTTCTTCAGCTCGGTACGGGCATCATTGAGTTCCTTGAAGGCGTCGGAGCGGAAACCCAGCTCGGACTCCTCGATCTTGCTGCTGATCTCCTTGACCGCCGATTCGGCCCTGGGGATAGCCAGGTTAGTGGCATCCAGTGAGCCGCGTACTTCGACTGCGCTACGGCGCAGGCGGAGTATTTCCACCTGGGAAATCGCCCCGGAGGCTACCAGAGGTTGCGACATGTTCAGCTCTTGCTGAATCAGGCCCAGGCTGGAGCGGTATTGCTGGGCCTTGGAGCGGAATTCCGCGAGCTCCTGGGTTTTTTGCAGCAGCTGTTCGCCGAGCGTTCGTTGTTCGCTGTGCAGGCGTTGTTGCCGCGAGCGGTACAGGGCCAGTTCGTCCTCGGCCAGTTGCGCTGCCGTGCGGGTGATTTCTTCGGGCATGGCGATGGGCCGGCCTTCGGCTTCGGCGCTCAGTCGTTCGATGCGGGCGATCAGTGCCAGGCGATCTGCTTCGGTCTCGCCCTTGTTCGAGAGAAAACGCGTGTCGTCCAGGCGCAGCAATACATCGTCCTTGTTCACCAGCTGGCCTTCGCGCACGAATATTTCACTGACGATGCCGCCCTCGAGGTTCTGGATCACCTGGATCTTGCTCGAGGGAATCGCCTTGCCTTCGCCGGTGGTGACTTCTTCGAGCACGGCGAAATGGGCCCAGAGCACGGCGGCGATCAGGCAGGCACAGACGACCCAGATGGTGACTCGTGACATCCAGGGCGAATCCTCGAGCATCACGCCCTCGACTTCCGGCATGAACGCGGTGTCCTGCTTGCGTCTGCCCAGGCTGGCGAAGTAGGCGAGGATGGCTCGATGCGCTTGCATAAGTGCCGTCCTATTCCGCAGCCGGGCCGACGCGGCCCTTGCGCAAGGCATCGATCACCGCTTCTTTCGGGCCATCGGCGACGATGTGGCCGTTGTCCAGCACTACCAGGCGGTCGACCAGGCTGAGCATCGAGCTGCGGTGGGTGATCAGCACCAGGGTTTTGCCCTGGGTCCAGGTGTGCAGGCGACTGCGCAGGACTTCCTCGCTGGTGTTGTCCATCGCGCTGGTCGGCTCGTCGAGCAGCAGAATCTGCGGGTCGAGCAGCAGGGCACGGGCCAGCAGCACGGTTTGGCGCTGGCCGCCGGAGAGTTGTTGGCCACGTTCGCCAACTTGGCGATCGAAGCCTTGCGGGTGTTGCCGGGCCAGTTCGCTGACCCCGGTCAGTTCAGCCACTTCGAGCATGCGCGCGTCGCTGACATAGCGTGCGCCCAGGGTCAGGTTGTCGCGCAGGCTGCCGGCCAACAGCGGCAGGTCGTGGGCGACGTAGCCGATCTGCTGGCGCAGGTCGGCCACGTCGAGCTGGCGTAGATCCAGGCCGTCGAGCAGGATCTGCCCTTCGTCCGGGCCGTAGAAGCCCATCAGCAGGCGGGCCAGGGTGCTCTTGCCCGAGCCGCTGCGGCCGATGATGCCGACCCGCTCGCCAGCGTTCAGGTGCAGGCTGACCTTGGCCAGTGCCGGATTGCCCTGTCCCGGGTAGCTGAAGCTGACCTGACGCACATCGAGGGCGCCTTTTAACAGCGTGCGTTCCAGCGGCCGCTGCTTGGTCTGGCGTTCCTGCGGCAACCCCATCAGGGCGTCGGTACTCTTCATGGTCAGGCGCGCTTGCTGGTAGCGGGTGATCAGCCCGGCGACCTGGCCGAGCGGGGCCAATACCCGGCTATTGAGCATGTAGCAGGCGATCAGCGCGCCGACGCTCATTTCCCCGGCGATGATCGCGTAAACCCCGGCGATGATGATGGCCATGCCGGCGCACTGCTGCAGGAACAGGGTGCCGTTGGTGGCCAGGGATGAGAGGAAACGGGCGTGGGTATCCAGGCGGGTGAGGGCGCCATGGGTGGTTTCCCACTGGTGCTGGCGCTCGCTCTCCGCGCCGCAGGCCTTGAGGGTTTCCAGGCCGCCGAGGGTTTCGATCAGCAGTGCCTGGCGCTCCGCGCCCAGGGCCAGGCTGCGTTGCACCGTATCGCGCAGGCGGCCCTGAATGATCAGGGCGAAGATCGCGGTGAGCGGAAAGGCCAGCAGCGGGATGGCGATCAGCGGACCGCCGAGCAGGCCGATCACCACGATCATCAGCAAGGCGAAGGGCAGGTCGATCAGGCTGGTCAGGGTTACCGCGGTAAGGAATTCGCGCAGGCCCTGAAAGTCGTGGATGTTCTGTGCGAAGCCGCCGACGGTGGCCGGGCGCGCCTTCATGGCCATGCCGGTGATGCGCTCGAACAGGGTGGCCGAGAGCACCACGTCGGTCTTCTTGCCGGCGCTGTCCAGCAGGTTGGCGCGCAGCACTCGCAACAGCAGCTCGAAGGAGGTGCCGATGAACAGGCCGATGGCCAGCACCCAGAGGGTGGCGGTGGCCTGGTTGGGCACCACGCGGTCGTAGGTCTGCATGACGAACAGCGGCACCATCAGACCGAGCACGTTGACCAGCAGGCTGGCGAGCATGGCATCGGTATACAGCCAGCGGGACAGCTTGAGCGTGTCGCGGAACCAGGCATCGATGCGAGGCAGCAGTGGCGTGCGCGCATCTTCCAGGGCATGCCGCGGCCGGGCAAAGAACGCCTGCCCGCTGTAGCCCTCGGCCAGTTGTTCGCGCGCAACGCGCTGTTCACCGCCGTCTGCTTCGCACGGCAGAATCAGTGCCTGATCGTTGTCCAGCCACTTGCTCAGAACTGCGCTGCGTCCGTTCTTGAGCAAGAGCAGTACCGGTAGGTTAAGGGCGGAAATGGCCGTCAGATCGCGGCGTAGCACGCGGCCTTGCAAGCCTGCCCGCGCCGCTGCCCGGGGCAGCAGGTCGGCGCTCAGGCGCTGTTCGGGCAGCGGCAAACCGGCGCTCAGGCTGCCACGGCTGGCACTGCAGCCGTGGAGCTTGCAGAGGATCAGCAAGCCGTCCAGCAGTGGATCGTCGTGGCTCAAGCGTGGATCGCTGCTGGTGGGGCCAGTCCTTTCCATTGTCGTCACGGTTGCTGCTCCTTGAGCGGTACTACTTGATTTCCGGTAGGCGCGCCTCGCTCTTTACATCGGATAGGGCTACGGCCTCGGCCGGTACAATCACCTGCTGCTGGCGCAACAGTTCGCCCATGGCAGCCATCACGCGGTACATGGCGAACTCTTCCGTATAGCGCACTTCGGTGTAGCGACGGTTGGCGGTGAAGAGTTCGTTCTCACTGTCCAGCAAGTCGAGCAGGGTGCGTTGGCCCAGGCTGAACTGCTGCTGATAGGCTTCGCGAACCCGTGCGGTGTAGTCGGCGTAGTCGCGCGCCTTCGGCGTTTGCAGGCGGGCGTTGTCCATGGCGTTCCAGGCCAGCGAAAGGTTTTCGTTGAGTACCCGCAGGGCGTTGTTGCGAATGTCCATGGATTCGTTGACTTGGTGCGCCGAGGATTGCAGAAGCGCTTTATCGCGCATGCCGTTGAACAGGTTGTAGTTCATCACCACGGCGGCCCGCCAGCTGTTGTAATGACCTTCATCGCCCTGGACGTTGTCGTCGGCATTGGTTGCCAGTTCGACGTCGAAGCGTGGATAGAAGGGTGATTTGGCCACCTCGTATTGCTTCTCGGCGGCCTGAACGTCGGCTTGTGCCGATTTCAGGAAGGGGTTGTTCTCCATTACCGTCTGGCGGGCGGCCAACAGGTCCGCGGGCATCGAGCCTTTGACCGAAACCGGCGATTCCAACTGATCCGCAACCCGGCCGGTGGCGCTGAAGAAGTTCGCCTCGGCATCCGCCAGGTTGACCTGCTCGGTGTAGAGATTGTTTTCCGCCAGGGCCAAGCGTGCGTTGGATTGATCGAGGTCGGCGCTGCTGCCGACCCCTTGGCGGCTGCGCAGATCGATTTGATCGGTGATGCGTTGGTGGGCAAGCAGGTTGTTCTTCGCCAGAGCGACCATTTCGCGACGTTTCAGAATATCCAGATAAACCTCGACGGTGCGCAACGCCAGACTTTCTGTCGTGCCGAGTACCCGGTAAGCCCGCGAGTTCACTACCGCTTCGGTTCGTGCGACTTCATTGGGGGTGTTGAAACCGTCGAACAGCATCTGCCGCAGACGCAGCTCGGCGTTGCGATAGTTGAGGGTTTCCGTGTCGTGCTCACCTAGTGGAAGTGCCCGGGTGCTCGGGCTGTCGGTATTTTCCCGACCGTAGCCGACCAGCAGGTCGACTGTCGGCAGGTAGCCGCCTTTGGCGATCTTCACTTCTTCGTCCGAAGAAAGGCGGCTGTTGATCCCCGCATGGATTTCCGGATGGTTGTCCAGGGTGCTTTGAATCGCTTCAGATAGTGTCATTGCCTGGCCATGGGAACACGTCAGAGCCAGCAGCATGCTGCTCCACAGCGGATTGAGAACTCGCATGTGATGAATCTCCTTTTCGACCGTTATGTTCTTGCCGTCAGATATTTGGCTTTTTCTTATAGGACCGTTTCAGGCTTGTAACAACACAGCTAAGAACATGCATAAGCAAAGCTTAAGAAAAAGTTCTCACAAGCTTTATGAGGAAAAAATCTTATGCGGTCTGCAAAAGCAGGACCATTGTCTATATCAAAGGTCGCGTAAATTGCGGGTTATCCGTTCTGCGCGTGACGATAACAGGCGGTCGGGCACGAATCGCAACACCTAGGGCGGGAATGGTTCTGATGGAGTAATACGGCAGCCAAGGTGCGCTATTTTTTTGGCACTGGTGCTTTCCTGAGCAGGCATGCCGTTTCATTTCACTCAGTTGCTTCTTGGATCTCTCCCGGTGTTTGGAAGGGTGCATTGACCCTTTTCAGACGCGCCGGCGCTAGCTGGCGGCTGTAGTGAGGAAGGATTCATGGCTACTTTGATCGGTGTCGTCAGTCAGGTTGTCGGCGAGGTTTTTGCAGTAGCTGGCGATGGAATGCGTCGCCCGCTAGTCGAAGGCGATCGGGTATTTGCCGGGGAACAGCTGGTTACCGGGGCGGGCGGTGCCGTAGCCATCGCCTTGGCCGGCGGTGGCGAGCTGACGCTCGGGCGTGACAGCAGCCTGATGCTGGATACGCAGGTGCTGGCCGGTATGCGCGGTGACGGCGCTGCGGCGCCTGAGTCAGCGGGGCAAACAGCGCCCAGTGATAAGGATCTGACCGATGTCGAGCAACTGCAGGCGGCCATTGAAGCCGGCGTCGACCCGACCGTTGCTCTTGCTGCCACGGCTGCAGGGCCTGGCTCGGGTGGTGCAGGCGGCGGTGGCGGCCATTCGTTCGTCTTGTTGGGTGAAACTGCCGGAGCACTTGATCCGGTCATAGGTTTCCCTACCGAGGGCCTGGGCTTCGTTCCGGAGTTTCCCGATCCGGATATCGAACAGACGAACGAGCAGGCGGCCGAGGAGCCGGTCATTCCGCAAATTATTTTGGGTGAGCGCCAATTGGTGTCTGAATCCGCGTTGGCGACGGGGTCGAACGCGGATTCGGACGGCGAGTTCGCCAGTGGTACTTTCCAGTTGGCGCATGCTGGCGGGCTAAGCGTTCTGCAGAGCCTCAGCGTTAACGGCGTGACGGTATCCATCGTAAATCTGGTGGGCGTAAGTTTCGTTGGTAAGCATGGCACCCTCACCATTACCGGCTACGACGGTACCACGGGGGTGGTCAGCTACAGCTATGAGCTGGCCAGTCCTGCCGACAGCGGCAGCAGCAATCAAACTGGCGTATTCGCCCTCAGCGTATCCGACGGCACGGCCAGCCCGGCGCTGGCGAGCATCATCATCGAAATCCTCGACGATGTGCCGAACGCGGTCGACGACAGCCACAGCATCGTCGAAGACGCGCTGGCGCCGATCAGCGGCAATGTGCTGGTCAACGATCTGCACCCCAATGGCCAGCCGGGCGCGGATGCGCCGAACAGCTTCGTGTCCTGGAGCAGCACCGCGGCCGCTTTTGGCACCTTCAGCGACACCGGCAACGGCACCTACAGCTACCTGCTGGACAACAGCAACCCGGCGGTG
>RCUJ01002025.1_pt1 | contig 10211 bp, 5 predicted proteins | sample 2166321 | NCBI WGS metagenome assembly RCUJ01 (sample SAMN09932808, study PRJNA488358) | compost metagenome | feature: garden; material: soil; isolation source: compost soil in an enriched community after 118 h of incubation | place: Germany: Experimental Botanical Garden Goettingen | collected... | reverse complement strand
AGCTTGTAGCGCAGAGCAGGATTAGCTTCTGAAAAAAAAATCAAGAACTCATCATAAACAAATCAATAAATTCCTGTAAAAAATTAGTCACGCAAAACGGCATTACTTGAAAAATAACAGTAATTTTAAACTATTGACAGGCTCTAAATAAAAATATACTTTGAAAAAAATAATTTTAATTTTATTTCTCTACCCTATATTTTCTTTTGCACAAAATATAAGAGGTATTGTAATGGATAAAAAAAGTAATCTGCCCATTGATGGTGTTAATGTAATGGTCACGCAATTTAACACGAGTACCTTAACTGATGAAAAGGGAAAATTCAATCTAAACATTCCTAAAGTATTCCAAGAAAAAGATTCAATATCCTTTTCTCACATTGGATACACATCAAAAAAGATTAGCCTCTCTGAATTGCAGAAGAATGAATTTTCGATTTTTCTCGATGAAAAAATAGAATATTTAGACGGCCTTACGCTTTCCGCGAATAAACAATTAAAATCAAAAATAGCCTTTAGAAAATTAGCCCCTGCAAAATATGCGATTTCCGCTTTTGGCTCAATTTTAAAAGACAACAAAATCTATGTGATTGGAGGTGACGCTTCATCTAAAACCGACGCTTGGAAAAAAGTACAATATGAAAAGCCAGATCCTACAATGGAAGACTACCTTAGAGAACTCAGTTTTCAATTTTCAGGTCAATCGTACAAAGGAAACTTACAGGTTTATGACATAAAAACAGATCAATGGGGAATCTCTAAAATAAAATTTAGAAAAAGGGCTTATCATAATCTTAATGAATACAAGGACAAAATTTATGTTCTGGGAGGCAAAAAAATTTCAGCAAATGGAGTATTTGAATATCTGGATGATAAAATCGAAGTGTATGACATAAGCAAAAATACCATTATTATTGACAATACTAATCCTCATCAGGCCGCAGAATTTGCATCGTTTACTTATAACAACAATATTATCATCATGGGTGGATCTGTGAAAATGAGTGAGAATGGAACAAAAGTATATTCAAATAAAGTTCATTCCTACGATCTAAGTTCTGGCTATTGGTATGAATTAGCAGACATGCCTACAGCTAAAGAAACCAATGGAGTTCTGATTAAAAACAAAATCTATCTGTTAGGTGGTTTTAACGCAAAATCCTTGTCAACTATAGAAAGTTTTGACTTAGTCACCGAAAAATGGGAAACCGAAGGCGAATTATTTTATGGGATAAGCAATCCTGCAATTACGCATAAAGATCTTATGATATACTTTTTTGAAAACGAAAAAATATATACCTATAATATAAACACCAAAGAACTGAAAGAATATTTAATCAATTTACCACTAAAAGCTTCCAAATTATATTTATCGGATAACAAATTGTATCTCTTTGGCGGCTATATTGAAAACTATTATTCCAAATATCCATCCCCTCATCTTTTCAGTATCGATATCACTGAATTTGAAAACACAAAACCATACAGAGCCAAATTTCTGTAACCATTTCCCATTAAATAAAAAACTCTCAAGTTTCCTTGAGAGTTTCTATGAAATAAAACATTTAAATGCTTATGCTTTTCCAGCAGCAGCAATCAAATTTAATGCTGAACCAGCAACGAACCAACCAATTTGTCCTTCGTTATACGTATGGTTTGCCAAGATAGTATCTTTGCTTCCGTCAGCATGAACGAATTCTAATGTTAATGGTTTTCCTGGTGCAAAATCAACTAAATCTGTAAAGTTGATCGTATCATCTTCCTGGATTTTTTCGTAATCTGCTTCGTTAGCAAAAGTCAATGCTAACATACCTTGTTTTTTCAAGTTAGTTTCGTGGATACGAGCAAATGATTTTACCAATACCGCTTTCACACCTAAGAAACGAGGCTCCATAGCAGCGTGCTCACGAGAAGAACCTTCACCATAGTTATGATCTCCAACAACAATAGATGGAACTCCGGCTGCTTTGTATGCACGAGCAACTGCAGGAACTGCATCATACTGACCCGTTAATTGGTTTTTAACTGAATTTGTTTTTTCAGTATAAGCATTTACCGCTCCAATCAACATATTGTTTGAAATATTATCTAAGTGACCACGGAAACGTAACCATGGACCAGCCATAGAGATATGGTCTGTAGTACATTTTCCAAAAGCTTTGATCAATAATTTAGCTCCTGAGATATTTTTACCGTCCCAAGCTTGGAATGGCGCCAATAATTGTAAACGATCTGATGTTTCACTAACCACAATCTGAACGCCTGATCCATCAGCAGCCGGTGCTTGGAAACCTGCATCTTCTACTGCGAAACCTTTAGTTGGTAATTCATCGCCATAAGGAGCACTCAATTTTACTTCCTGTCCATTATCGTTAATCAATGTATCAGTCAAAGGATTAAAATCCAAACGTCCTGAAATTGCCAATGCGGCAACCATCTCCGGTGAAGTTACAAAAGCGTGTGTATTTGGGTTACCATCAGCTCTTTTAGAAAAATTTCTGTTGAAAGAGTGAACGATAGTATTTTTTTCTCCTTTTTCAGCACCTTCTCTATCCCATTGTCCGATACATGGCCCACAAGCATTTGTAAACACTTTGGTTCCCATTTTTTCGAAAGTAGCGATGATTCCGTCTCTCTCGATAGTATATCTAATTTGCTCAGAACCTGGATTGATACCAAATTCTGCTTTTGGACTGATTCCTAATTCAACAGCTTGATTCACGATTGACGCTGCACGAGCCATATCTTCATAAGAAGAGTTCGTACAAGAACCTATTAATCCCCATTCTACTTTTAAAGGCCATCCGTTTGCTGCAGCTTCTTCTTTCATTTTAGAAACTGGAGTTCCGCGGTCTGGAGTAAAAGGGCCATTAATATGTGGTTCCAACTCAGAAAGGTTAATTTCGATTACCTGATCAAAATAAGTTTCTGGATTAGCATATACTTCTGGATCGGCAGTTAAGTAAGAGGCTACCTTATCAGCAGCATCAACTACATCCTGACGACCAGTTGCAGAAAGGTATCTTCTCATTGACTCGTCATAACCAAATGTAGAAGTGGTCGCCCCAATTTCGGCCCCCATATTACAAATAGTTCCTTTTCCTGTACAAGACATTGAAGTAGCTCCCTCTCCAAAATATTCAACAATAGAACCTGTTCCACCTTTTACAGTCAGAATATCAGCTACTTTAAGGATAACATCTTTTGGTGCAGTCCAACCAGAAAGTTTTCCAGTCAATTTCACACCAATCAGTTTTGGAAATTTCAACTCCCAAGACATTCCTGACATTACATCTACTGCATCAGCTCCACCAACACCAATAGCTAACATTCCTAATCCACCTGCATTTACAGTATGTGAATCTGTACCAATCATAAGACCTCCAGGAAATGCATAGTTCTCTAATACGATTTGGTGAATAATTCCTGAACCTGGTTTCCAAAAACCAATTCCGTATTTATTAGAAACTGAAGAAAGAAAATCAAAAACTTCCTTTGATTGTGTATTTGCTACAGCTAAATCACTAGAAGCACCAACTTTTGCCTGAATCAAGTGGTCACAGTGCACTGTTGTAGGAACTGCAACTTTTGATTTACCGGCATGCATAAATTGTAACAATGCCATTTGAGCTGTTGCATCTTGACAAGCCACTCTGTCTGGAGCAAAATCAACATAATCAGCACCTCTTGTAAAAGCCTGAGATGGAGCTCCATCCCATAGGTGGTTATATAAAATTTTCTCTGTTAAAGTAAGCGGGCGGCCAACTATTTCACGTGCTTTATCAACACGAGTCGTCATGTTGTCGTACACTTTTTTAATCATTTCAATATCAAAAGCCATAATAAATAGGTGTTTTTGTTATTTTATTTTAGAACACCACAAGTTACAAAAAAATTGAGCAGATATAAAAAAAAAGCCTGAGTTTATCACTCAGGCTTCTTTATATATTTGACAGATAATCAATTATCCAACTAATTGCTTATGAGGAGGCGCAAACTTAGTCAAGTTGATACCTTTTACAGCAACTTTGTATTCTTCGATAGTAGGAGTTCTACCTAAGATTGTAGACAAAACTACAACCGGTGTAGAAGAAAGTAAAGACTCTCCTTTTTTACCTTCAGTATCCTCAACAACTCTTCCTTGGAAAAGACGTGTAGAAGTTGCCATTACGGTATCTCCTTTGGCTGCTTTTTCCTGATTACCCATACATAAGTTACATCCTGGACGCTCTAAATACAACATTTTTTCGTATGATGTACGTGCTACCGCTTTAGGTACATTATCATCAAATTCAAAACCAGAGTATTTTTGTAAAATTTCCCAGTCACCTTCAGCCTTAAGTTCATCAACGATATTATAGGTAGGAGGAGCCACAACTAGTGGTGCTTTGAATTCTACTTTACCTTGTTGAGCATCTATGTTTTTAAGCATTTGAGCAAGGATTTTCATATCACCTTTGTGAACCATACATGATCCGATGAAACCAAGATCTACTTTTTTATCTCCACCATAGTAAGAAAGAGGTCTGATGGTATCATGAGTATATCTCTTAGAAACATCAATATTATTTACGTCTGGATCTGCAATCATTGGCTCAGCAATCACATCAAGATCAACAACAACTTCAGCATAATACTTAGCATCTGCATCTGGAGCCAATGCTGGTTTCACACCTGTTCTAATCTCTGTTATTCTCTTATCTGCTATTGCAATCAGTCCTTTAAGAACTTGTTTTGCATTATCCATTCCCTTATCAATCATGATCTGGATTCTGCTTTTTGCAATCTCTAATGATTCAATCAAAGTATCATCTTCCGAAATACAGATAGAAGCTTTCGCTTTCATCTCAGCAGTCCAGTCAGTAAATGTAAATGATTGGTCAGCAGTAAGTGTTCCAATGTGTACCTCAATAACTCTACCTTGGAATACATTCTCTCCTTTAAACTGATGAAGCATCTGAGCTTGAGTAGCATGAACTACATCACGGAAATCCATGTAATGCTTCATCTCTCCTTTGAACGTTACCTTCACTGATTGAGGGATTGGCATAGTAGCTTCACCTGTAGCCAATGCAAGAGCAACAGTTCCTGAGTCAGCACCAAAAGCAACACCTTTAGACATTCTTGTATGAGAGTCACCACCAATGATGATTGCCCAGTCGTCTACAGTTATATCGTTAAGTACCTTGTGAATTACATCCGTCATTGAGTGATAAACACCTTTAGGGTCACGAGCAGTGATTAAACCAAAGTCATTCATAAACTTCATTAATCTAGGAATGTTTGCCTTAGACTTATTATCCCATACTGAAGCGGTGTGACAACCTGATTGGTAAGCACCATCAACGATTGGCGAAATCACAGTAGCAGCCATAGACTCCAATTCCTGAGATGTCATAAGACCAGTCGTATCCTGAGATCCTACAATGTTTACTTCCACACGTACATCTGAACCTGCATGCAACACTTTGCCTGGAGTAGTTCCAACAGCATTTGCATTGAATATTTTTTCAACAGCTGTAAGACCTTGTCCATCGATAGAAATTTCTTTTGATGGAGCATATACCTGAGGTATAGCTATATTTAAAGTTTTACAGGCAAATGTTTGTAGTTTTTTACCGAATACAATAGCATACGATCCACCAGCTTTTATAAATTCAACTTTTTGAGGAGTTAAAGAAGATGATATATCAATCAATTCTTTATCACCATTATAAAGTTTTTTTGTCTTTGTGTTGATTGTAAAAACAGATCCAGTAGCAACAGAGTACACTTCTTCAAGAACAGGTTCTCCTGCTTCATCAAGTACAACATTACCTTCTGCATCCAACTTTTTTACCCAGTTTTTAAGATCAATTCCAATTCCACCTGTAACTCCTACAGTTGTTAGGAAAATTGGTGAAATACCGTTTGTACCGGCAATGATTGGAGCAATATTGATAAATGGAACATATGGACTTGCTTGTTTACCTGTCCATAATGCCACGTTGTTTACACCTGACATTCTTGATGATCCTACTCCCATAGTACCTCTCTCAGCGATCAACATAACACTCTTATCAGGATGCGCTTCTCTTAATGCTTTAATTTCATCTTGCGCCTGAGCAGAAATTAAACATTTACCATGAAGTTCACGGTCAGATCTTGAGTGTGCCTGGTTACCTGGAGAAAGTAAATCAGTTGAGATATCTCCTTCACCAGCAATATAAGTAACTACCTTAATTTCTTCTGGTATGTCTGATAATTTAGTAAAGAACTCAGCCTTAGCATAGCTCTCTAAAATTGCTGCAGCTATAGCGTTACCGTTTTTGAATGCTGCTTCTAAACGATCTGTATCCGCCTCATAAAGATAAACTTGTGTTTTCAAAACCTCCGCAGCTTCTTTGGCAATAGCAGCATCAGCACCTAAGGCTAAATCCAGTAACACCTCAATAGAAGTTCCACCTTTCATGTGAGATAATAATTCTAAAGCAAAAGCTGGCGTAATTTCAGCAACCACTGATTCACCTAGAATAATTTGCTTCAAAAATTTAGCTTTCACATTAGCAGCAGGAGTAGTTCCTGGTACAACATTATAAATAAAAAAGTTTAGAGAATCAGCTCTATACTCGTTATTCAAATCTTTAATTTGCTCAATGATTTCGCTTAGCAATTCAGCACCATCAATTGGTTTCGGGTTAAGTCCCTGACCTTTTCTTTCTTCAATTTCTTGGATGTAATCCTTATAATTATTCATAATAGAAGTCTTTTCTAGGTATTTTAATTTTTTTGTAGCGCAAATCTAGGAATTAAAGATGAGAATTAAAAAAAATTTAATAGAAGTCGCCTTTTTAAAAATTATTATTTAAAAAAACCCACTAAAACCACATTTAACTGAGAAAAAATCAATTTAAGGTTGCGATATTGCACAATTGATAATATAAAATCTGTTTTTTAATAAAGTCGAAATTACACTTTAATAAAAAACGATTTTTTATAGCTTTCTGAAGAAAGAATCTTTCTAAATAAGAGAGAGATTCCTATTAAATCAATTTTTGGATAATCATTTCTTCTGTAATCCCCTCAGCATCTGCTTTATAATTCTTGATAATTCTGTGACGCAAAATACCAGTCGCAACTGCTTTTACATCCTCAATATCAGGAGAAAACTTTCCATTAAAAGCAGCGTTGGCTTTGGCAGCCAAAATTAAATTTTGAGAAGCCCGGGGTCCTGCACCCCAATCCAAATAATTTTTCACAAATTCATTTGACAAAGGATTATCCGGACGTGTTTTGCTTACCAGAGTCACGGCATATTCTATTACGTTATCCGCAACGGGAATTCTACGGATCAAATGTTGAAAATCGATAATCTCCTGAGCCGTAAATAAAGGATTTATAACACTCTTGGAATCTGAAGTAGTTTGTTTAACCACCTGAACTTCCTCTAAAAAAGAAGGATACTCAAGTTTAACCGCAAACATGAAACGATCCAACTGCGCTTCAGGCAAAGGATAAGTACCTTCCTGCTCGATAGGATTCTGGGTTGCCAAAACAAAGTAAGGCAAGTCCAATTTATAATTTTCACCTGCTATAGTAACCGAACGTTCTTGCATTGCTTCCAATAAAGCGGCTTGCGTTTTTGGTGGGGTTCTGTTTATTTCATCAGCCAAAATGATATTTGAAAAAACAGGTCCTTTAATAAATTTGAATTGTCTGTTTTCATCTAATATTTCACTTCCTAAAATATCCGAAGGCATCAAATCCGGAGTAAATTGTATTCTTTTAAAATTCAATCCCAAAGCTTGCGCAAGTGTATTTACCATCAGTGTTTTTGCTAATCCGGGAACTCCAACCAATAGTGCATGCCCTCCCGAAAAAACACAAAGTAAAATCTGATCAATAACCGCATCCTGGCCAACAATAATTTTGGAGATTTCTTTTTTTAGTTCGTTTCTTTTTTGAACTAAACTATGTATTGCTGTTACATCAGACATTTTAAAAGTATTTTAAATTAAAAAGAGTTAGCATTATGAATTCATAAAACTAACTCTTTTTATTTATTTAATAAAAATTATTTTTTCAACCAGTTGTTTGTAAAATTACAATCTCTGTACTCACCAATGATCTTAATGTAAGTCTCTTTAATCTTTTCGTCAAACCATTTCCCAACAGTTGCGAATTGCTTTTCTTTTAAAGCCAAGTCTTTAATTTTAATATAATCTTTAGCATAATCAGCGGTATGCTCATTTATTCTATTCGTTACCGTAATTAATTTGTATTTTTTCTTGCCTTGCTGTTCTTCCTCTAACAATGGTGCAGAAACTTCTTTATCTTTCAAATTGGAAACCTGTGTATACAAACTAGGATCCATTTTTGTTAATTCAAAACGGGTATCTTGTGTTTTAGGATTAATCAATGCACCTCCATTTGCTCTGGTTTCTTTTTCATCAGACATCGTTCTTGCCGCTTCCGCAAAAGTTATTTCCTTATCTTCAATCCTTTTTTTGATTAAGGTAATTTTTTCCTTAGCCTCTTTCAACGCCTCTTCCGTCACCGTAGGCGCCAGCAATATATGACGTAATTCTATTTCCTGACCTTTGATTTTTTCTACATAAATAATATGAAATCCAAAAGTAGTTTCAAAAGGAGCAGAAATTTCCCCTTCTTCAAGACTAAAAGCTACATCTTTAAATTCTTTCACAAATGGCGTCTTTCTATTCATTTTATAATAACCTCCACTTGATCGCGAAGCCGGATCCTGTGAATACAAAACCGCTTTAGTAGCAAAACTTGATCCTTCCTCAATATCTTTCTTAAAACCATTCAATCGATCGATTACCTTTTGCTTATCGGCATCTGAAATTTTAGGTTCCACCACAATTTGTGCTACCTCCATCTCTGCACCAAAAACAGGTAGATCGGCAGCAGGAATTTTTTTGAAAAAATTACGAACTTCCTCAGGTGTAATTTCTACATCCTCAACAATCTTCTTCATCATTTCAGAAGTCAACTTATTTTCCTTTAAAATATCAAACAAATAAGTTCTAAACTCTTCTTCGGAATCCTTTTGGTAATATTGAACGACCTTATCCATAGAACCTAATTGCTCTACCATGTAGTTCACTCTATCCTCCATCATACTTTTCACTTCCGCATCAGTTACCTGAATACTATCTTGAATTGCCTGATGCGCATACAATTTGTCTTCCAATAATTTTCCTAACATTTGACATCTGCTAACGTCTTTTATAGAACCACCTTGGCTTGTAATTTCCAAATAACCTTTATCAATATCTGAATCCAATATGATGTAATCTCCAACGGTAGCAATAACACCATCTATTTTTAACTTTTTATTAGATGAAGTTTTATTAACTGCCACAACTGCACTGTCTTTAATAATTTCTTGTGCACTAATCATAGCGCCAGAAAAAAGTACAAGAAAAAGAGCAAGTACAATTCTGTTTTTCATGAATTTCATCGGTATTGATTTTAATAACATTTCTCGAATTTTAATTTTATTTAGTATCGTAAAATAACATTGATTTTTCATCCAATTCTATTTTACGAAGATTCTGATAATTTTGGTCAAATATACGTTTAAAGAATCAAGAAATCGAATTGTTGTTAAAAACTCAATTCCCTTGTATTCTTTATAGTTATAGCGAACAAAAATAACAATTCAATTACATAATACAAGTTTACTTACTAGTATTAACAAAAAATTATAAAGCCCTTATTCATTATTCCGTTTGTTGCATAAATCTCAAAGAAATAGCGCTATTAGATATAAAAGGATTTAAATCTTCTTCAACGTTTTTTCAATAAGTAATTATCAAAATATGTTTTCCATTTATCTTGTCAAACCTTGCTTTTTTGAATTAATCAATTCCTTACACCTCTATCATTTTCTTTGGTAATTAAAAAACAATAACCACAGAATCTCCGTAAAAAATCATGTAAAATTCTGATTTTAAATACCGTTATTAAAAAAGTTCTCAACACTACAACGTTTTCGAAATCAAATAAAAAAGCGTTCATGTAAGACACTTGAAAATTTATATAAATTAGCAATAAATTATCATTTTTATTAAAATACACACATAAAAATAAACATGCAACACTAAAACAATCAATTTTATTTTATTTTAATAAAATTAAAAATTTCAATACCCGACATGAATCAACGAAAACAAAAGAGCCTATTTCATATAATTTAATTATTCTAA
>RCUJ01002024.1_pt1 | contig 10212 bp, 8 predicted proteins | sample 2166321 | NCBI WGS metagenome assembly RCUJ01 (sample SAMN09932808, study PRJNA488358) | compost metagenome | feature: garden; material: soil; isolation source: compost soil in an enriched community after 118 h of incubation | place: Germany: Experimental Botanical Garden Goettingen | collected... | reverse complement strand
AAAAGCAATCAGCGAATTGCCGCCGCAATGCCGTACCATTTTTCAGATGAGTCGTTTTGAACAGCTCAAATATCAGCAAATTGCCGATCAATTGAATATTTCTATAAAAACAGTCGAAAACCAAATGGGCAAAGCCCTTAAAGTATTACGATTAAGACTGGTTGAGTATCTTCCTTTCCTATTGCAATTATTATATTTAATCCGAAGATCATGAGCCAAAACAATATGAATATGAACGATGATTTACTAGTGAAATACCTGGTTGGCGAAACTGATGCAGACGAAAATGCAGCAGTAGAGAATTGGCTTAAAGCCGATGAAAAAAATCTAAACTACTACAATGATTTTAAAAAAATATGGGAAGACAGCCTTTTAATTGTGGCCAAAAATAAAACCATAAATGAAGATGCGGCCTGGAAACGGCTGCAAAATCGCATTCATGAAAAAGAGGTTCGGGTAATAACTCCTAAAAAATCTTCCGGCTATTGGCTGCGTATTGCGGCCTCGATTCTCTTAATTAGCACTTTAGGATGGCTTAGTTATTCTTATTTCGAAAACAAATCGGCTAACACATTAATTCATATATACGCATCAAACACTACACTAAATGATACTTTACCAGATGGTACCACAGTTACTTTAAATAAAAAATCATCTTTATCTTATACCAGCACGTTTAAGGGCAGCACCAGGCCAGTTACTTTAAAAGGTGAAGCTTTTTTTAGTGTTTCTCCAGACAAAACAAAACCTTTTATCATTACAATTAACGACGTTACGGTACAAGTGGTAGGAACTTCTTTTAATGTGAAAAATAAAAACGGAAAAACAACCGTAGATGTTGAAACCGGAATTGTAAAAGTGAGTAAAAATAAAGATCAGGTAGAATTAAGATATGGTGAAAAAGTAATCATTGCCGATCAAAAATCGGAATTATTAAAAAGCATCAGCAAAGGCAGATTGTATAATTATTATCGCAACAAGGAATTAGTTTGTGATGAGACACCGTTACAGGAATTAGTTGTGGCACTCAACGAAATATACAATGCCAATATCATCATTAAAAATCCTTCTTTAAAAGAAAAACCATTAACAACTGTATTTAAAGATCAATCATTAGATCAGGTTTTAGAAGTAATTCAAGAAACATTCAGGATTGAAATTGAACGTAAAAACAACCAAATTCTATTAGAATAATCCCTTTTTTATATGCCCATCCATTCAAAATTTACTTTTGTTCAAGTTTTATTTTTATTTATTTCAAGTACTTTTTTTAGCGCTCATGCCCAATCTGTCTTAGATACCGAAATATCAATAGATGCAGATAAAAAACCATTGGGACATATTTTAGATTTAATGGAGCAAAAAGGAAATTTTAGATTTGCTTATTACAGTAAACTAGTCGTAAAAGATAGTGCCGTTACCATTCATTCTAAGCAATCTACGATAAAAGATGTTTTAGATCAGTTACTAGGCAATAAGTACGAGTATAGAGAATCAAAGGGTTTCATTATTCTGCGTTATGCCCCTTTGGAACTCGCACTTGTTCTGGAAAAAAACACTGTTGTGGGTGAGCATCAAGTTGTAAACGGTTACATTATGGATGTACAAACCAACAAACGGCTTGAAAACGCGAGTGTCTACGAAAAGAATGCCTTGCAGTCAACTTTAACAGATAAGGAAGGTTTTTTTGAACTTCGGCTTAAAAATGTATCCGAAACCATTGAACTGACTGTTGTAAAAGAAAACTACAAAAGCATTACCACAATTTTTCTTTCTGAAGTTAAAATTCAAATGGGTTCCAGAAAATCAAACTCAGATTATGTCGATGGTGATTTCTCAGCCGTTGAACGAACAGGAATTGGTCGTTTCTTTATTTCCTCCAAACAAAAAATACAATCACTCAACCTTGGAGGATTTATTTCTGAAGTTCCTGTACAAGCTTCTTTAATTCCGGGTTTAAGCACGCGCGGCATGATGAATTCACAACTAAACAGTAGTTTCTCTTTAAACTTATTAGGAGGGTATACCGGCGGAGTTAGCGGTTTAGAAATGGCTGGTCTATACAATATAAATCGTATGAATGTCAATGCATTGCAAATGGCCGGTATCTTCAACATCGTGGGCGGGACTGTAAATGGAGTTCAGTTAGCCGGAATTTATAACAATGTATTTGGCGATTTGAATGGACTGCAAATGAGCGGTATTCATAATAGTGTGAAGGGCTCGCAAAATGGTTTACAGATCACTGGTATTTATAACAGTGTACAAAAAAATTCTAAAGGCATGCAAATGGCCAGTATTCTTAATACTGTAAAGGGTTCTCAAAACGGATTGCAGATTTCAGCTATTTATAATGCAGGAAACGAAACCGTGCACGGTGCCCAAATAACAGGAATCTTAAATTATGCCAAAGAACTACATGGAATCCAGTTTGGATTAATCAATATTACCGATTCGCCATCTGGATACAGCTTTGGATTATTAAATTTCAAAAAGAATGGATATCAAAAGATTAGTATCACAAGTAATGAAATTTCCGATCTGAATCTTGCTGTAAAAACCGGAGATAATAAACTCTATACTATTTTGATGGCAGGAAGAAGTGAACGAAATAACGAAGAAAAACTATTTTCTTTTGGTGTCGGATTAGGCAAGAATATTCTTTTAGGGAAACGTTTTACTTATAACCCTGAAATCAGTACGCAATATCTTTATTTAGGAAATTGGGACCGCTATAACTTTTTATATAAATTCGATTCTCCTTTTACCTTTCGCATATTCAAAGGTATTTCAGTATCTGCCGGACCTTCTTTCAATATCTATTCATCTGAAAGAAGAGATAAAAGCACTCCGGATAATAACACCTCAACTTTTGTTCAGAATCGAACCAAACGCTACAATGTAATGAAAGATAACGGCAAAGGCTTAACTGGATGGGTTGGGTGGAGTTTTGGGCTAACTCTTTTTTAAAGTCTAATTTCGTATGTAAAAAGCCCCTGTTTTTTTTTAAAAACAGGGGCTTCATTGCATTTTATTGTGAAAAAAATTAACGCCAGCCCAGCTCTGGAGCAATATATTTTAGTATAGCTGACAGTATATGTACATTGTAGTCAACTCCCAATGTGTTAGGTATAGTCAGCAGTAGTGTGTCGGCTTCCTGAATAGCTTCATCCTGTGCCAGCTCTTTTATGAGTTTATCCGGCTCAGCTGCATAACTTTTTCCGAATATTGCCCTTTTATCTCTTTCTATATTACCAAAACTATCTGCTCCCCTACCTTGATCTCCAAAGTAGTATTTGTCCTGATCGTTGACCAGTGCAAAAATAGAACGGCTTACTGAAACCCGTGCTTCGTGTTTATGTCCAGCTTTTTTCCAGGCTTCCTTATATAACCTGATCTGTTCAGCTTGCTGGATATGGAAAGGTTTACCATTTTCGTCATACTTGAGGGTAGAACTTTGCAGATGCATTCCATTTTCAGCTGCCCAAACAGCAGTAGCATTTGATGCCGCACCCCACCAAATCCTTTCTCGTAATCCTTCGGAATACGGTTCCAGACGCAACAAGCCCGGCGGATTTGGAAACATGGGATATGGGTTTGGTTCTGCAAATCCCTCACCTTTTAGCTTATCCAAAAATTCCAAAGCTTTTTTGCGTCCCATATCGGCATCTGTTTCCCCTTCCATGGGTTCATAACCGAAATCGCGCCAGCCGTCGATGACCTGTTCCGGCGATCCTCTGCTGATTCCTAACTGTAAACGTCCTCCTGAAATTAAGTCCGCAGCACCGGCATCTTCTACCATATACAGAGGGTTCTCATATCTCATATCGATTACCCCTGTCCCAATCTCTATTTTGCTCGTTTTAGCACCAATGGCAGAAAGTAAAGGAAAAGGTGATGCAAGCTGTGTTGCAAAATGATGGACACGAAAATAAGCGCCATCCAAACCAATTTCCTCTGCAGCAACAGCCAGATCGATGGACTGAAGCAGTGTATCACCTGCCGTACGAGTTTGATAGGAAGGATGATTGGCCCAATGCCCAAACGATAAAAATCCTATTTTCTTCATAGATAGCATTATTATTAGTTATAATTCCAAATTTACGCATCATTATTGAGTAAGTCTACAACCTTTGCATAGAAAGTGATTATCATTTCCTGTGTAAACCTCGCAAAACTAATCGAGCCTAATTAAGGAATCTATTTACCTATCCGTTAATTTTATTTTAATCCAGATTTTGTTTTTGCCTTTTTACTTATTTATTTGTATTTTTTCTACCTAATAAAATACATATCAATGAAAAAGTTTTCAAACGAACTTAACCATATCATAGAATTATACAACACCCTTGATTTTTCAAATGAAGATGATTTGTTGTCATCTATTGAAAACAAAAACACCTGCGAAAATATTCTGGCAATAATTCAATCAATATTAAATAAAGAGCCAAATCATTCTGAAGCATTATTATGGCGTATCAGAATAAATAATAACCCCGTTTTTGATAATATATCTGCCATACAAGATGATTGCAGTCTTATACTAAATACAAGTAGCGATATAACCGGCAGACTTCAGGCATATGATTGGTTGATTTTTATTTACCTGGAAAAATTATCGCTAAATGATCTTGCTATTGAAACCCTGCAGGATAAACTAATTGATATAGGCTGCATAAAAGATAACTGCTCTTTACAAGACCATGCCTTTGGCGATACTTATTACCAATTGGCTTGTCTCTATCAGGAAAAAGGAGATGAAACCGAAGCGATAGATTATTATCTCAAATCGTTTAAACATGCACCAAAAATGACATCCAGAAATTTTGATGGTGGGTTGCTTTTGCTTGAATTAGAAAGATTTGACGAGGCAGAACAATTATTGTCAGAGCATTTTGAATTAGCGGAACCAATTGAATGTAAAGACTATGCAGAAAAGATAGAGATATTATTTAACGAAGGAAAATTAAATAAACATTGGAATTTGTTTAATTTATTTTATCCCACAGCATTTGATATGCCGACAGAATTTGGATACAAAAACCGTAATGAATTTGTGGAGAAATATTTGCCCTTTATTATTAAGGAAACTGAAAAAAATCCAACAAATGCTATAGCCTGGAGGATGTTAAGTAATAACTATTACTTTAATGATAAGAATGCAAAAAAAGGTTTCGATAACTTGACCAAATATTATGAAATAGTTCAGCAGGTAAAAGATTCAGCGATTGAAAGATATTATGATACGGCTGAAAACTTAAATATTGATTTACGAAGTATCGATTTTCCAATTTATCCCGATGGTGCAATTTGCTATCATATACTAACTACCTATCTGGAAAAAGGCAATGAGGCACAGGGTATAAACGATCATTTTTCGGCCCAGATGTATTATGAAACAGCAAAAAAATATGGCTTAGCCGGCTATCAGGCATTTGATACTTACTTTAATAGTGATAAGGGGTTATCGATTAACAATGATCCACACACTTTTGCAATGCTTTGCAATAATTTGGGTATTGTAATTAAACAAGTATCATGGTATCAGCATAAAAGCTATCTTAATGAGGAGTGCAAATTTGCTTCAGAAATACATTGGCAAGGTTACCAGATTTCTCCTTTTTGGGAAAACTTAGAAAATGGAATGGAAATTTCATGGAGAAACGAAAATGCCCTGGATCTTGAGAAATTCTCTCTGGAAGTACTTTCCAATTTCGATTATTACAAAAATATACTGGAAGCTGAAAAATGGTATCAGGTGATGTTTTACCTTATAACTGCTTATCGTCAATTGGAAAAGTATGAACAGGCAAAAGAAATTTATGAGCAAACCATCCAAAAATTTGAAGAAAGCGGAGATGAACATAAAACAATAGTAAGTATAGTTCTGGATACAGCTATTGTATACTTCAATTTTTTGATGGCTATGGGTCTGCACGATCAAAGCATAAGCTATGTAAGTAATTTATTTAGTAATCCGACTTATCAAAAAACACAAAGCGAAAAAGCAGAGGTTTTTAATTACTATTTTATGGCTCATGCTCACTTGGGTCTAAATGATAAAAATGAAGCTCAAAAGTATTTTAAACTAATTACCGGGAAATTTGCAAACACGCAGTTAAGTTATATACGCGATGTAGTTAACGATGCTAAAAGTAATTTGAATATTATAAATGCAGGACAAAACTTCGATGAAATAATTGTTTCGCTCTATAGAACTGAACCTGTGAGACTTTTTGATTATCCTTTAAAAGCAAAAGAAGAAAACGCTAAATATTTAAAGCAGATTTTAAATTTAGTAACCAACCATGAAATGCCTTCGTCGTCTGCATGGGTGGAGAAAGATATGTATATTGGTTTTGAGTTTAGAGAAAAACGAACTGAAACAGAGGAAATTTACGATTCGTTTTTTTACATCCATTTAAAATCTGAAGACTTGGGTATAAGGTATGAACTTGTAGAATGGGAAGATGTAGAAAGTGGATTTTTGGGTTTATCAAAAAAAATAGTGCAACGCAGTACTTTTTATGTTTCTTTCTATACAGATTATAACTCGAATATATCGGATACACGAACGGAATTTGAAATGGCATCAGAATACCTGCAGCAAAAGGCTCAATATTTATGGAAAGAATGGATAAATAAATTACATTATTATGGGGTCAGTACTAAATAGGTTTCATGAAGGTATAGAAGAGTTTTGGATCAGTTTAGACAGACCGTTGACCAAAAGAACCAGTATCTGAAAATCTTCTATAAAATTAAAGGAAACTAAAAACAAAACCAGTAATTTTGATGCAATTACTATTCACTATGTAATACTCTTTGTTGACAAAAAAAAGAACGTTATAAACATGAAGGAAGACGAATTTTGGAGCAAATAATACAGTTAAGATAAATTTTTAAATTCAAGAGGCCGTTTCCAGGTAGGGAAACAACCTCTTTTCTTGTTTTATATAACCATTCAAAGAATAATAAACGGAAATGCCGAACACCGTTTTACAAAGTAGGCAGATTTAATTAAATAAAAGAAATGGACAATCAACTTAAATCAGTAGTAATGCTGTGTGCAGCAATGCTATTGGTTTCTTGTAACAACGGAGCAAAAACAGAAAAATCAAATTCATCTTCCACTGTAAAAGAAGATGAAAAACCTGTAATTTCTCATGTAATGACCAAAGAAGAGCAAACCAGACTTACACCTGATGCTATCTTACAGGAATTTATAGAAGGAAACAAACGTTTTCAAAGCGGTACGACTACAGTGCGCGACCATAGTAAACAAGCCAGAAAATCAGCACCGGGACAGTTTCCAAAAGCAGTTGTATTAAGTTGTGTAGACAGCCGTGTACCAGTCGAGGATGTGTTTGACCAGGGTCTTGGAGATATTTTTGTGGGACGAGTAGCAGGAAATTTTGTAAACGAAGATTTATTAGGTAGTATGGAATTTGCTTGTAAGGTGTCAGGCGCAAAATTGGTTTTAGTAATGGGACATCAGCACTGCGGAGCTATAAAAGGTGCAATTGATGATGTAAAATTGGGCAATATTACAGCCATGCTTTCAAAAATAAAACCTGCTGTAGCAATGAGCCAGGATTTTATAGGTAAAAAACTTTCGAAAAATGATGACTTTGTAAAATACGTTTCCGAAAACAATGTACACTATGCTATTAGTCAAATCCGTGAAAAGAGTCCTATTCTTAAAGAGATGGAAGATAAAGGTGAGATAAAAATTGTAGGTGTCTTTTATAATTTAACAGACGGAACACTTGAATTTTTAAAATAATGAACATGAAAAATTATGTATTGACCCTCATTTTTTTAATTGGCGGTTTACAATCAGTAATCGGACAAAATAACCGTATTAATACAAACAACAGCATTGGATGGTATAACTTTTTTGGAACATTCAAAATCTCAGAAAAATTTGGAATACATACCGAATACCAATGGCGTAGAAATGAAATGATTACCGAGTGGCAGCAAAGTTTATTAAGGGTTGGATTAAACTATAACTTAAATTCAAGGGTATTATTCCGGGTTGGTTATGGCTGGATTGAAACCTATCCTTATGGAGAAATACCCCTAAATGGCATGGGCAGAGATTTCACAGAACATAGAATTTTTGAAATGGTACAGCTGAATCATAAAGAAGGAATCGTTGACTTTTCGCATAGATTTATGTTAGAACAAAGATTTGTAGGCCGTTACAGTTCAATAAATGAGACCACAGAAGATGAATTTCCGTTATTAAACCGAATTCGATATATGATAAGAGTTCAGGTGCCTTTAAAAGGAAATGAGATAAAAGACAAAACACCCTATTTAGCTTTCTATGACGAAATTTTTATTGGATTTGGAAAAAATGTAAATATGAACGTTTTTGATCAAAACAGAATTGGAATTTTAGTAGGCTACAGGTTTAATAAAAATTTAAGAATTGAAGGAGGTTACCTAAATCAAACCGTACAGTTTGGAAGACAAATAGACGGACAAAATGTTTTTCAAAACAATAATGGAGTAATATTGAATACCAATTTAAATTTTGACCTGACCAAAACAAACAAATAAAACTAACACAAATAGTATAGTTTGATGTTAGAATCTTTTCAGTTCATAAGAAAACAAAAAAGCCTGCACAATATTCGTTTTGCAGGCTTTTTGTTTCCATCTTTTGGTTCCATAGCTATTTAAGAGTTCTTTTGGTTTAAAATATCAACATAATGAACATTTGTCATTATACCGAGAATATTACCAAATGGGTCAACTACAGAAGCTGTTACAAATGTTCCTTTTCCCTGGCTATGATCTGTAATGGGTTGATACGGGGATGCCCCCATTGCAATTAATCTGTCAAGCGTAGCTTTTAAATCGTCAACGTGCCAATGGACAATTGCTCCCGATGGTTTTGTTGAATAACCTTCCGGTGCATAGCTACTATCAATTATTCCTAATTCTTGTTGGTAGTCGCCAATACGAAATTCGGTGTATCCAGGCACATTAAAGTACGGTTCAATACCTAAAAATTCACTGTACCATTTTTTAGCACCTTCATGGTCTGTTGCATAAAAGTTAACTGTTGCTAAACCTCTTAAAACTTGTTTCTTTTCCATTTCTATATTTTTTTAATTATTTATACAGCAAAGGTAAAATGGTGTTATGACAGCCTTATGTCAGGGGTCAATTTTTTTTTCAGAAAGTGCAAAATATTCTTTCAGGGTCAGTTTATGTGGTTCAAATTTCTCGTTTTGGATTTGTAAGTTTTTGATTCTGTCAACCCTGAAAATTCTAAACGCTTTTCGTGAACGACACCAGGCCACTAAAAGCCAATTCTCTTGTGTACTTAATAATGCAAAAGGTTCAATTGTTCTTTTAGTTATTTCTTCTGTATCAAGTTTTTGATATTCTATTGCTGTTAAATTAAAATTTGTGAGGGCTAATTGTAAACTTGATAAATAATTACTTGTTATACTATTTGAATTATTTTGGCTAATTGCAATCCGGTCAGAAAGCAAATTAGCATTGTCTTTTGTAGTTTGTCGCAATACGGATTTAACTTTACTTATAGCATCTGAATAATCTTTAATAAATGAAGCGTCTTTGTTCTTTAAAACGAATTGCTCTGCTGTAATTAACGCGTTTGCTTCGTTTTCTGTAAATGTTACAGGTGGAATTTTGTAGCCCTCCATCAAAGAATAACCTTTTCCTTCTTCTGTGATGATTGGAACACCCGATTGTTCTAATGCTCTAATATCCCGGTAAATTGTTCTTACACTAACATTAAATTTGTCTGCAAGAGTAGTGGCTGTAATTAGTCGCTTTGTTTGCAGTTGTATCAATATTGAAGTCAGTCGTGAAAGTCTTTTTGTATCGTTCTCATTCATACTCAAATATCAGAAAATTTTTGTTGTGCTGCGGTTGGTAAAAAAACACTAATAAAGGTTTAAATGTTACTGTTACAAAACCTTGTAATGCTTGAGCTGCTTCCCTTTATTATTCTCATTTTACTTTGTTCTGTGAATAATAAAACTTCTGTCTTCTTTTGAAAAGCCTACTTTCGGATAATATTCCATTGCAGTCGGAACACTAAGTAATAAAACCATTGTCTGTTCTCCAACCTTTTCTTTTGTAAGTTCAATGAGTTTTTTGCCAATTCCTGATTTTTTATATTCTGGATTTACAGCAAGGTCAGCAAGATAACAACTCCAGGCC
>RCUJ01002021.1_pt1 | contig 10227 bp, 11 predicted proteins | sample 2166321 | NCBI WGS metagenome assembly RCUJ01 (sample SAMN09932808, study PRJNA488358) | compost metagenome | feature: garden; material: soil; isolation source: compost soil in an enriched community after 118 h of incubation | place: Germany: Experimental Botanical Garden Goettingen | collected... | reverse complement strand
GCCCTGGGCAGGGCCAGGGTCTCGAAGGACTCGCACGTCGTTTCGAGTCGCTGGCGTGAGGCCTCGTCCACCTGGGACAGGAGGTGCATCAGGGCCTGGGGATCGGCGTCTACGGCCTGCACGCGCCATCCCTGCCTGAGCAATTCCAGGCTGTCGCGGCCGGCGCCGCAACCAAGGTCCACAGAGAGCCCGGCTGGTCCGTCCCAGGCTTGCAGCGCGGTCAGCAGCGTTGGCCAGGCGGGGGCGCCCTGCGTGGCCTTGAGGTAATTGGCTTGGGTCATGTCCTTGTCCCGGTCGTTCCCTATAAGGAAGGCGGGATGGTGCCATGGCCGGCGGGCATGGACCACCGTGGCGGGTTCGATCTACAGGCGCCGGGCCACCACCGAGAACAGGTGCCAGTGCTTGTTGCGGCCCTTGGCGGTAATGCCGTCTTCTTCCTTCTCCTCCAGCATCAATACGTCCCAGCCGGACAGCAGCTCTTCCAGCTGCACGCGGCGCAGGATGGTGATGCCGTTGTCGGCCCAGTCGTCCCGTTCGCCGAACAGGTGGCCGGCGAACAGGCCGCCGACGGGGAGCGCCCCGCAGATGGACTGCCACAGGCCGGGGAAGGCCGAGGGCGGGCAGAGCGGTAGGGCGAAGCTGGAGTTGACCAGGTTGGCCGGCGGCAGCGGCATCGACTCGAAGCGGCCGCAGCGGCTTTGCAGGCGCTGGCGTTTATCTGCGTCGAGCTGGGCGTCCAGGCGGGCCAGGGCTTCGGGTTCGGCGTCCACGGCCAGCACCTGCCAGCCGCGCCTCAATAGTTCGAGGGTGTCGCGGCCGGCGCCGCAGCCCAGGTCCAGGGCATGGCCAGGCGGCCCGTCCCAGAGTTCCAGGGCAGTGAGCAGGGTGAAGCGGGCGGGTTGACCCTCGGTGGCGTTATAGAATTCGGTGAAGCTCATGATTTCCCCGAAATGACACTGAGCGGCTTTTCTTTGAGCCTAGGTCAGAACGGCGCCGGGCACTCGAATCGCAGGCGCTCGCCCGTCTGGGGATGGCTCAGGCAGAGCAGGCTCGCATGCAGGCAGAGACGGTCGTGGGCGGCCAGCGCCTCCGGGTTGGCATACAGGCGATCGCCCAGCAGCGGATGACCGATGGACAGCATGTGCACGCGGAGCTGGTGCGAGCGGCCGGTGATGGGGGTCAGTTCGACCCGGCTGTAGTGGCCGCAACGTTCGATCACCCGCCAGAAGGTCAGGGCATGGCGGCCCTGCTCGAAGTCCACCACGTGGCGCGGCTTGGTCGGCGGGTCGTAGCGCAGGGGTAGCTCGATGCGGCCGCTGTCCAGCTCCGGCTCGCCCCAGCAGAGGGCGGTGTAGGCCTTCTCGGTCTCGCGGTCGTGGAACTGGCGGGACAGCTCGCGGTGGCTGTCGGCATCGCGCGCCAGCACGATCAGGCCGGAGGTTTCCCAGTCCAGCCGGTGCACGATGCGTGCCTCCGGATAGCCGTTCTCCTGCAGGCGGGTGACCAGGCAGTCCTTGTTGTCCTCGGCGCGGCCCGGCACGGAGAGCAGGAGGGTCGGCTTGTTGACCACCAGCAGGGCATCGTCCCGGTGGATGAATTCGATCTGGGAAAGCGGCATTGGGATTCCGGAAACGCCGACGGCGGCCAAGGCCGCCGTCATTGCACAACTGCGTCGATCAACGATCGGGCAGGGTGATGTTCAGCTCGAGAATGGAGCAACTGCCCTGGTTCTCCAGCAGGACCTGAACCTGCTCCTCGTCGATGTCGACGTATTTGCGGATCACGTCCACCAGGTCCTTCTGCAAGGCTGGCAGGTAGTCCGGCTGGCTGCGCTGGCCACGTTCGTGGGCAACGATGATCTGGAGTCGTTCCTTAGCGATCGAAGCGCTGTTCTGCTTCTTCCGCTCGCGAAAGAAGTCGAAAATGTTCATTCACGGCCTCCAAACAGGCGTTGTAAGAGTCCTTTCTTCTGCACGTCGAGGAAGCGGTGAGGCAGTTCCTTGCCGAGCAGACGATCGACGGCATCGCTGTACGCCTGTCCGGCGTCGCTCTGGTCGTCGAGGATGACCGGAATACCCTGGTTGGAAGCCTTGAGCACCGCCTGGGATTCCGGAATGACACCGAGCAGGTTGATGGCGAGGATTTCCTCGACGTCTTCGACCCCGAGCATTTCGCCCTTGGTCACGCGCTCCGGGTTGTAGCGGGTCAGCAGCAGGCGTTCCTTGATCGGATCCTCGCCCTTTTCGGCGCGGCGCGACTTGCTGGCCAGCAGGCCGAGCATGCGGTCCGAGTCACGCACGGAGGAGACTTCCGGGTTGGTCACGACAATCGCTTCATCGGCGTAGTACATGGCCAGGTGGGCGCCTTTCTCGATACCGGCCGGCGAGTCGCAGACCACGTATTCGAAAGTCTTCGCCAGCTCCTCGATGACCTTGCCGACGCCTTCGAGGGTCAGGGCGTCCTTGTCGCGGGTCTGGCTGGCGGCCAGCACATAGAGGTTCTCAAGGCGCTTGTCCTTGATCAGGGCCTGGGTGAGGGACGCTTCGCCATTGATGACGTTGACGAAGTCATACACCACACGGCGCTCGCAACCCATGATCAGGTCCAGGTTACGCAGGCCGACGTCGAAGTCGACGATGACGGTCTTGTGACCGCGCAGTGCGAGACCGGTACCGAGGGCGGCGCTGGTGGTGGTTTTGCCCACTCCACCCTTGCCGGACGTAACAACGAGGATCTTGGCCAAGGTGATTCACCCCAAATGATAAGAAAATCGGGAAGTTATCAGCTCATCCGAGCCGTCCGTCTTCCCTTTCAGGTCCCTGAAATTTCGCGGCAGTATCCGTTAAAGACGGGTGATGTTCAACACGTCTCCCGACAGGCTGACTTGTACCTGCTGACCCCAGAGCGGGTCGCGCCGCAGGTCGTCGGCAACCTTGTATTGCCCGGCCACCGAGACCAGCTCCGCGGCCAGTTGGCGACAGAATATCCGCGCCTTGGTGTCGCCCTTGATGCCGGCCAGGGCACGGCCGCGCATGGGACCGTACACATGGATGTTGCCGTCGGCGAGAAGTTCCGCGCCGGGGCTGACCGCGGCCAGCACCACGAGGTCGCCGCCCGGAGCATAGACCTGTTGGCCGCCGCGCACCGGGGTGGTGATGACCTTGGTCGGTTGCACCTTGGGTTCCGGTGGTTCCAGCGGTTTTTCGACGGGTTTCTTCGCCGCCGGTTCCACCGGATCGATCGGCCGTTCGCGGGCGCCGGAGGGTGGCAGCACAGGGATGTCCAGGGCGTCGGCGGCGGCGATGTGCTCTGCGCGGTTGGCGCGGATGGCCAGCGTGCGCAGGCCGTGGCGGCGGCAGATGTCCAGCAGGGCGGGGAGGTCGAGACCGGGTTCGCCGTCCGGCAGTTTGTCCAGCGCCATGACCAACGGCGTGTTCTGGAAGAAGTTCGGCGCCTGGGCGACTTTTTCGTCCAGCTGGCGGTCGAGGCGTTCGAGGTCGTAGTGCGCCAGCTCCATCACGGTGATGGCGAGCATGCTGCCCTTGAGCTGGAACACGGGGTCTTGGTCGAGAAGGTCAGCTTGGCTCATGGTCTGCCTGCAATCGTGAATGGCGAGGACTTATAGCGAGATCGCCCGGCGCTAGCAAGCCGGAGGGGGTGGCGCATTTCGAGTAGAATGCGCGGTTTTCTCGCTCAAGCGGATTCAGAGATGGATAGACCTCAATTTCGCCCAATGTTCCTCCACCCGCGCTTCTGGGCGCTGTGGCTGGGCCTGGGCCTGCTCTGGCTGATCACCTTGCTGCCCTACCGGGTGCAACTCGGCCTTGGGCGTGTGCTGGGGGCGCTGATGCTGCGGGTCGCCGGTTCGCGGCGCAAGATCGCCCGGCGCAACCTGGAACTGTGCTTCCCGGAATTGTCCCGGGCCGAACGCAAGCGGCTGCTGCGAGAAAACTTCGCCTCCACCGGCATCGCCTTCTTCGAGATGGCCATGAGCTGGTGGTGGCCCAGGGAACGCCTGGCCAGCCTGTCCCACATCGAGGGGCTGGAGCACCTGCAGAGCGCCCAGGCGCAAGGGCAGGGGGTGATCCTCATGGCCCTGCACTTCACCACCCTGGAGATAGGCGCTGCGCTGCTCGGCCAGGAGCACACCATCGACGGCATGTATCGCGAGCACAAGAATCCTGTGTTCGATTTCATCCAGCGCCGTGGCCGCGAGCGCCACAACCTGGACGCCACCGCCATCGAGCGCGAGGACGTGCGCGCCATGCTCAAGGTGCTGCGCGCCGGCCGCGCCATCTGGTACGCGCCGGACCAGGACTATGGCCGCAAGCAGAGCCTGTTCGCGCCGCTGTTCGGCATCGAGGCGGCGACCGTGACCGCCACCACCAAATTCGCCCGCCTCGGCCGCGCCATCGTGCTGCCCTTCACCCAGCGCCGCCTGGAGGATGGCTCCGGCTACCGGCTGGTGGTCCACCCGCCGCTGGCCGACTTCCCCGGCGAGAGCGAGGAGGCCGACTGCCTGCGCATCAACCAGTGGGTGGAAAGCTCGGTTCGCGAGTGCCCCGAGCAGTACCTCTGGGCCCACCGCCGCTTCAAGACCCGCCCGGAAGGCGCGCCCAAACTCTACTGAACCCTATACTCGGAACAGATCGCCCGGAGAGCAGTCCATGGATGCAAGCGACACCGCCAAGAAGCCCGTGACCGGGCTGATCCTTTCGGGTGGTGGCTCGCGGGCGGCCTACCAGGTGGGTGTGCTGGGCGCCATCGCCGACCTGCTTCCGGACGTCGCCTGCAACCCGTTTCCGGTGATCGTGGGCACGTCCGCCGGCGCGGTGAACGCCGTCGGCCTGGCCTGCGGCGCTCTGCATTTCAGCCAGGCCATCCGCCGTCTGAATAGTGTCTGGCAGGGCTTCCACTGTGGGCATATCTACCGCAGCGACTGGCCCGGCGTGCTGCGCCAGAGTTCACGTTTCTTCGGCCACAGCCTGCTGGGCCTCGGTCGCGACATCCCGGCAGCGCTGCTGGACAATTCCCCCCTGCGCGAGTTGCTGGAGCGCGAGCTGGACTTCTCCGGCATCTCCGCGGCCGTGCGTGCCCGCCAGCTCCGCGCCGTGGCGGTGACCGCCTTTGGCTACGACTCCGGCCAGGCGGTGACCTTCTACCAGGGGCGTGCCGCCATCGACCCCTGGTATCGCCACCGCCGTGTCGGCGTGCCGACCCGCCTGGGCGTCGAGCACCTGATGGCCAGCGCGGCGATTCCCTTGCTTTTCCCGGCGGTACGCCTGGGGCGCGAATTTTTCGGTGATGGCGCGGTGCGTCAGACGGCGCCCATCAGCCCGGCGCTGCATCTCGGAGCCAGCCGGGTGTTGGTGGTGGGGGTGAGCGGTAACCCGCTGGGCATGAATCCGCACCCGGAGGCAGTCCAGGCCCAGGCAGGCCGGTCGCCGACCCTGGCGCAGATCGGCGGTCACCTGCTGAACAGCACCTTCATCGACAACCTGGAAAGCGATATCGAGCTGCTGGAGCGGATCAACCGCATGAGCCGGGCCATCCCGGCCGAATCGCGACCACACAACCTCAGCTCGAAGCAGGTGGAAGTACTGGTGATCTCGCCAAGCCGGCCGCTGGACGAGATCGCCGCCCGCCACCGGCGCGAGATGCCGCGCGCCATCCGCACCTTCCTGCGCGGGCCGGGGGCAACCCGGGCGAGCGGCGCGGGCGTGCTCAGCTACCTGCTGTTCGAGCCCGGCTACTGCAACGAGCTGATCGAGCTGGGCTACCAGGACGCCATGGCCAAGCGCGCTGAACTCCAGGCCTTCCTCGGCCTGGAGACGGCGCCGGTGCACCCCCAGACCATTCCCGCCCTCTAGCGGGCGACCAGAGGGCAGGCCCGCGGCCTGCTTCGCGAATGAATCGGCTATGTCTGCGTCAGCGGTTGCCAGGACTCAATCCTGTAGCTGAGCACCCTGTAGGGCCGCTTGCTCGTGAAAGGAGCCCGTTCGCCAGCACGCTGGCGCCTACGAAGCGTTCCAGCCAGTTGCAACACGTGACGGGGACATAGCCAATGAGTTCGCCCTCGCATTTTGCGCTCCCCGGGCTGCGGAGGCATGGCTACTCGGCGATCTGCAACTTGCGCGACTGGGTGTAGACGTAGCGCAGCTTCTCGTACTCGAAGGGGGTGTTGAGCTGGCCATAGCGGAAACCGGTGGTGTAGCGCTTGTCCACCATGCGCAGGGCAGTGATTTCCGGGTGGTTGCTGCTGACTTCCGGGACGTTGAGGAAGTTGATCTCGTAGTCCGCCACGTAATCCACCACCAGGCCGCCGGTATCCCGCACGTTGGAGGGGCCGAGGATCGGCAGCATCAGGTAGGGGCCGTCGCCGACGCCGTAGTAGCCCAGGGTCTGGCCGAAATCCTCGCTCTGCTTGGGCAGCCCCATGCGGCTGGCCGGGTCCCAGAGGCCGGCCACGCCGATGGTGGTGTTGAGCAGCAGGCGTCCGGTGATCTCCATGGAGCGCTGGCCCTTGAGCTGCAGCATGCTGTTGAGCAGGTTGGGCACATCGCCCAGGTTGCTGAAGAAGTTGCTCACGCCGCTGCGCAGGACGCGTGGCGTGACATACCGGTAGCCGCGCACCACCGGCAGGAACACCCACTCGTCGAAGCGGTAGTTGAAGTGGTAGATGCGCCGGTTCCAGGATTCGAGGGGGTCGTAGACGTTCAGGGCGTCCATGGTCGAGCGTTCGAATTCGCGCTGATCCAGGCCGGGGTTGAACTTCAGGTCCTTCAGCGGTTGGGTGAAGCCGTCCTGGTCGGGTTCCTGAGCCTGGACCAGGTGGCTTGCCAACAGCAGCGCGAGGAAGAGTGCTTTCTTAGCCACGGAAGAACTCCAGCATGGCGTCGCCGTTGACGCGGTAGTTGAGGTTGCCGCAGTGGCCGCCATGGGGGTAGACGGTGAGCCGGTCGCCCAGGGTGCGGCGCAGGAAGCCGAGGTCGCCGGGGCCGAGGATGAGGTCGTCGGCATTGTGCATGACGGCGATCTTGCTGCTGCTTTTCAGGTAGTCCTCCAGGGCGTAGAGGCTGACCTGGTCGATCAGCTGGGTGAGGCTGCCGCCGTCGTAGCGGGCGCGCCAGTAGGGGATCAGCTGCTCGGTGATGTAGCAGTCGAAGTCGCACTGCAGGGCGCGCTTGTAAAAGGGCGTCAGGCTGGTGCCTTCGCCAATGGGCAATGTCACCGGGGTGATCAGGCCACGGCGGTTGATCAAGTCCGACGTGAAGGCGATATCGGAGGAGGAGAAGCGGAAGGCAGTGCCGATCAGCATGGCCATCTGCTCATTGGACAGCCGCTGCCTGGACTGCTGGAAATCGAACAGCAGGGCGTCGTTCAGGTCGATGTAGCCCTTCTGCTGGAAATAGCGGGTGAGCTTGCCGAGCACCACCTGGTAGAAGGTCGTGGTGTCGTCCACGCCCCTGACCCGGGTCTGCACCAGACGGTCGAGGTTGGTCACCGAGGTGTAGAGGTTCACCGGCGGGTTGAGCAGCAGCACGCGCTTGAAGTTGAAGCTGCGACGGGTCTCGTCGAGATGGCTGACGAAAGCCGCGTCCAGGGCGCCGAGGCTGTAGCCGGTGAGGTAGAAGTCGGTGATCGGCAGGCCGGGGTGCTGGGCGCGCACCGCTTGCATGACGCGGTAGAGGTCGTCCGCGTCTTCGGCCGAGAGGCCTGGCGTGGCGTGGCGCGAAGCGGCGGCCATGAAGTCGTAGCTGGTCGGCGAGGACAGCTGCACCACGTGATAGCCGGCGCCGTAGAAGAGTCGCTTGAGGCTTTCGGCGTGGGTGCTGGCGTAATGGCCGCCGGTGCCGGCGATCACGAAGACCAGCGGGGCGGCATGGTCCTGCCGGGCCAGGCGGTAACGCAGCTTCTTCACCGACCAGAAGTTGTCCGGCAGCTCGTTTTCCCGTTCCGGGCGCAGCTTGAGGTCGTAGTCGGACTGGTCGATGTCCTCGTCCACCGGCACCTTGTTGCGCAGCTCTGGCGGAGTGGTGGCGATGGTAGCCTCGAAGGGGTTGGCGATCGGAAAGCCGTAGCTCTCCGCATCCAGGTCTGCGGCCAGCGCTTGGGCACAGAGGATCAGGCTACCCAGCAGGGTGGCGAGGCGAAGGCGAAGCATAGGAAGGGTCCCTGTTCAGTTTCTGCGGAGGCCTGGCCGAGGCGGCGGGCTCCATCCACGCCCCCGGTATGCCGAGTCGGGCACCGGGGCTACGTTCCTTATAAGAGAACGTCATGAGTGAATACCGAGCCTATGACAACTGCAAGTCCCGTGAGTGCGGTCCGTATGTCAGTCCAATGCTGGCCGGATGGACGCAAGGCCCTTGCATAAGGCGGTCGGGGGATTATCCTTGGCGCCGCTTCCACTTTCGGAGAGAACCATGTCCAGCCGTTCGTCCCTCATCCTGCTGCTGATCCTGCTGCCGCTCTGGCTGGCGGCCAGTTACGGGGTCCGTTTCGCCCTGATGGAGGATGGCCAGTGGGTCGGCCTTTGCGTCGACCAGGCGCAACGCTGGGAGTGCCAGGCGCGCGCCGGCCTCGGCCTGCTGATCCATTTCCGCGTCATCGCCTGGATCGCCCTGGGCGCCGCCCTTGTCGCCTTCTTCGTACCGGGCCGCGTCGGCCGGAGCCTTTCGCTGCTGGCGCTGCTGTTCGCCCTGCCGGCCTTGGTGCTCTACACCGCCAGCCTCGCGGTATTCGCCTGCGTCATCGCCGGCCTGCGCCTGGTGCGTCGTCAGCCGGAGCCGCTTCCCGCCTGAGGTTTCGCCAGGCATGAAAAAGGACGCTTCGAGCGTAATGCCAGTCAGTTAGGCTGACTGGCATTTTTATTTCTGCTCGGATATTTCGACGGTTTGGCTTTGACCACCCGCGGATAACTACGCTCCTCCCGACGATGCGGCAGCACGTAGTGCATGGCCGAAGCCTGCAGTTCGGCCAGGTAGCGAGGGATGTTGCCGGGGTGGCTGAGGGAGGTGCCGTTGAGGAATCCCAGGATCGCCCAGGTGCAGGCAGTGAAACTCATCTCGCAGGGGTAGATGCCCGGGCAGTGGCGGCTCATCTCCACCATCTGATAGCGCAGCAGGTTGTAGCCCAGCAGCACGCCCCACAGCTCCTGCTCGATCATCTCCGGGGTCTTGCTGCGCAGTGTGTAGTGGCTGGCCAGCAGGCCCTGCTTCATCTCCCGGTAGCCCAGTTCGATTTCCCAGCGTTGGCTGTACAGGTCGACGATCTCATCGGCAGGGAAGCGCAGGGGATCGGTCATCGAGGTCAGGATCTGGCGCACCTTGCCCTTGACCGTCTTGCTCAATAGGCGTGCCTGCAGGGTTTCCGGCAGGTCGGGCCACTGCTTGCGCGCCTGGGGCGAGGGGCGCAGGGTCACGAGGGCATCCTGGCGCCCTAACCGCTGGGTCACTTCGTACTGGCTGTCTTTGCGTAGCGGCAGCAACCAATGGCGCTGGGTGCCCGTCTGCTGCCAGCGATGCAGCAGGCCCAGCGAGTAGAAACCGCGGTCGAACAGCGTCAACGAGTGATCCGGCGTGCTGTCGATCAGTTGTTCGGCCAGCTTCATCTCATTGCTGCGGTAGCCGGCAAAGGCACTGCTGACCAGCAGATGGCTGGTCAACTCCATCTGGCACACCATGCGCACCTGGGGAAAACCGGTGTCGCCATGCTGGTTGCTGGCGCTGCCGTAGCGTTCACGGTTCTCCGGCGTATCGGGTGTGCGCCAGACCACTCCATCGACACTCAGTAAACGCAAGCCCGCCCAGGTGGGATGCTGGGCCGCCGCGTGCCAGCGTTGCTGCGTCAGCTCGAAGACTTCGCGTACGGCCGCGCTGCCCAGGCGCTGGCGGCCCTGGACCACGGCGCTCGGCGCGACCAACGGACGTTGCCCCGGGAGCATGATGTCCAGGCGGCTGACGACATCCCAGGCCGACATGCGGCGAAACAGGGACAGGCCGATCACACACCAGATCATCGCCTCCAGCGGCAGGCGCCGCTTGCGAAGAGTGGCGACCCCCGCCGCCTCGAACGCGGACTTGACCAGTTCCGGATCGAGTAATGCCCCAAGCCCTTCGAGGGCGTGAGCGGTGGAAGCAACGTCATGGGTCAGCGCCAGGGCGCGGGAAAGTCGCATAAAAAATCCGATGTCTGAAACAGGCATCGGATTTTCGTCTCAAGCAGCCA
>RCUJ01002019.1_pt1 | contig 10236 bp, 8 predicted proteins | sample 2166321 | NCBI WGS metagenome assembly RCUJ01 (sample SAMN09932808, study PRJNA488358) | compost metagenome | feature: garden; material: soil; isolation source: compost soil in an enriched community after 118 h of incubation | place: Germany: Experimental Botanical Garden Goettingen | collected... | reverse complement strand
CTACCCCGCCGCCGACACATCCCCCTGATTCTTCCCCACCATTCCCCTCAGCACCTGACCCAGCTCGGTGGGGAAGGGGAACACGATGGTGGAGTTGTTCTGGGACCCGATCATGGCCAGCGTGCTCAGGTAGCGCAACTGCATGGCTTCGGGTTGCTGCGCCAGGGTGCGGGCGGCGTTCAGCAGCATTTGGGCCGCTTGTTCCTCGCCTTCGGCGTGAATGATCTTGGCGCGCCGTTCGCGTTCGGCCTCGGCCTGGCGGGCGATGACGCGGATCATGCTTTCATTCAGGTCGATGTGCTTGATTTCCACGTTCGCCATCTTGATGCCCCATGCGTCGGTCTGCGCATCCAGGATCTCTTGCACGTCGTTGTTCAGCTTGTCGCGCTCGGACAGCATTTCGTCCAGGTCGTGCTTGCCCAGGACCGAGCGCAGGGTCGTCTGCGCCAGTTCGCTGGTGGCTTGCCGGAAGTTCTCTACCTGGATCACGGAGCGTTCCGGATCGATGACGCGAAAGTAGATGACGGCGTTCACTTTGACCGATACGTTGTCGCGCGAGATGACGTCTTGGCTGGGCACGTCGAAGACGCTCATGCGCTGGTCCACGCGCACCATTTGCTGGATCACCGGAACCATCAGGATCAGGCCGGGGCCTTTGACGCCGGTAAAGCGGCCCAGCGTGAAGATGACACCGCGCTCGTATTCGCGCAGGATCCGGACCGACAGGGCGAAGATGCCGATTATCAGGACGACGATGGGGCCGTAGAAGGCGAGTTGCATAAACATGGCAGGCTCCTGAAAAAAAAGGTTGGCGTTGCGCCGGACCTTCATCCCCTCCGGGCAGGCTCGGGCGGCAAAAGAGGGGTGTCCGCTCGTACATGCAAGGTCACGCCGTGCACGGCCGCGATCACTACCGTGTCGCCAGGCGCGAGGCCCGCTGGGCCAACCGCGCGCCAGCGTTCTCCGGACGCGGCCACATGACCTTGTTCTCCGTTCCAGCTAAGCACTTTGATGCGCTGCCCGATCAACGCTTCGGCCCCGCTGACGATCGGCGCGCGGCGTGATCGCAGCGCCAGCCGGGCAATCAGGAACGTCATGCCCAGGCTTGTCACGGCCACGCCCGCCACGAGCGGAAGCGATACCTCATAGGCGGGTGACTCCGTGTCGACCAGCAGGAGTGAACCCAGCACGAAAGAAATGGCGCCGCCGATGCCCAGGATGCCGATTGATGGCGTGAATATCTCCGCCACCATGAGCGTGACGCCCAGCAAGACAAGCGCGAGTCCGGCGTAGGTCAGCGGTAGCGCCGACAAGGCGTAGAGGCCGACCAGCAGACATATCGCGCCGACCACGCCGGGATAGAGGGCGCCGGGGTTCATGAATTCGAAGATCAAGCCGTACACGCCAACCATCAGCAGCATGAGCGCGAGGTTGGGATTCGTGATGACGTTCAGCACGCGCGTGCGCCAATCGGGTTCTCTGTGCTGCACGCGCAGCCCCTTGGTTTGCAGCTCAATCTGGGAATTGCCGACCCTGACGGTGCGCCCATCCGCCTGTTCCAGCAGGTCCGGGATGTCGTCGGCGATCAGGTCTATCACGTTCTGCGCGTGGGCCTCGCGGGCCGACAGGCTGGCCGCTGAGCGCACGGCGTCTTCCGCCCAGTCGGCATTGCGTCCGCGCAAGGCGGCCAGTGAACGGATGTAGGCGACTGCATCATTGATGGCTTTGGATTCGCTGGCGTCCTTGGGGGCCGCTGCGCGTGGTTTTCCTTCGGCCTGTTCCGCCGAGGGCTTGTCGCCAGGCTTGTCCGCGGACTTGTCGGCGGACTTGTCGGCGGAGCCGGGCTCCTTCTCGGGTGGCTTGGGAAAGCCCCCTCCCAAGGCAACGGGCGTGGCCGCGCCCAGGTTCGTCGCGGGCGCCATGGCCGCGACATGGCTGGCGTAAAGAATGTAGGTGCCGGCGCTGGCCGCGCGTGCCCCGTTGGGACTCACATAGGAAATCACGGGGACGGGCGACGCGAGTATCGCGCGGATGATGTCGCGCATCGACGTATCCAGCCCGCCGGGCGTGTCGATACGCAGGATGACCGCCGCGGCATTCTGTTCGTGCGCAGCGGCCAAGCCGCGGATCAGATAATCCGCCGTGGCGGGGCCGACGATGCCGTCCAGGGAGAGCACGATGGCGGATCGCCGCTGGGCGCTATCTTGTGGGGTTTCGCCCCAGGCGCTGGCGATTGCCAACATCCACAACAAAGCGATGCCGCATAAAACGCGAAGCGTCGAGGGCGTTCGGACCGCCGGCCGCTGAGGTCGACCAATGACCATGAGCTGGGTCCCTCCGTGGAGCATGGGGGAATTGCTGCCTCCCATACTTATGCACGGTACTCCGATTATTGGTGTGCGGCCAATAGCGGGAGGAAGGGTTCCGGCCCCTAGCCAAACTCAAGCTGATAGAAATTCTGGCTGGCGATCAGTGTCGCGCCGCAGGACGTGCGCATGCCTTCCAGCGCCGTCATGCGGTCCGAACTGACGTTCTGCACACCTTCCACGATGGTGTGCGTGTCGCCGCATTTGGGGCAGGTGACACGGTCGCCGACTCGCGCCATGGGTTGGCCGAAGATGATGACGGTTTCATCGCCGGTCACGACGACGCCGCCGTGCGACGTCTTGTCGCCTTTGCGGATAACAGAGCGTTGGGGCATGGCTGGGCGAGGGCTTGGGGTTATAGGGCTTGAGCGACCGCTAGGGCTAGTGCTTGAGCGACTGCTTGCGCTACCGCGAGGCTTATAGATATGTGCCGTCCGGCGCGCGGCGGGCCGGGCCGACCACGAAGGTGCCATCAGGCGCCATGCGCACGGGGCCGCCGCCGCCTTTGTAGGAGCCGTCCGGTGCGCGCTGCGGGGTGCCGGCCACGTAGCTGCCGTCGGGGGCGCGAGTAATGGGACCTTCGCCGCCTACATAGGTGCCATCGGGCGCGCGGCGCGGCGTGCCGGCGATGAAGTGCCCGTTGGGCAGCATACGAATCGATTTCGTCGTCATGGACGCTCCTTGGGATAGGAGCGCAAATAATAACGATGCATCGTGATGCGCCTTGTAATAGGACGTGTCATCTTTGAACGTTATGCGTAAGCGAATGTGGGATGATTTCCGCCATTGCCGCCTCTGGCCGCCCCTGGTCGCTGTTCGCGCCGCCTCTCTGGCCTTGCAGCCGCCAGCTTTCGTCACCTCTCCATTGCGATATGACCGACATCAACGCTTTGTTGCTACCGATACCCGGCGATGCGCCCTGCGGCGTGGACCTGGTGTTTTCCCCCGAGTTCGACGCCATCCGCGAAGCGCGCCGGCACGACGACCCCCAGCTAGACCAGGGCGATTGGGTCATAGACCTGAAAGAGGCTGACTGGCCGGAAGTCGCGCGCATCTGTTCTGAAGTCTTGCGCAACCGCAGCAAGGACATTCGCATTGCCTCGTGGTTGGCCGAAGCCTGGGCCAAGACGCGCGGCTTTGCGGGCCTGCGCGACGGCTACCTGCTGATCGACGGCCTGTGCCGCGATTATTGGGAAGGCCTGCATCCCGTGCCGGAAGATGGCGACGTGCAGCAGCGCGTGGGCAATCTGGCGTGGCTGTTGTCGCGTTCGCAGCAACTGATCGGCGAGATTCCGCTGACGCAGGCCGACGGCGCGCGTTACGGCGCGGTGCTCTGGGAGGCCGCCAGCCAACTGGCCAACGCCGTCAAGCGCACGCCCGACAATGCCAACGAACTGACGCGGGGCAAGCTCACGCTTGACCGCTTTGACGCCGCGCGGCGCGACACCCCGCCGTCGTTCTATTCCGAACTGGACACCCAGTTGGAGGGTTGCGCCCAGGCGCTGGCGCAGCTTGAGCGCACGCTGGACGAACGCTTGGGCGATGAAAGCCCGGCGTTTTCGCGGGTGCGCGAAGCGCTGCGCAACGTTACCGAACTGGCGCACCGGTTCGCGCGCGACGCGGGCCTGCTGGTGCGCGCCGACATCACGCCAGCGCCGATACCAACGTCGACTCAGGGGGCGACCGCCGTTCCCACCCGTGTGGAGCCCACCTTGACTGCTGTCAACGCATTCCCCGGCGCCGAAAACTCTTCCACCGCACCGGCCGGCGACGCCGTGCCGCATGCCGCGCGCGGCCCGATCCAGACGCGCGAGCAAGCCCTGGCGCAGTTGCGCGAGGTGGCCGATTTCTTCCGCCGCACCGAGCCGCACAGCCCCGTCGCCTATCTGGCCGACAAGGCCGCAAGCTGGGGCGAGATGTCCTTGCACCTGTGGCTGCGCACCGTGGTCAAGAACGACGAGACCTTGTCGGGCCTGGAAGAGTTGCTGGGCATCAAGAAGGCGGGCGAGAACACCTGATGTCCGGGGTTTGAACCTCAAACCCCACGCCGCCTCAGCGCGCGGCGCGGAACTCGATTCGCCGGTTCTTCGCGCGTCCCTCCGCCGTGGCATTCGTCGCCACCGGCTGGTCGGGGCCAGCTCCCATGGCCTCGAAGCGCGACACCGGCAGGCCCTTGTCGACCAGATAATCACGCACCGCATCCGCGCGCGCCTGGCTTAGCGCCAGGTTGGTGCTGCGGCTGCCTGAACTATCGGTATGCCCGATGATCTGGATCTTGTCGGCGCGCAGCTTGGGCACTGCGTCGGCCACGCGGTCCAGTAGTTCGCGGCCGCGCGAGGTCAGGCGCGTGCTGCCGGTCTCGAACTCCACGACGCGGTCGCTCAGCAGGTTGTCCAGCACATCCTGTTCGTCCTTGCTGGCCGACACGCGCAGGCCGTTGACGATCTTGTAGGTGGGGTTCAAGGACGTGGCGAACGTGCTGGCGATCTGTTGCCGCGACGCTTCGTTATCGACCTCGCCGCGCAGGCGGATCTGCGTGCCGTCGATTTCAAGCTGGCCACGGTTGATCTGCTTGAGCGGGCTGTCCAGCAGCTTGCTCACGTGTTGCGACCAGTTTGGCGGCGCGACCACGCCGCCCACGTCGATGCGGTCGATCACGTTGCCCACGCCATAGACCTTCTGCAGACGCGCCAGCACGTCGGCCTTGGTGGCCTCGTCGGGCACGGCGCCGCTGGCCACCACCTGGCCGGGTTGGGGAATGACGTTGGCCGGAACCACCGTGGCGGCATCCTGGGCATGGGCCGCGCAGGACAGGGCGGCGGCCAGGGCAAGAATAAGCGTGCGCATGCGCTAGGCTCCGATAAAGACTTCGCGGAACGTTTCCAGCGCCTGGCGCAAGGAAAGCCGCGGTTGATCCAGATAGCTCGACAGCTTGGCCAGGCCATGGCTGGCGCTGACGTGGTCGCGCACCCAGGGGGCGCTTTCCAGCACGATGTAGTGCTGCGCCAAGGTCTGCGGCGTGGACAGCAGGCTGGCCAGCGTCTGCGGCGAGGCGCCGCGAAAACCCACCACCAGCCGATGCTTGCCCGCCACCTGCCCGACGAACATCGCAATCTCGAAGTCGGCGCGGGTCAGGAACGGCGCAATCAGCGTCATCCAGTACGTGGCGACCAGATTGATGTAGAGCGGGTCGTCCGGCAGCGGCAGGGCCAGGCCCGTGTCCAACTGCGACGATCCGCTGGACATCACGGGCGCCAGCAGTATGCCCAGCGCCAGCACAATGTCGTGCACGCTGGCGGCGTGGCCGTTGCTGCGCAGCATGGCCTCGACCCGCTCAATGGTTTGCAGGTCGACAAAGGCGTCAAAGCCGTCGTCGGCGGCGGTGCGGATTTCACCTTCAAGATCGTTCAGCGTCTGTAGCGCGGCGGCCGGGTCGCCGGGCAGCATCAATTGCGCGGCGGCGCTACCCATGCGGTTCCACATGCGGCTGAACGCCAGGGGGCTGCGCGCAATGAAATCCAGCGGCCGCGCCACCTCTACCGACGTCGCGGTGATGAACGGAAAGCGCCGCCCGGACTGGTCGCGGCTGGGCTGCAAGTGGCCTGCTATGGCCAGCTTGCCGCGCGAGCCCAGCACGGCGAAGGGCACGGGCTGGGCCTCGTCGTACAGCGTCTTCCAGTGGGGATCCTGCGCCAGGATTTCCATGGTGTTGGCCACCCACGCATCCAGCGTGGCCATCAACTGGGGGTGCGAGGTGTTCTTCACGAAGTCGCCGCGCGACGGGATTTTGCCGAAATATGCCGTACGAAACATGGGTGACTGCGGATGGCTCATTGCTGCGCTCCGGCAGGCGTCGGGGCGACGGGGGTTTGAGGGGAAGCGCCCACCACCGTGGCGGGAAGGCGCAGGTTGCGCAGGCCTTGGCTGCCCGGCTCGGTGCCGCCGGCGCTGGCCGCTTGGGCGTTGCTGATGATGCGCAGCTTGACCGGCACCGTGATGTTGGACTTGGTCCAGCTCATCTCGAAACTGCCGTCGGCATTGGGCTTGCGCTGCGATCCCGAGATCAGCCGTTCCAGGCCGAAGCGGCCGGGTTCGTTGACGATCTCGACCACGGTGCCGTCAAAGGCGGTGGCCGTGATGCGCGCGCCAGGCGCGCCCTGCGCGTTGGGCCACACGAAGTTCACCCATTGCGGCGGCGTGTTGCGGTAGCGCAGTTGCTGCCCGTCGATTTCAATGGTGTATTCCGTCACGCCGCTGGCCGGCTTGGGCTGAATCTGGAACAGCGTCTGCGGCTGGCTGGCGGCGCCGGAACCCGCCGCGCCACCGGCCAGCGGGGCGACCCACTGCGCGAAGTTGGCGGTGAACGAGGGTTGCAGGTCGATGCCCATGTCGCCCCAGGTGCGCGCGGTCAGGATGTCGCCCCGGCGCACGGTCAGCGGGCCCAGCGTGTCGTTCACGTACTTGGCAATGCTGCCTTGCGGGCCGAAGACCTGGCCGATCTCTTCGCCGCTGGCCTCGATGCCGGCCTTGGTTGAGAACGGATACTTGTCGGCCAGGCTTTGCGAGAAGGGTTGGAACACCTGCGCGTTCCAGACCTTGTTCAGCTCGGTCTGTGCCGGTTGCATCGCCACGGCATAGCCCTGTATCAACGGGCGCACCAGCAGCGGCCGCAAGGTCTCGCGTTGCGCCGGGGTCAGACCGGCCAGCAATTGCTCGTCAACCAGCTTGAGCGCATCGGCCAGCTCGGAGTCCTTGCCTTCCAGCGTCTGGCGCATCAGCAGCAGCGCGCCGGGGCCGGGGTCGCCCTGGTTGTTGATCAGGTTGAAGCGCGTGCGGATCTTCGACAGCGCGGTCATGTAGTTGCCCAGCAGCGACTGGTTGTCGCGCGTGACCACCAGCCGCGCCACGTCCGAGAACTCGCGGCCCACGGGGCCCATCGGGATCTGCTCACCGTTCGCCGTCGTTGCTGCCGGCTTGGGTTGGCCTTGACGCAGGATCACGCGCTTGAACCACGCGACCACGCCCGTCTGCGCTTGCGCGATGCCGGTGTTGATCAGCGAAGGGTTGTCCCAGGACGTCTGCTCGTAGGTGGTGTTGATCAGTTTCACCAGCGGCGAATTCTGCGGGTCGCCCAGCCGGTTCATGCCATGCACCGCCTGGTCAAAGCTGGTGAAGGGCTTGATCGTGACCCCGCGCAGCATCTTCTGCCATTCCTGCGCGTACTCGGTCTTGTACATCGTGGCCAGGCTCTTCTGGATCTGCTCCGGGCTGCCTTCCAGGGTGAGGTCGTCGCGGGCGTTCACGCCCAGCACCCAGTCACTGGTCTGCACTTCGCGGCGCGCGGCCTCGCCGATGGCCGGCTCGATGTATTGCTCCCACGCTTCGCGCGTGAACGTGCCCGGCACGGCGTAGCTGCCGGCCACCACGGCGGCGTCGGCCTCGCCCATGATGCGCGCCACCGTCATTGCCGGGAAGCGCGTGGCGGCCCTCGCCTTCAAGGTGGAATACGCACGCTCGCGCGCCGGCATGCCCTGCATCACGCTGCGCAGATTGCCACGGGTGCGCTCGACCAGCGCCAGGTTGGTGTCGATCTGCGGCCAGTCGGCATCGGCGGCGCGCGCCACGTAGAAAGAAATCAGCCGTTCGGCGCTGCGGATCAACTGGTCGCGCGGCATGGCGCCGCGATTGGTTTCCAGCCAGCCGCGCCAGAAGCGGGTGATCTGGTCCGACAGGTGGGTGGGGTCCACGTGTTCGCGGTTGGCCATCATCAGGTACGTCTTGAGCGCGTTGTAGGCGTCATCGACGTTGGTGGGGGAGGCGTCCTGGAACAAGGTGTCGCCGGCGTTGGCGCGCGCCGGTTGTGCTTGGGCTTGGGATTGCGCCTGCGCCACGGCCGGCGTGGCGGTGGCTGTCGTGCCGGCGGCTGCAACCTGCGAGGTATCGACCCGGCCCAGATAGTCTTCCAGGCTGGCCTTCACCGGCACCAGCATGAACTGGCGCAGGCCGTTGTAGTACTCGGCCAGCAGACGTTCTTTCAGCACGTCGCCCTGATACAGGCCCAGGCCCAGCGACAAGGGCCGGCTGGAGGAATAGCGGTCAAGCTGTTCGATACGGTCCTGCAAAATCTCCATGGCTTCCAGGCGGCTTTGCAGGTCGGTGCGTTCGCTTTGCAGGCGCACCACCTTGTCCAGATCCGCCTGCACGTTGGTGGCCAGTTGCCGGTTGCCCAGGTAAGACCAGCTCCAGCCGCCCAGCACCAGCCCCAGCGCCAGCACCAGGCCGAAGAAGCTCAGGTAACGCATGCGCAGCTTGTTGGGGCTGGCGTGCTGGCGCACCAGTTTCTTGTCCGCGAAGATGACGCTGGAAAACAGGTCGCGCAAGAACAGACCCTTGTGCGACGGGGTGGCCTGCGCGGCTTCACGGGTGGCCGGGCGCAGGCTGAAGCGTTCGGCAAGCTTCTCGGTGGACGTGCTGCGCGAGGCGCCTTCCTGCAAGGCGCTGGTGAAGTAAAAGCCCCGGAACACCGGCTTGTACTGAAAGGGGTTGGTCTCGAACAGGGTCGACAGGAAAGTGCGCAGCGCGGGCTTGATCCCCGCGAACTCGGGCGGAAAGGTCAAGAGCCCTGGGGGCAGGGGGCCGGTGCGCCGCAGCGAAATCTGCGCCGTGCCCATTTCCTTCAGGCCTTCATACAGCTCGTCGAAGCGCTCGTCGAACAGCGTCAGCACGTCGCGGCTTTCATCGGCGCCGTACGGCAGCGTGGCGCCCCAGACGCGATCGCGCTCGCGCGGGTCGGCGTCGGCAAAGAATTCCGAGAAGCCGGCAATCAGGTCCGCCTTCGTGAAAATTACATACACCGGCGCAAACACTTCCAGCCGGTCTGTCAGTTCCTGCACGCGCTGGCGCAGGTTCTTGGCCAGGTTGATGGCGAATTCCGGGCCTGAATCAGTCAGTTCGCTGATGCTGGCGGCCACGATGATGCCGTTGATCGGCGCCTTGGGACGGTGCCGCTTGAGCAGGTCCAGAAAGCTCATCCACTCGTTGCGGTCTTCTTCGTGCACCGAATAGCGGCCCGCCGTGTCCAGCAGAATGCCTTCGGTGGTGAAGAACCAGTCGCAGTTGCGCGTGCCGCCCACGCCGCGCACGGCGGCGCCGTTCTTGTCGGCAAAGGGAAACTGCAAACCCGAATTGATCACCGCGCTGCTCTTGCCCGCCGCCGGGTTGCCGATGACGATGTACCAGGGCAACTCATACAGTGCTTCGTTGCCCGAGGCCTGGCCAATCTTGGACGTCTTGATCGTGCGCACCGCCTGCGTCAGGCGCTGGCGCAGGGCGTCGATTTCATTGCGGTTGGCGGCCGGGCTGGCGGCCGCACCCGTCTGCACCTGCTGCTCCAGCATGTCGCCCAACTGCTGGTTGGCGCGCCGCGTGCGTCGCCGCCTCCATAGATGCACGCATAGCCACAGGACGAGCAGCACGCCCAGTAGCAGGCCCGCCCAGACCAGCGCAATCTGCATGGTCTGCGCGAACAGGAACAGAAACACGATAAGCGCGATCAAGCCGATCACCATGAAGGTGCGCGGGTTGGCGAACACGCGCGAGCTCCAATAGCGGATGTCGCTCATGGAACTGGAAAGGCGGGATAGGAATCCTGAGGGGCTACGCATGGTTTTCGCTGTTATTTTCCGAGTCAGGCGGTAGTGCTGGCGGCGGGTCGGTAGACCAGGGACGCGCAGCGCAATGCGGGGTCTTGCAGGGTAAGGGTCACGACGGCGGGTTGGGATTCGGACTGCATACAGGCTTCGCTGGCCACGGCCAGGGTCAGCAGCGATGCGGCCACGCCGGTATGGCCGCAGGCAACGCCCACGGCGTG
>RCUJ01002015.1_pt1 | contig 10256 bp, 12 predicted proteins | sample 2166321 | NCBI WGS metagenome assembly RCUJ01 (sample SAMN09932808, study PRJNA488358) | compost metagenome | feature: garden; material: soil; isolation source: compost soil in an enriched community after 118 h of incubation | place: Germany: Experimental Botanical Garden Goettingen | collected... | reverse complement strand
TTTAGTTTTTATAAGACAAATTAATGTAATTTCTTACTTTTGTTAATTATCAATTTTAACCTATCAATAACGAATGAAAACAATTAAGATTATTATTGAAAAAAACAAAGATGGTTTTTGGGGTTATGCCGAAAATGAAAAGGCAATTATTGGTGGCGGCGATAGCATTCAGGAATGCAAGCAAGATTATTAGACTGTATTGAAACTTTAAAAGGTTTGAACGAAGCTAATAAACCAGATTTTTTGAAAAAAGAATATGACTTAATTTATAAAATCGATCCTGTTTTATTTTAGTGAGCTTTCCACATTATTATTCCGTAGGAATCTAAAAATATTGTAGGGCTGGACTTCAGTTCAGTTATTATACGCGTTTAAAAAATTAAATCCGCAAACGATAAACATATACAAATTCATAACGGATTTGTACAATTTCCAAATTCTTCTTTGTGAGTATCTTTGTGTTATTAGTTTAAATCAAGATAAAAAAGATGAAAGCAATAGGATTTAAAACCTCATTATCAATAGAAAAAGAAGATAGTTTTATTGAATTTGAAATACCAAAACCAATTCCGGGAGCGCATGATTTATTAGTTAAAATTGAAGCCGTTTCTGTTAATCCGGTTGATTTTAAGATTCGCCAGAATAGCGCCAAAGAAACCGTTTTAGAAACCCCAAAAATTATAGGCTGGGATGCTGTTGGAATTGTAGAAGCCGTTGGTGATCAGGTTAGTTTGTTTAAAGTGGGAGACGAAGTTTACTATGCAGGCGATATTACCAAACAAGGCAGTAATGCCGAATATCAAATTATTGACGAACGTATTGTTGGTAAAAAACCAAAATCTCTTTCCATAGAACAGGCAGTAGCAATGCCCTTAACCAGTTTAACAGCCTGGGAAATATTATTTGACAGAATTCGTATTAATCCGGAAAAAGATAAAGGCAAAAGCATTTTAATAATTGGCGGAGCAGGCGGAGTAGGCTCAGTTGCCATTCAATTGGCCAAAAAAGTGGCAGGATTAACTGTAATAGCAACGGCATCGCGTCCCGAATCTATCGAATGGTGTAAACAACAAGGCGCCGATTTTGTAGTAAATCATAAAAATTTGATTGAAGAAGTTCGCAATGCAGGTTTTCAGCAAGTCGATTTTATTTTAGATTTGGTTGATGCCAATCAGTATTGGCAAGCATTTGTCGAACTAATAAAGCCTCAGGGACATATTGGTTCTATTAGTACTCCTAACGAAAATGTGAATCTTCTTCAATTAAAAACCAAAAGTGTCAGTTTTCATTGGGAATCGATGTTTACACGCTCGACGTTTCAAACAGAAGATATGATTTCTCAGCATCATATTTTAAACGAATTATCCAATTTATTAGATAAGGGTACAATTCAATCTACTTTAAAAACGACGCTAAACGGCCTGACGGTTTCCAATTTCAAAAAAGCACACGAGTTGCTGGAATCAGGAACTACTATCGGAAAAATTGCAATCAAATTTTAAAGAAAATTACAAAACAAAAAACAGGCTAATACAGCTTGTTTTTTTGTTTTTAAGCGCTGCGTAAAGGCATTTTTTGTATTATTACAATAAAAAAGAAAATGAAATTAGCGGCAACCATTACGATTGCAGTTCTTGCATTATTCATGCAACAATCTGTACAAGCGCAAGAAGTAAAAAAAGAAACGACTTCAACAGAACCAAAATATACGATTGAAAATTGTGTTAACCACTTTGAACTAGACAAAGCCACCAAAACAAAAGTGGGTTATCAATATTGGTTTGGCGATAAAAACTTCACTCAGGAAAACACACTCAAAATGAGTATCGTTGAGCCAGGAAAATCAACTCACGCACCGCATCACCACGTCGAAGAAGAATTCTTTTATATCCTCGAAGGCACCGCACAATTCTACCTTGACGGAAAAACTGTAACAGCAGGACCCAATACTAGTTTTTACTGTCCCTCCAATATGGAACACGGAATTAGTAACGTTGGAAAAACGGATTTGAAATATTTGGTAATTAAGAAGGATTTGAAGTAATAAAAAACATGGAATCATTTTATATAGGAATCGACATTGGAACCACGGCTACAAAAGCCATTTGTTTTGATATACACGGAAATGTAATCAGACAGGTTTCAAATGCCTATCCGATGTATCATCCAAAACCGGATTGGAGTGTTCAAAATCCGCAAGAGATTTTACAGACCGTTATAAATTGTATTGCAGAAATTACAAAAGGGATTCAGCCGGAGTTTATCAGTTTCAGCTCAGCGATGCAAAGTATTATTGCTATTGATAAAGCTGGTAAACCGTTAACGGATGCTATTTTATGGGCCGATAACAGAGCCAATGCGATTGCCGAAAAAATTAAGAATTCTGAAAAAGGAAAACATTTTTATCGAAAAACCGGAATCCCGATTCATCCATTTTCGCCCATGACCAAAATTGCATGGTTTAAAGAGTTTGATTCCGATATTTTTTCTCAAACCTATAAATTCATTAGTATTAAAGAATATGTATGGCATCATCTTACGAATGAATATTGTACAGATACTTCAATGGCGTCCGGTACAGGATTACTAAACATTCATACTTTACAATGGGATCCCGAAATTCTGGATTTTTTAAACCTGAAACCAGAGCAATTATCCACAGTCTGCGAAGTAACACATCAATGTAAAGGAATTTCAGATGATTTTCTGTATGTAATTGGCGGTGGTGACGGTGCTTTGGCCAACCTCGGGACAGGCGCTATGAATAAAGGCTGTATCGCCCTAACCATAGGGACCAGCGGTGCAGTACGATTGCCTATCGACCAACCCTATCTCGACGAACAAATGCGAACGCAGTGTTACCATTTGATAGACGACCAATATCTTGTTTTAGGGGCAGTAAATAATGGCGCGATTATTTTGCAATGGCTTAGGGAAACTCTATTAAAAACAGATAAATCTTTTGAAGTTCTTTTTGAAGAAGCAGAAAAAATTCCGGCCGGTTCTGAAGGTTTGCTTTTTGTGCCATATTTACTAGGCGAAAGAGCACCAATTTGGGATGCAGCTGCACAAGGATCGCTTTTAGGAATGCAGATTACACATACTCAGGCACATTTGGTAAGGGCAACTTTAGAAGGTATTTTATTTGGACTCTTTCAGATTACAGAAATTTTGCTTCCGGATCCTGAAAAAAGAAAACAAACCAAAGTAATGGCCAGTGGCGGATTTGGTAAAAGTGAACTTTGGCTCCAAATGGTCGCCGATATTTTTCAGATGGAAGTAGAAACCTCACAAACTATTGAAGGTTCTGCCTGGGGCGCTGTTATGATTGGCATGAAATCGATAGACAAAGATATCATGTATGAAAACAAAACCGGAAAGACTTTTTACCCTAATGCAGCCTATAAAAGTGTTTATGAAACTGCTTTTACCAAGTTTAAAAAAGTGTATCCGGTATTGAAAGATTTGTCGTAAATTTTTTTTCCACCATATAAGTGATATAAGGAAATTTAAGCATTGGTACGAATGCTGGAATTTTAGGGCATATAAGTTTTTTAACTTCTTTACGAAATACATCAAACATAGCCCGCGGTTTCAACCGTGGGGAGATAAAATATAGCCAACGGTTTCAACCGTTGGGACGTAATATATTTTACAATCCATTTCTATACCCGTATCCCCACGGTTGAAACCGTGGGCTCTGTTTTAAATTGGAAAAAACATTGCTCCCGAAGCTTCGGAACCACCTGATTATTTCTGCGCTTTTCTTTTAAAACTTTGCGAATCTCCGGGTCTCCTCTGTGTAACTTTGTGTAATTATACAATTTGAGACTGCGCATTTACAAAATTATTTCTCAACCACTATACTTCTCCACTGAATTTCGGATTATAATTGACCATCCACTGAACGGCAAATTTATCCGCAAACATTCCGAAATAATTTCCTGAAGGACCGTCAAATAAAGGCATTTCAATTTTACCACCTTCTGAAAGTTCGTTGAATAATTTATCTGCTTCTTCCTTGCTTTCCGCAATGATGGAAACGGTGTATCTGTTGTCGGTTTCGTTGACTTTTCCCATAGCCTGCATGACATCGCTTGCCATTAATACACCGGTTTTGCCAATAGGCAAGGCAATGTGCATAATGCTGTTGTGATCGTTCTCCGGTATTGGATATTGCTCACTCGAAATGTCCCGATACCGACTGATATTGGCAAACTCCCCGCCAAAAACGGATTTATAAAAAGTAAAGGCTTCTTCGGCATTTCCGTTAAAATGGATGTAAGGATTAATCGCTGCCATAATTTCTATTTTTTAGATAAAGTTTCCAATAATTGCTCTAAGTTTTCGACCGACATTTTGAAGCCTTGTACAAAGCCCATTTCAATCATTTTCTCTAAACGTTCCAGAGATTCATTAAAAATGCTAATGCTCACTTTTGTGATACCGTTGTTTTCGCTGAAAGTATAATCCCAATCAGAGCCCGGTAATTCGCGGTTTTCATTTTCGTCTGAGAACGTGTTGTACATTTTAAAATTGGTTTTCGGACTAATAGAAGTAAATTCCTGAACTGCCCAGCGTTCTTGTCCTTCCGGACTTACCATAGCGTAAAAGCGTCGTCCGCCAACTTCAAAATTCATATATTTTGTTCGGGCTGACCATGGTTTTGGTGCCACCCATTGATCCAAAAGTTCTGCTTTTGTAAAAGCATCCCAAACTAACGGCAATTCTGCATCAAATTCTCTGGTTATGTATACCGTTTTGGATGGTTTATCAACGGTAAAATCAAATAGCAAATCTGTTCTCATTTTTTCTGGTTTTTTAGTGTTACTAATAGTTCGTCGAGCTGATTAAACTTGGTTTCCCAAATATCTCTAAATTGTTTGATCCATTTATCTACCTCTTTCATCTTTTCTATTTCGAGTGAATAGTAAATTTCCCTGCCTCGCTGTTCCTGTTTTATTAAATCACATTCCGTAAGGATGCGAAGATGTTTTGAAACAGATTGGCGTGTAGTATTAAAGTTCTCCGCAATGGCATTCGGTGTCATTGCCTGTAGCGCAATTAAGGTTAGAATAGACCTTCTTGTCGGATCGGCGATTGCCTGAAAAATGTCTCGTCTCATAGTGATTCAATTTAATTGCGAAGCCAATCAGTTGCAAATATAAGCGCAACTATTCGGTTTCGCAAATTTTTGGTCATTTTTTTTCACCATATAAGTGATATAAGGTAATTTAAGTTTTGGTGCGGAGGCTTTAACGTTAGAGCATATAAGTTTTTTTTCAGAGCGTAGGAAGGATTCTTTCACAGAGTTGCGCGGAATTGGCGCACAATCTTGTCATCCTGAGGAACGAAGGATCACACAAGGAACTCGACAAAGATTGGGGAATTTCTGTGCGGAGCTTCTAGTGTGATCCTTCGTTTCTCAGGATGACAAAAAAATGAGAAGAATACAAACTTATATTTTCTAAAATTTTAACTTCAACCCAAAGCTTAAATTATCTTATATGACTTATATGGTAATTTAAGCTTGGTGCGAAAGCTATTATTCGCGCGAATCAATATTTATCGTAAATTGACTAACTTTAATTTCCAAAAAAAACTTTATGAACCAGAAAACCACAACCCGATCATTCGCCAATTTCTTTAGCAAGAATAAGGCAATGACTTTATTATTTATTGTTTTTATTACTATAATCAGCAATAATCTTTATGCAGTTGAAAAAGATTCTCTCAAAGGCAGCTGGGACATAACCATTGACGTCGACGGAAAACCGGCACCAGCCTGGCTCGAAGTCAGACGTTCAGGTCGAACAACGCTTGTCGGACAATTTATGTGCGTAGTAGGCAGTGCCCGTCCAATATCTGAAATCCATTTGAAAGATGGGAAATTTAGTTTTGCAATACCGCATCAATGGGAGCAGGGAAACAACGATCTTCGTGTGGAAGGTAAAATTGAGGGTGAAAAAATATCCGGAACCCTACAGACTGTTGACGGTAAAATGCAAACCTGGACAGGTGTTCGTGCGCCTACACTTCGTCGTACTGCTGCACCGGTGTGGGGCAAACCGATTCATCTTCTCAAGGACAATTCAATCAAAGATTGGCATGCAGAAGGTACCAGTCAATGGATTGTAGAAAACGGTATTTTACGCAGTCCAAAATCAGGTGTAAATTTGGTGACCAACGAGAAGTTTAATGATTTTAAACTCCATATCGAGTTTCGTATTCCAAAAGGCAGTAATAGCGGCGTGTATCTTCGCGGTCGCTACGAAGTACAGGTAACCGATGGAAAGGGAATGGAACCTGCTTTGGATCAAATGGGAGCCATTTATGGGCTTCTGGTTCCAAATGAAATGGTTGCCAAAGAAGCCGGCGAATGGAATACATACGATATTACTCTTATCGGCAAAATAGTGACCCTTGTTGCTAATGGCAAAACAGTAATCAACAATCAGTATATTCCCGGAATTACCGGTGGCGCTATAGACAGTAACGAAGCAGAACCTGGACCTATATTCCTTCAGGGGGATCACGGTCCTGTGGAATACCGCAATATTATTATAACACCAGCTAAATAATTTTTTTTCCCACCATATAAGTCATATAAGAAAATTTAAGCATTGGAACGCAGGCTAGAACCTTAGGGCATGTAAGCTTTGAGGTTGTTTCTATAGTTTTTTCTTTGCGATAGTAAAGAAAAACAACAAAGCTTATATTTCTAAAATTTTAAACTCAACCCAAAGCTTAAATTTTCTTATATGACTTATATGGTGGAAATTTTTTTTACTTCAAAATAACCACTTCCTCCGGGACTTTAAACAGCAATACACAACCGTTTTTCGAAAACACAGAATGTGTACTTCCGGGTGGCATGTACATATAATCGCCTTTTTTTAGTTCGTCTTTTCCGGAGCGGACTTCGCCTTCGACAACGTAAATTTCTTCTCCGGCAGGGTGAATGTGATTCGGATACGAAGCGCCGGCTTCAAATTTCAATAAAAAGGCATTCGGTCTATTTGCAATTGTATCAAAAGATAATACTTTTGAAAAAATACCATCCGTGTTTATACCTTCTTCAATAAGAGGTTTCCAATCGATTTCACTGCTTCTTGTGATTTGTTTTTCCATTGTAATTTAATTTTAATTGTTTTTATTTTTAATATTAATTTCATCTAAACTCCATTTGTAGTTTTCCATAGCCGCCAAAAGAAAAGCGCCCATAGCAAATACAAATACAGAATAATCAAGCGGATCTTTTACACCAAAAGAATACGTCATGGCAAGCGCAAACAGCAAAGTCAAAATTGCCGCGCCAATCGAAGCCAATCGTGTTTGATAACCAATGAGTAGGAGTAAAGCCAAAAATGATTCGGCAATAGTGGCAGTGATGGCGATGGTTGGAATACAATTTTTTGGAGCGAAAGAATTTACTTTTTCGGCGTAAGCCAGAAAACTTTCCCAGCCCGAAGAATAACTTCCCCAAAATCCCAACCGGCTCGAAACGGCGGACATAAATCCTGCTGCTAATGCAATCCGCAAAAGAAAAGCCGCATAATCCTGATATCTTTTCATATACTAATTTGTTAGTCCAGTCCGTTGCGCTTAAATTTTTAACACATAGAAACATAGTTTACAAAGTGCAAAAAGACGTTTCACTTGCATTAAGAAACATAGGCTTTGTGTAAAAAAACTATCTTTCTATGTGTTTAAGTAATAAACTGGGAACTGTTTTATTGAGATACAAAGATGTTGCAAGTGCGCTTGCTAAAGAATAGAGAATTCCGGAAAAAACATGTAACAATTATTTAAACACATAGAAACATAGTTTACAAAGTGTAAAAAGGCGTTTCACTTATTTAAGCAAACATAGTAAGGTTCTAATGTGTTGAGAAACTAGTTTCTCTTCCATACTCTTTTAATTGCTTTTTAAACCTATGTTTCTATGTGTTTAAAAACAATTTTATAAATAGCATTTCAATTAGAAACCATTTTTTCTTTGAAGGATTTTGGAGAAATCTCCGTGTGTTTTTTGAAGAAATTGGAAAAATAAAAAGGATCATTAAAACCCAGGGCATAAGCGACTTCTTTCACTGAAAGTTTTTCATAAGTAAAAAGTCTTTTCGCCTCAGAAATGATCAATCCGAAGATGACATTTTGGGCCGTTTTGTTGGTGTGAAGTTTCGAAAGTTCGTTTAGTTTAGATTCGGTGGTACCAATTAAAGTTGCGATTTCGTTTACCGATAAATTCTTTTCGAAATTCTGTAAAGTGATTTCCAGGAAATGCAGAAAAAGCGCATCGGGTTTGTAGATTTCGTCGCCGCGATTAATTTTGGTGCGGTTGATTTCAATCAGAATCAATTCGATTCGGCTGTGAATGGAAATTAAATACTGATACGGCGTTTCGGTTACTTCTTTGCCGATTTCCTCTAATTCCCGAACAATAATTTCAGGATGATCCATCGTAATCATTTCGTTCATTGCAAAATGGCAAAACAAACCGTTGTGGAAAATCAATTCCATGTCATTATCATCTTTACAAAAGAAAGCATAGGTAAATTCCAAAACAAATCCGGTTGCATTTTGGATGTTTTTGAAATAATGAATTTGCCCGGAAGTAATCGTAATAACAGCGTTTTCGGTCAATGTAAATTCATTTTCATCTACAGAAATAGTCGTCGCACCCGAAGTACAAAAAACTAAAACGTATTTTAAAACACGTCTTGCATTTTCTAAATCTGTCGCCTGATCAAATGTTTTTATAGAAACCATATTAAGAATAATTGTGTATCAAAAATACGATTTATTTCATACAGTAACCACAATCTTGTCATTTCGATTTCTATGATAAAACCAAATCTTTTTGATAAGGGATTTGGTTTTTTATTACAGCAAAAACCCGATGAATTATTTTGTTTCTCACTGCATTTAAAACGCTCATTTTATTTTTGCCTTCTGCAACTTTCCTAATGTAATATTTACTTAAATCATTATCCAGACGAATAGCACTCATTGCTGCCAGATGTAAAATTGATTTTATGGCTTTGTCAGCCAGCATTGATACTGCAGGTCTTCTTTTTACTGATGTTCCTGATTGAAAATCAAAAGGTGCAACTCCGCTATAACAAGCCATTTTTCTGGGATCTGTTATCGTTGTAAAGCCTTCTGTTTTTGATAACAATGTCCAGGATAAAACTTTACCTACCCCGGGAACAGATTTAATTAATTTCTGTTGCTGGTGAAGTTTCTGATCACTGGATATAATATTCTCAATACTGCCTTCAATAATCTTGATTTGATTTTCAATACTATTGATCATTTGTGTGTTTAAGCTTTTTAATTGTTTATCTAAACCTACATTTTTCATTAGTTTATAATCATGCTGCTGCGCTTTTAATTGTTTTTTCATTTTTATCCTTGAAGCCCTTTCTGTCAATAATATTTTTATCTTTTTTATGGATTGTGCACATGGCGTCCATATTTGCATTTCCTTGTAATTTTTTTCAATAAAACTGCAGATACGAAGAGCATCTATTTTATCATTTTTTCCTCTTGTAAGACCAATGCTTTTCTTCAGGTGTAAAGGTGATATCACATAAACTTTAAAACTAAAATTCTCAAGAACTTCAAACAAATTCCAATTATACCTGCCGGTATTCTCCATACCCACAATTACATTTTCGGCATTATAGCTTTTGAAAAAGCGTTTAATAACCGTTGTCTTGTTCTCAATTGTAAGATATTTTAATTCCATCTGATCTTTAATACAGATATCTATAGTCTTACTGCTAATGTCAATGCCAATAATAATGTTTTTCATAACTTTGCTTTTACGATTCAACAATTGATTTGAGAAATTCATCATTAGCTCAACTCCTTAATAACGGGTCTCTAGCCCAAATTTCTATTCGAGTCTTTTGATGAAAGGGAAGCTAAAGTCTTAATCGAAATATGAGCCACAAACTCTGACGAACGAATAGTTTACTTTCGCTTCCTTTCTCAATCATAAATCTAATCAAATTTCAAAAAACAAATCTAAAGGACGAAGGAGAAATCCTCGCAAGCAGCTCCGCATAGAAAATCGCCAATCTTTGTAGAGTTACTTGCGAGGATTTGCTTCGCCAGTTGCTATCGCTCAAGTTTCGTGCCTCGAAATGACAAAAAGACGAATTCAGCATATCAATCTAAAATCTACAGCCTAAAATCTAAAATTATTAAAGGAACTGAATGGTAATCACATCACGATAATTCAATCC
>RCUJ01002014.1_pt1 | contig 10260 bp, 9 predicted proteins | sample 2166321 | NCBI WGS metagenome assembly RCUJ01 (sample SAMN09932808, study PRJNA488358) | compost metagenome | feature: garden; material: soil; isolation source: compost soil in an enriched community after 118 h of incubation | place: Germany: Experimental Botanical Garden Goettingen | collected... | reverse complement strand
TCTATTGTTGAGATATTAAAAACTTCAGAGCAATCTGGAGTTTTTTGTTTTTAAACCATTTTGTATACTAAAGATGGTTAACTATATAATCTGGATTAGATTATTGTTTTATCCCGTAGGGATTTTATATAGGTAGTATTTTCAGGTATTGTAATCATTTGTCCCGTTAGGGACTAAACCAATTTAGAGTAAACGTATAGTCCCTGACGGGACAAAAACAATGTATATGTATTTTTTTTCTACCAATATGAAATCCCTACGGGATAAAAAGATTGAAAATTAAAGAGTTGATAACGAACTAGGGGATAAGTGATTCATGTAATTGATTGATCCCTGCGTCTGCCTGACGGAACCAAACAATGTAGATGTATTTTTTTTCTACAATATGAAATCCCTACGGGATAAAAAGATTGAAAATTAAAGAGTTGATAACGGACTAAGGCATAAGCACTAAAAGAATATTTATCGTTTCATAGTCGGAAATCTAAACTTACTTAAACATATCTTGTTCAGTATAGCTATAAAAAAACTCCGGAGATTTCTCCAGAGTTTTCTACTATTTAGCATCACTATTTGTTTACAGCTTATTCCTGCATGGTATGATACACGTTCATTACGTCATCATCTTCTTCAATTTTTTCAATTAATTTTTCAACGTCAGCTGCTTGTTCTTCTGTAAGTTCTTTGGTGATTTGAGGAATTCTTTCAAAACCGGAAGAAAGGATTTCCAAACCTCTGTTTTCTAATTCTTTTTGAATGGTTCCAAAACTTCCAAAAGGAGCGTAAATCAAAATACCGTCTTCATCTTCGAAAACCTCTTCGGCTCCAAAATCAATCAATTCCAATTCTAATTCTTCAGGATCAAGATTGCCTTTTGCTATACGGAAATTGCATGTGTGGTCAAACATAAATTCAACAGATCCCTGTGTTCCCATAGTTCCGTTGCATTTGTTAAAATAGCTACGGATATTAGCGACAGTTCTATTGTTGTTATCAGTGGCGGTTTCAATCAAAAGGGCAATTCCATGAGGGGCATAACCTTCAAATAAAACTTCTTTATAGTTTGCGGTATCTTTATCGGTAGCTTTTTTAATGGCGCGTTCCACATTGTCTTTAGGCATATTCGCTGCCTTAGCATTTTGGATAACCGCTCTTAATCTTGAATTGGCGTCAGGATTAGGACCACCTTCTTTTACTGCCATTACAATATCTTTACCAATTCTGGTAAAGGCTTTAGCCATTGCTGACCAACGTTTCATTTTTCTGCCTTTTCTGAATTCAAATGCTCTTCCCATTTCTATTTCTTATTTTGAATTGCAAAAATACAGCTATTAGTCATTTTACAAAAAATTTATTATATTCTTTTCAAAAAATTAGCTTGTATTTACTATGTCTTACTTAAAAGCATTAAATTCTTGAATAATTGTTGTTGCTTCGTTCAAATAATGGTTTGTTTTTAAAGCATCTATTTGAAGTTGGTTCATCAGTCTGTCGGCAGGATAGAGAGCCAAAAGGAATTTATTTACGGTAGAATTATCTACGTTCAGGTTCAGGTCTTTTTTATCAAAAGAGCTGATTTCTTCCCATAAATCGTTCTTGATTTTTTGCTCTTCAAAAACAGCCTCTATTGTCATAGGAATGGCTCTTTTTGTTTTATTTAATAAGGAGTCAATTTTACCGTTGATTTCGTTTATACCAGTAAAATAAGCATCATTACTAACTCTTTTTTTACTGTTTTCAGTTAGGGTCTGTATCTGGCTGTTTTTTAGGTATGGTCTGAATTTTAGACGAATGTTTATACTGTCATTTGTAAAGGCAGTTGTAAAGTCATTTTCTTTTGGATAAATGTCTTCATAAATTTCAGGTAATTTCACATTTGGGACAACGCCAGTACCTTGATGGCTTTTTCCTGATATTCTGTAAAATTTATTGATGGTCACTTTTACAAAATTCTGGTCGTCATTATCCTCTAAAGGAAGAATGGTTTGCATGGTTGCTTTTCCCAGTGTTCGGCTTCCAATAAGCAAAGCGCGATTGTAATCTTGCATAATGGAGGCAAAAAATTCACTGGCCGATGCTGAATTACTATTGATCAGGACTACAATTGGCCCTTTATACAGCATTCCGTTATAAGGATCTTCTATTATCGTTCTGTTGTTATCTTTATCTAGAATGATTGAAAATGCCCCAGAATCAATGAACATACTGGCTAATTTTACAGCTTCTTCCATAGAGCCGCCGCCATTGTCCATTAAATCGATAACAAGTCCTTTGATATTGTCTTTTTCTAGTTTAATTAGTTCTTTGGCCACATCATCTGCACAGCCCTTGATATTGTTATCCTCCAAATCAGCGTAGAAACTTGGAATTTTTAAGTAACCAATTTTTTCAGATTTTTTAACTACAAAACTAAAAACGGTATTCTCCTCGTCAGTGATGACTTGTTTTTCAATTGTGACATCAAAATTTTTCCCCGAATTCCTTTTTAGTGTCAACACTATATGTTTATTAGTGTCTGACTGGATCATATTAGCGATGGACTCAATCGAAGCACAAGACACTAATAAGGTTTCTTTTTGATTGGAAATCGAAATAATCTGATCTCCTTTTTTTATTTTACCGGTTTGAAAGGCTGGACCATTGGGATCTATTTCATCAATAATGATTTCATTTTTTTCATTCATGCTTAGATTGATTCCCATAGAAAGATGCTCTTTTGACATCGAGGACACAAAACTGGATTTGGTATCGTTACTGAAATAAGTCGTATGTGGGTCAAAATAACTGCAAAAATGATTGTACAGGCTTTCTTCAAAACTGGTTTGACTGTTTAAAAGGGCGGTTATTCGACAAAGTTCATTCTGAATAATATCGTTTTTGGATTTTATTTCCAATGCAACAAAATTAGTTTTAAGAGAGTCTAAATTTTGGCTGATTTCGGTGATGTCATCCAGAATTTCGTATTGTATTTTTTTTGTCCATACTTTTTCGACCTCGTTGTCTAAAAGGTAAACTGGAAATGCTTTTTTATAAAATCGGATGGTGTCTTTACGTTGGTAATCGATAGTTCCTTGTCCTATTTTCTCGATAATCGATTTATTTCTTAAAAGGCCATTTCTGTATACCGTTGTGATTTCGGTTAAAAAGGAACAATCCTGGCTCTTAATTTTATCATCAATATTCAGGCGGTATTTTTGGGAAAGTAAATTATATTCCGATTTCAGAAAAATAGATCTGGCAGGATCCAGTTCATCAATAAAGGAATCAAAAATATAAACCGACAGACTATCGTCTATCGGTTTAGGTTGGATATGCTCCTTTTGAAGCAGTGTATTTATTTTGGAAAGTATTTCACAAGTATGGGCACTATTCTGAGCAGATAGGGAAAATGTGATCAAGAACAGTATTAGTGAAAATACTTTCATGTGTTTTTATTTTTTGTAAAAAGGCAACTTTACCACTTTGGCAGGTACGTCATTTTTACGAATTCTAATATATATGTCGCTGTCTAAGGCGCTGTGTTCTGTCGTCACATAACCCAAACCAATTCCTTTGTTCAAAGAAGGAGACATTGTTCCCGAAGTTACAATCCCGATCACATTTCCTGATGCATCCACAATTTCATAATCATGTCTTGGCACCGCACGTTCCTGCATTTCAAAACCAACCAGTTTTCTGGATACTCCAGCTTCTTTTTGTTTTTTCAGGTTTTCTGAATTAGTGAATTCTTTAGTGAATTTAGTAATCCATCCCAAACCTGCTTCAAGTGGCGAAGTCGTGTCATTGATGTCATTTCCGTACAAACAGAATCCCATTTCCAAACGTAAAGTATCACGGGCCGCAAGACCAATAGGTTTAATTCCGTAAGCAGCACCTGCTTCAAAAACTTTATTCCAGATTTGTTCTACGTCTGAATTTTTACAGTAAATTTCAAAACCTCCTGAACCGGTATAACCTGTCGCCGAAATAATGACATTATCAAATCCTGCAAAATCACCCACTTCAAAATGGTAATATGCAATAGCCGATAAATCAAGAGACGATAAAGGTTGCATCGCTTCAACCGCTTTAGGACCTTGAATTGCCAATAAAGAATAGTCATCGGATAGATTTAACATTTCAACACCCAAATCATTATGAGCCGAAATCCAATTCCAATCCTTATCAATATTTGAGGCATTTACAACCAATAAATACTGTTCCTCTTTCATTTTGTAAACAATCAAATCATCAACAATTCCACCTTCATTGTTAGGTAAACAAGAATATTGAGCTCTCCCGATTGTTAAAGTGGAAGCATCATTTGAAGTTACTTTCTGAATCAAAGCCAACGCATTTGGACCTGTTAACATAAACTCGCCCATGTGCGATACGTCAAAAACACCAACACCCGTTCTCACGGTTTCGTGTTCAGCATTTACGCCTTCGTATAAAATAGGCATGTTGTATCCGGCAAAAGGAAGCATTTTCGCTCCCAAACTCTCATGAATGTGCGTTAGTGCAGTATTTTTCATTGTATATTTTTATGTAAATTTTATGCAGCTAATTTATTGCTTTTTTATGGAGTGGCAATGCCTACAAACATTGAAATTTATTTAATTCTCAAGGAAAAAAATCATTTCATGAAAATCATCTGTCTAAAGACTTGTTTTTTTGTCAAATCAATACCTTTTGAAGGAAGCAAAACAAATGCGGTTTTTTTAATATCATTTGGGCGTAACCCTAAAGTTAAAAATTTCAGTCGTTCCTTCCTTATTTTCAACTTTAGGGTCGGGCTTTTGGCTATATCTTTATTTTTTTAAAGAAAAAAAATAAAGGATAACGCCGCAATCCCTTACGCGGGTATACGTACTCACAAACGATTCTCGTTAGCGGTATGGTTTACTACTAAATTACCATTTATTTTCCAGTTTTACTAAATTAAGCAAACTAGTTTTACATTCCGTAAAATTTATTTTCGCCCTTAATTTATTGTGGTATCTGGAATTTGGAAGTCGTATTTCTTGATTTTTAGAAGATCTATTTGGCTATTGATGAACCACTTTGGCTGTTTTGAAAAAATGAATCCATTTGTTCTTTAAGTCAGTTGGAATCTCAGGCTGTTTGATTGCACGGAAATTGGTGTACAATGAAGTTTTCCCTTGTGTGATGTACCAAAGTTGGGACTCCGGTTTTTTGTCATTTTTGAAGCTCGGTGATTCAATAGTGAAAATAATCCAAGGATATTCTACGCTTTCATCTTTTTCAATAAACGTTAGTTTCGCCTTTGGCGCATTCTTTTTGGCTTGGTCAAACATCATGTTCATGGCGACGTCCATTGGGATATTTCTAACATCTTTTATGGCCATCATGGTTCCAATTTCGGTCCAATTTTCCAGTGTTTCATTAGAAGGAATTAATTCCATCATAGTCATCTCTTCGGTTTCCTGGCTGTTTTCAAGTTTCCAATTTTCACTTTCCGGCCAATGAAGGGATAAAGATTCTCCTGCCTGTTGCTTGTTGCCACAATATTTACTCAGATATTGGTCTGCTTCTTTATCTCCGATTTCTTTGGCCTGATTAAAGTCTTCACAAGCTCCTTTTTTATCTCCTAGACTTGCTTTTATTTGACCTCTGAGCGTTAGTGCATGCATTGTGGTTGGTTCTATTGCAATGGCTCTATCAAGATCGGTTAATGATTCAGGATATTTTTTCTGACTTACAAAGGCGGTAGCCCGGCTATAATAGGCATCTGCTATTTTGGGATTGAGTTCAATTGTCTTATCAAAATCTTTCATAGCCGATTTGAAATCTTGCAAGGCGAGTTCGCACATCCCACGATTAAAATAGGCCAGAGTCATTGTATTGTCTTCTTTAATTGCTTTGCTATATTCTTTGATAGCTCCATCAAGGTCTTTTGAATGGTGTTTTTCTATTCCGATTTTAAAATACTCATCAGCAGTTTGTCCAAAAGAATTCGTTAAAAAAGTGATTGCTATAATGGTAAATAATTGTCTCATAGGGGGCTATGTGTTTCTGTGTTTTTCTACAACATTTTTATTTAAGAGTAGGTTTTTTTGCTATCCATTGGATACGTTGCAAACCCTCAAAATTAATTGTTTTAGTTGCAGAAAACTAATACAATTATAAAAGAATTGCAGAAATGTTGAAACAAAGAATCTGGAAGGAGAACGGTTTAATTTTAGAGGTCTGATGCCTGCCGAAATTATTTTGGAAGCAATTGTTTTTTGGTTAATACTATTTTTTGAGCCATTCCATTTTGATTGACTTCAATTTCAATACTGTTATTATTGAAAATGGTTTTCTTGTTTGTATTCCAATAATCACAGAGTTCCTGTTTATTAAAATTGGATACAGTGACACTATTGATGGTAATTATTTTACTTCCGATTTCTATTTTTTCTTTTAACTGATGATCATCCCAAGTACTATTTATTCTTATGGAATTGTCGGTATAGTCAGGTGAAAATAAAACCTCAAAACTTTTTAAAGCATCGTCTTCTATTTCATGCTTTGGAACTAAATAAACCCGTTCATTTTTCCAATCGAGAGTTACAATATAATTTTGAAAAAATGCATTTCCAATTAAATTACTTCCGTTTTCTTTAAAATTAATCAGTTTGTTGTGCAGTTTGAGATCTTCCATTTGCAGTTTCGGAATATAGGCTGAACTTGCCTTTACAATGGTTTTTCCGTAAGCACTTAAATTACTGAAAGTATAGGTTGTTGTTGCTATTTTTCCGTTGGAATTTAATAGTTTTAAAAAAGATAAATTAGAAGTAAAACTACCAGTGTAACCAGTATCAAACGTAAATTTTTCCTTTTGACCATTAATTTCCAGATTTATTTTGATAGGGCCGTATTTTCCCGAATGCGTTTTGAATCCAAACGCAATTTGGTTACTACTTAACTTAGAAATTTCGTCAGTAAAACGAATTACTTTTTGGTCATAATCAATTTGCCAATAGGATTTTCGCATTAGATTGCTGCCAATAATACCATCAAATTCCAAACAGCCAAACATTTCGCTAAAATGAGATAAATCGGCAACAAAGGCGCCTGTCTGGGCAAAGTTTATAGTCCCAATTTGTATATTTTCAACCGTTATATACTCCGATTTCTTTTTGGTATTATTTGCATCGGTAATAGTATTGGTGACTTTATTTGATTTATATGCAATTTGATGCAGTAAGTCATCATCTATTTGGGTTAGATCGGCGCCGGTATCAAAAACAAAATGGTACTTTTTGGCACTAATTTCAACTTCGATAATAATTTCTCCGTTATAGTATTCAAATGGAATTTCTTCATAGTAATTTTTAGATTCTACTTTCCCTTGGGTAACTGTTTTTAGTCTTTTAAGAGGAGTACAGCCTACTAAAATGATTGTTGCAATAATCAGTACTATATTTATTTTTTTCATTTGATTTTGTAAATAGATATGTTACTGTTAATCAGTATACTAATTTACAATATTTTTTGTAAATGAATGGTTTTTAGGGGGTTGTATGCTGTTGTAGTGAGTGGATTTATTAATGTGATTGTTTTAAAAGTTGCTTTTTAAAAACAAGTGATAATAATGTACAAACAATGCAAATTAGAACTAGACTTTGAAGTATTGTAATTGTTAAGCATAAATCCTGACCGCTAACTAAAGAAATGCAGTCGTCAGGATTTTCAGTTTCATATTTTAAACTAACCATTGTATTTACGATTCCAAATGAAAAAAATGGTATTCCCAAAATTGAAATTGATAGTAAAGTATTATAAATAATTTTCTCACGGTCTGTTATTATTACCCTTTTTGTATTTCTTGGTGTTGTTACCGTTATCAATTATTTTTTCCATGCCGATAGCCATGGTGTTAAAGTTAAGGAAATTATTCCTGCTGAAATTATTGTCGCAATAAGATGTCCATACAATTTATAGTCAAGTCCGCTGATTAGTCTAATTGCAATAATCGTCAAGGTCAAGACTGTCAAGATACTCCAATATTTTATGTTAAATTGACCCGTAATCTTTTTGTCTACCGGAAGTTTAAATAAAGCATAAGCTATTACAAGTCCACCTAGAAAAGTGCTTGAATGTTGTAATATTTTTAAAATTGGAATTTGTATACTGAAAATGTGTACCGAGTTTGTTAGTACAGGAATTGTTTGCACGAAATAACCTTGGTCGTGCGTAAAGCTATCCCAAAAAATATGTGAGGTAGCACCAATTATGAAAGAGATTATTACGATGACCCAATTGGTTTTGAAGTAACTATTCCAGTCGAACTGTTTAAATGTAGCCAAACGTGATTTTAAAAATATCGGTGAATTTTCGAACAAGCTGTCACGAACAATATTATGAAAAATAAATGCAAGTAAAATTCCTAATGGCAAATCAAACCAAAACAGTCCTGTAATTGTATGACTGTAATTACTTTGAATTCTCATTCTTAAAAAATATTCAAAGTCAGGAGTCAAACTACCAATTACAAGGCCAGTCAACGAAAACCATTTTCGAGGTAAAAAAGTCAATGGTAAAACTATGGCGGGATGTGAAAATGTAAAAGGCATATTTTATTTGTATATTGTCCGTTTTAACAGGGACTATATTTTTCGTATTTTAAATTTGTATTTTTCATAATAAAATCAATTGCATTTTTAGCTTGATTTTCTGTACTTAAAATTAGTAGTTTCTTTTTCGTAGTATGATTTTGATTTAATAAAGTTATTGTAAAACTTTCTTTGGAATGATTTAAATCAGGTTCCCAATTGTGAAATTCTGTGATATCATAAGAATAATTATAATTTGTTGATAGCCTTCCTTTCAATAATGTAAACTTTTCAAAATTGGTTTCTATATTTTTATTTATTATCAGCATTCCAAATAAGAAAACTCCAGCTCGCAATTTGTTGTTTTTTATAAGCAAACCTTTCTTGGTAAAGAGTATTAAGATGAAAAGCAAGATAAAAAAAAATAAAATCATTTTTAAGTAAATAAACTCATTTAGCGTGGTAGAGTTTGCCATTCCTAATAATGCAAATACGCTGACGAATGTCAAAATAAATAAATTCTGAAACTGTTTGAAATCAAGATTTCTGTCTAGTACTATTTTCATCTTTAATATATTTTATCCCTAACTTTTGGAAACGTCGTTTTATATTCTAGGCAAATGTCCTCAACTTAGTGTAATTTTTAATTGTACTTTTAAATTGTGAGCACCATAAAAGTTTTTTTCAAGAAGTTCTGATTAAATTAAAATTTATCTGTTAGTTATCGGTAAACTTTTAAAAACAAAATCATTCTCAAATTAAGCCAATTGCACAAATTTATTGTAAGAAGCACTGGCGAATTGATTTTTATGCACTTCCACTAATATTTAATTCTGAATAATTCTGCTTTGTTAAGTTAATTTTTAAATTGATGTTACAATTTCCACCATCATTCATTTGTATTATGAAATATTTATAATTCTCTTTTTCGTATTTACTTTTACAATAACACCTTATCCAAACCTCTATTTCTTGTTTTTTATTTTTAACAACAATACATTGTTTAACGTAATTATTTATATCCTTCAGTTTAGATTTGTTTTCTGAAAAACACTTTTTTAATATTCTATTAAGGTCTTCATATTCGCTTTGTTTTATGTCGTAAGGCTTTATTGTATTTGGTTTGTAACCATAATAAATTGGACTATGATATTTTTTATTGAAGGTAAAAAAGGCATAATCTTTAATTTTATTGAAGTTTAGTTGATTTTTAGATTTTAATGTGTTCTTTTTTATTTCAATTTTTAATGGATATTCCCCATCGATAAATTCAATGAAATTATTTTTAATAATAGCTTTAGTCGAATAATTTAGTTTAAAATCGGAAGGAAAAAAATTAATAGTATCATTTGTAATGTTGAAAAAGCCATCAAATTTTTCTGTTTTTTCATAGTTTGGGCTAGTCTCATATTTGACGCAAGTATAAGAACTATCAGAATAAATAGTGAGTTTCAGTTTTCCGAACATTCCATAATTATTTTCAGCATAAATTTGCTCAATTTTATGAGGTGTCTTTATTTCCATTTTTACTTTTTTACAATTGCCAAACAAAATAAAAATTGTAAAAATAAATATGATTTTTTTGTTCATTTAGTTTCTATAAACTGTTTGTAAACCCATTAACAATAATCATAAAAAATCAGATTAATGCTCCTCATTTTGACCGGCTTTGTATGATAATTATGTTTTTTCAAACTTAGTGATTTTACTTACATATAAC
>RCUJ01002013.1_pt1 | contig 10262 bp, 12 predicted proteins | sample 2166321 | NCBI WGS metagenome assembly RCUJ01 (sample SAMN09932808, study PRJNA488358) | compost metagenome | feature: garden; material: soil; isolation source: compost soil in an enriched community after 118 h of incubation | place: Germany: Experimental Botanical Garden Goettingen | collected... | reverse complement strand
GCAGCTAACCAGTAGGCAAAAGCGCCTCAGCTATACAGCCAACGCCCCAGCTCTTCCAGGTTGGCCACCACGATCTGCTGGGCGCTGGCCTTGGACTGCACCTTGTGCGGGTCGATCTGGTAACGCTGCAACACGTACTGCACCAGCGCGCCGCGGCTGGGCACCAGCAGTTGGCCGTCCTGCATGCCGTAGTCAATCTCGATGATCGCCGCCTGCGCCGGCTTCAGCCGCGGATCCGGCTCGATCACCACGGCCACCTCGGTCGACCAGCCTGCATCGCCCGCGCGCCCGTGCTCGGATTCGTCCAGCACCTCCGGCTCGCCGCGAAAGCGGCTGAGGACGAAGTCGCGGTAGTCGCGGTTCTTCTCGCAGTAGGCGCGCACATGCCAGCGCATGCCGGTGTAGACCAGCGTGTGCGGGGCGATCAGGCGGGTTTCGGCGAGCGGGTTGGCCAGCGACACATACTCGCACTCCAGGCGCAGCCCTTCGCGGCAGGCGCGCAGCAGCGGGCGGAGAATCTGCGGGCGGATCGAGCGGTCCGGCACCCGCAGGATCTCGGTGTGCGCATAGGCCAGGGCCAGGCCCTCGACATGGGTTGCGCGTTCGTGGTTCTGGTTGAGCAGGTGCAGGTAGGCGCTGGCGCTGTCATCGATGAACAGCGGCTCGAACTGCTGGCTTGGCACGTAGCCCTTGAGGTGCTTGTCGTAGTCGAGGTTGCCGGGGGCGTACTCGCCCAGGTAGCTGTTGATGTCCTTCGAGGCCTGCTGGCGGCTGATGCCGAAACTCTGCATCAGGTGCCCGGTGGTCAGGCGGCCTTCCCACCAGGCCACGGTTTCGATCAGGCGATAGCGCAGGGCCAGATCCCAGCGAATGCCTGCCACCGATTGCTTGCGCTTCATGCCTGCTGCTCCTGTGCGAAAACTTTACCCGTACGAGTAAACACTCTAGATGGGTAAAGAAAGGCTACATAGCATGGGGTCATGCATCAAGCGGGAACTTGGCTACGGTGGTGGGAACCATGGTGGACAAGCTGCGCGTTGTCCTCCCTACAAACGGCCGCCACCGCGTAGGGTGGATATCCAGGTTACTCGCTAGACTGAATTCATACACGCCAGGCCCTTCACATGCGCCGCTGCGCCCGACGTGCAGTCATGGTACGACCGCGGCATGCCCCGGCCAGGAGGCGGAGATGGACAAGCGGCAAATGGCAGGCGCCGGCCTTTCGCGGCGTCACTTTCTCTATGGTGGCGTCATCCTCGGCGGTGGCCTGCTGGCCTCGCCGGCCCTGGCGCGGCAGATCTGTCGGCCTACCGAGGGCGACATCCTCGGACCCTACTACCGTTTCGGCGCGCCTTTCCTGGCGAAACTGGCCGGCCCGGAGGAGCCCGGCGAGCGACTGGTGGTGAGCGGCACGGTGCTGAGCGCGGACTGCCGCACGCCGATTGCCAACGCCCTGGTCGAGGTCTGGCAGGCCAACAGCACCGGCCTGTACGACACCCAGACGCCGGGCAACTTCACCGACAAGGGCAATTTCCACCTGCGCGGGATGCTCTACACCGACGCCCAGGGCCGTTACCGCATCGAGTCGGTGATGCCCGGCCGCTACCCGGTACCAGCGAACCTCCCGGGGCTGGAACGCTACGCCGGGATCACGCGGCCGGCGCATATCCACTTCCGGGTGATGGAGTCGCTGCATGTGCCGGTGACCCTGCAGCTGTACTTCGAGGGCGACCCCTACATCGCCAAGGATCCCTGGGCCAGCGGCCACCCGGACAGCGTGATTGCGCTGCAGGCGGACGGCGAGGGGCGCAGCGGGGTGTTCGATATCGTACTGGCGCGGGGGTTCTAGCGACACCTGCCGGCCGCCAGTCGAGCAACCCCGGACCGAGCTTCCCGCGTGCCCATCCTGGCGCCTGCCGGGCGGCCTTGCGCATTGTTGGGGCAGTGGGGTGGAAAACCGCGCAGCGTTTTCCACCGTGGATATCCGGGCTACTCGCTGCTGGTAAAGATGATGCTGCCTGTGGGCAGCCAATCAACGGTGCTCATGCCTGCCGCTCCTGTGCGAAAACTTTACCTGTACGAGTAAACACTCTAGATGGGTAAAGAAAGGCTACATAGCATGGGGCCATGCATCAAGCGGCAACTTGGCTCGGGAGGAGCAGGCATGGACGGCATGACAGCGCATTGGGCACTTCTGGGGATCGTCGCCTGCGGCTTGCTGGTACTGGGCCTGCTCGCCGCGCTGCTGCTGGTGCACGGCCAGCACCTGCAAGCGCTGCTGGCCGCGCAGTGTCGGCACAACGCCAGGCAGCACGACTGCCTGCAGCGGCTCGAGCGCGATGAGCGCGAGCTGCGCGCGGCCATCCGCGCCGAGCGGGCGCAGGTGGCGCAGTTGCAGAGGAAGGTCGAGCTGCTGCAGGCGGTGTTGAGCGAGGCGGGTCAGGTGGATCGGGGCTAGCGGGTTGTGGGGGCGGGTTACCCGCTACCAGGTCTTTTCCCGATAACCCTTCACAGATTCCTGCACGTCGTCGCGGGTTTTTCCCGCCTCCGGTGTCAATATCCGGCTGCTTTCTGGTGTCGGACGGCCAGCACATAAACCGCATCGCCCGCCGGCACAAAACGCTAGAGGGACACATAGCCGGAATCACCGAATTCGATTATCAGTTCACCGAGCTCCGGCAACTCGGGAAACGGACGGCCGATACCTGGATTTTCTTCCAGTAGTGCAAATGGTCGTTCGATAGCCTGACCCGCTCTACCGGCAACCTGGGGGGATTTCTCTGCAAGGAATCGGCGGCAACGCGGCAACCCCAACGCAGCCCCCTCTGTGATAATCAGTCGTGGCACTTGGGAAGCTCTGCCTCAGCCTCAGTACCCCAGGTTTTGAGCCAGGCGCGCGCCTCTTGGCCGGTCAAGTGCAGGCCTGTTTCCTGGTACGACGCCCAAGACGCCAAGGCCTCCTGCTTGAAGCTCTCGCGGGCCTCCTCACGCTCGAGGTACTGCGTTATCGCCTCACGCATAATCCAGTGGGCAGAGCGCTGCCGCAAACTGGCCAAGTGCTGGATGCGGGTTTTCAGCTCCTCATCGATCTTGATTGCAGTGGCCATGGTGGAAGCTCCGGTATCTCCAGATATAACCTTTCGATAGAACCAACAGCCGTCACCGGCACTGTCCATGTGGGTGCAGTAACAGCCGCAGGCTGGCCCGAAGGGCGAGCGCAGTGAGTAAAGGGAAAGTGACTCGCCGTAAAGGCGCAGAACTTGCTTCATGGCCGTGAAGGTGCGGCGGCCACCATGCCGATAGAAAATCCCCGCCGTAAGTCGCCGGAAATCGCGGTCCGGCCACTATTACTGCACAGGCTCGACCACGATATAACGCTTGCCCCCACTGCGTTTGGCCACGTACATGGCTTCATCCGCGTGCCGAATCAGATGCAGATCACTCTGGCCGTGCTCGGGGTATACGGCGATGCCCAGGCTTGGAGCACTGATCAAGGTTTTTCCTTCCAGGAGGTAGGGGGCGCTTAGGCTGGCAAGGATCTTCTCGGCCACCACGGTGGCATCTTCCTGCCTGCCGATGCTGTCCAGAAGAATGGCAAATTCATCACCGCCCAAACGGCCAACCGTATCGGACTCCCGCACGCACTGCCTGAGGCGGTGAGCGACTTCCCGCAGCAGGTGGTCGCCTGTGGTGTGGCCAAAGGTATCGTTGATGTGCTTGAAGTTGTCCATGTCGAGATAAAGTACCGCCAGCCGCAATGAACCCCTCTGCGCCCTTTGCAGAGAACTGCGCAAGCGGTCCAGGAACAGCGCGCGGTTTGGCAGCTCAGTCAGTTGGTCGTATTGCGCAAGAAACTCCAGGCGAGAGTGCGTGCGTTTGCGCTCTATCGCAGCCGCCAGCTGGCTCGCGACAAATTGCAGCAGCTCCTTGTCCTGTTCGGTGTAACGCAGGGTTCCGGAATGGTTCTGGAGCACCAGCGCACCTATGGTATCGGTGCCCGATATCAGCGGCACACCAAGCCAGTCCAGGGCTTGCCCAGCTGACACCGTGGCGGTCTTTGCAAGCCTCTGCTCGGCCGTTGACAACAGGGCTTCACCGCGGCGAATAACCTCGGCGCTCAAGCTGCCTTCGCCCAGCGGCATGGGTGACGGCGGGGCGTCGAATTGATCGACGTAATAGGGAAAACTGAGCTGGTCATTCGCGGCGTCGTATAACGCCACAGAAAAATTCTCGGCGGGCAGCACCTGACTGATCACCTCGTGCACCCGCTGATATAGCGTCTGCAGATCGCCAACCGAGTGGGCCGCTTCCGATATCGCATACAAGGCGGCCTGCATCGCCTCGGCACGTTTGCGCCGAGTGATATCCCGCGCCACACCCACCCGCACCTGCTCGTTCTCAAGCCATTGGGCAGACCACATGATGTGCACGATATGACCGTCTTTATGAAGATAACGGTTCTCATGATCATGGGAGGGTTGTCCCAGATTAATGCGCTCTACCAGCGCCCGGCTGACGGCGCGATCATCCGGGTGCATCATCTCAAAGGCGGTCCGGCCCACCATTTCTTCGGGCCGGAAACCGAACACGCGCTCGCTGGCCGCGCTGACCGATAGAAAGCGCCCCTCTTTATCCACTACGCAGACAACGTCCAGCAGCAGATCCAGCAGTTTGTCGTGGGGCAGGTGGGGGTTTGGCGTCATGGCGATGACTATACGGTTATGCCGACAGGGTTCGCTAGCATGATGATTTGCTATGACAGTTGCTCGGCGTCAGGCCGAAACCAGCAATAGCGGTTAATGGAAGTCGTGTCCCCTGGTAGCTGTCCGCCTGCTCCTGCGTCCCGAACCCGGACACGAAGGAGGAAAGTCCCCTAATGTCCCACCTTTCTTGGGCAAGCAAGAAAGGTGTGGCGCCCATGAGGGACGCAACCCAAGCATCCAGTACACACGTTAATGGGCCATGCCAAGCCATCGGCGCAGATGATCGCAAGTCCGGTGGCAAGCCACCTTCCCCACAGAAATGCGATAGACCTTTTTTGCGCAGCGTTACCAACCCGGCACGCCGCTCATGTCCGGCAGCTTGTGGGCGATGCCTTTGTGGCAGTCGATGCAGGTGGCAGAGCCTTCGGCCAGCGAGGTTGAGTGCATCTGCCGGGCGCGCGGGCTCTGCTTGGTGAAGTCCATAAAGTCGAAGTTGTGGCAGTTGCGGCATTCCAGGGAATCGTTGGTTTTAAGCCGATGCCATTCGTGCTCGGCCAGTTCGCGGCGCTTTTCCAGGAACTTCTCGCGGGTGCTGATGGTGCCGAAGATCTTGCCCCAGACCTCCTTGGAGGCCTGCATCTTGCGTGCGATCTTGTCGGTCCACTGGTGCGGCACATGGCAATCCGGGCAGGTCGCGCGCACCCCGGATCTGTTGCTGTAGTGGATGGTGTCCTGCAGTTCGACGAACACGTTGTCGCGCATCTCATGGCAGGAGATGCAGAATTTCTCGGTATTGCTGACCTCCAGCGCGGTGTTGAAACCGCCCCAGAAAATGATCCCGGCGATAAAACCGCCGAGGGTGAGAAAACCCAGGCTGTAGTGCACGCTGGGACGACGCAGGATGGCCCAGTAATCCTTGAGTAGGGCGAACAATGACTTCATAAGCCCTCCTCAGGGTTGCGGCGTGGTATTGGCTTCGTCCTGCAACAGCTTGTCGATATTCTCGAAACTGTTGCCCACCAGCGGCTGCACCTCGTGCTGCGATACATGGCATTGGGTGCAGAAGTAGCGCCGCGGCGATACCGCGGCCAGTGGCTGGCCATCGCGATCCATATAGTGGGTGATGCTGATCATCGGCGCCTGGCTGCGGGCACTGCCGGCACGGCTGTGGCAACTTAGGCACTTGTTGCCGTTCTTGTCGAGCTGGTAACCGCTGATGCTGTGCGGGATGGTCGGCGGCTGTTCCGGGTAGTTGCGTTCGCGCTTGAGATCCTTGTTCTCCTCGTTGGCGATGACCGGCGCCGCCAGGCTTTGGCTGATAGTGCCGCCGGGGCGACGGCCGTCCGGTGCCGGTGCGTCCAGGGGGTAGTCGGCGGCGACTGCCAGGCCGAACACGCCAAGCAGTAGCAGGGGCAGTAAAGGCAGTTTCATGGCAGCGCTCCTCAGGCCAGGCTGATCAGTTCGATCTTCACCGCACACTTCTTGTAGTCGGTCTGCTTGGAGATCGGGTCGGTGGCGTCCAGGGTGACCTTGTTGATCAGCTTGTTGGCGTCGAAGAAGGGCACGAAGATCAGGCCCTGGGGCGGCTTGTTGCGCCCGCGGGTTTCGATGCGTGCGCGCATTTCCCCACGCCGGCTGATGATCTTCACTTCGCTGCCACGCCGGGCTTTCAGCGCTTTGGCGTCGTCCGGGTGCATATACACCAGGGCATCGGGCACGGCGCCATGCAGTTCCTCGACGCGCTGGGTCATGCTGCCGGTGTGCCAGTGTTCCAGCACCCGGCCGGTGCTGAGCCAGAACGGGTAGTCGGCGTCCGGCGCTTCGGCGGCCGGCTCGAAGGGCAGGGCGAAGATGATCGCCTTCTTGTCGGCATGGCCATAGAACTGCACGCCGCTGCCTTTTTCCACATAAGGGTCGAGGCCCTCGCGGTAGCGCCAGCGGGTCTCGTTGCCGTCCACCACCGGCCAGCGCAGCCCGCGTTCGTTGTGGTAACGGTCGAAGTCGGCGAGGTCATGGGCGTGGCCGCGACCGAACTGGGCGTATTCCTCGAACAGGCCCTTTTGCAGGTAGAAACCGAAGGCCTTGGCTTCATCGTTGGCGTAACCGGCTTCGATCTGCGCGCTGGGGAATTGATCGACCTGGCCATTGGCGAACAGCACCTGATACAGGGTCTTGCCCTTGTGCTGCGGCGACGTGGCCAGCAACTCGGCGGGCCAGACTTCGTCGGTGGTAAAGCGTTTGGAAAACTCCACCAGCTGCCACAGATCGGACTTGGCCTCGCCGGGTGCACTGACCAACTGGTGCCAGAACTGGGTGCGGCGTTCGGCGTTGCCGTAGGCGCCTTCCTTTTCCACCCACATGGCGCTGGGCAGGATCAGGTCGGCGGCCTGGGCCGAGACGGTGGGGTAAACGTCGGAAACAATCACGAAGTTGTCCGGGTTACGCCAGCCGGGCAACAGCTCCTGCATGATGTTGGGGCCGGCCTGCATATTGTTGCTGGCCTGGGTCCAGTAGACGTTGAGTACCCCGTCCTTGAGCATGCGGCTCTGCTGCACGGCGTGGAAACCGGGTTTCTCCTGAATGGTGCCGGGGGGCAGCTTCCAGATCTTTTCGGCGGCTTCCCGATGTTTGGGGTTGGCCACCAGCATGTCGGCGGGCAGGCGGTGGGAGAAGGTGCCGACCTCGCGGGCGGTGCCGCAGGCCGAGGGCTGGCCGGTGAGGGAGAAAGGGCTGTTGCCCGGCTCGCTGATCTTGCCGGTAAGCAGGTGGATGTTGTAGATCAGGTTGTTGGCCCAGACCCCGCGGGTGTGCTGGTTGAAGCCCATGGTCCAGAACGACATGACCTTGCGCTTGGGGTCGGCATACAGCTCGGCCAGCGCCTTGAGGCGCTCGGCTGGCACGCCGGTCTCCGTGGCGGTGCGCTCCAGGGTGTAGGGTTTGACGAAGGCGGCGAACTGCTCAAAGGACATATCCGTCCAGGTATTGGCCTTGTCTGCATTCTTCGCCTGCATTTCCAGCGGGTCGTCCGCGCGCAGGCCATAGCCGATATCGTCGGTTCCCAGGGCGAACTTGGTGTACTTGCGCACGAACTCCTGGTTGACCGCGCCGGACTCGATGATGTGGTTGGCGATGTAGTTGAGGATCATCAGGTCGGTTTGCGGCTTGAAGATCATCGGGATATCGGCCAGCTCGAAGCTGCGGTGCTCAAAGGTGGAGAGTACCGCCACCCGGGTCTGCGGCTGACTCAGACGACGGTCGGTGACCCGGCTCCAGAGAATCGGGTGCATTTCGGCCATATTCGAGCCCCACAGCACAAAGGCATCGGCCGCTTCGATATCGTCGTAGCAGCCCATGGGTTCGTCCGCGCCGAAGGTGCGCATAAAGCCCATCACCGCCGAGGCCATGCAGTGGCGCGCGTTGGGGTCGATATTGTTGCTGCGCAGGCCCGCTTTCATCAGCTTGTTGGCGGCGTAACCCTCCCATACGGTCCATTGCCCGGAGCCGAACATGCCGACCGACTCGGGGCCTTTGTGCTTCAGGGCCTCCTTGAATTTCAACTCCATGATGTCGAAGGCCTGATCCCAGCTGATCGGCTGAAATTCGCCCTGCTTGTCGTAGGCGCCGTCTTTCATGCGCAGCAGCGGCTGGGTCAGGCGGTCGACGCCGTACATGATCTTCGACAGGAAGTAGCCTTTGACGCAGTTCAGACCGCGGTTGACCTCGGCCTTGACGTCGCCGTGGGTGGCCACCACCCGGTTGCCCTTGGTTGCCACCATCACGCTGCAACCGGTACCGCAGAAGCGGCAGGGCGCCTTGTTCCAGTTCAGCGCGGTCATATCCGCCTCGGTAACCAGGTTGCTGGCCGAGGTGGCAATGGGCAGGCCAGCGGCCGCCGCGGCGATGGCGGCGGCATTGGCCTTGGCAAATTGACGGCGGGTCAGGCTCATTCGGTGGCTCCTTCGGGACTCAGCAGTTCGTGATAGACCAGGGCGGCGTTAAGCACGCCCGGCAGGTTGCTGATCTGCTCGATGCGCTCGAGGATCTGCTGCTCGTGCTCGGTCTCCAGCACCACTACCAGCTTGCCCAGGGGGCTCTCCTGGTGCAGTTCGAGGCCATCCAGCAGGCCCAGGTTGGCCTTCACCGCGCCGAGCAGTTCGGGGCGGACATGCACCAGCAGGCTGGCGATATGCAGGGGGTCGGCCATTGTTCGTGGCTCCGATGATTGGGGACGTTTCAGCTAAAGCGGGCCGGGTGGGCCCAGCAGCATCTGCATAAACCAGATAAGAAAGCCGTAGCCACCGACCAGAGCCACGGACAACAGTGGGAAAAAGCAGATCACCAAAAACAGGAACAGACGGGTTTCCTTGCTCTTGGTCGTTGTGGCGTGTTCTTCGGCAGACATGCGGCACGCTCCATTGCTCTACCTGGATCAGCCTAGACCCTGGCTCCTGTGTGGGCAAACCCGTGGCCGGGCTCAGCTACTGCCAGGTACAAGGTGCAGCCGTCGCGCGCCGCTGACCTGTTCGCGGGTGGGTAGGATGCGATGATCCAGATCGACCTTGAGCGTTCCCAGCAGATCCAGGCTGAATACCTGATTGCCGATAAACCAGGAATGATCCCGCTGGCCCGTAGGGCGAGCGCAGCGAGTAGCGGAGGTGCTGTGTAGAGGGGCGTTTGGCATGGATGCCAAACGAGGAACGATGGGCGGGGCCGCCGAGGCCAGGGATGGCCCACCGTGACGACCCTCGGAACAGCGCCGGAGCGAGGAAACGGAGCGAAGCGGAGTAACAGCCGCAGGCTGGCCCGAAGGGTGAGCGAAGCGAATCAAGTTGAGCGCAGCGAAACCCGGATGCCGGGCGCGCTTTCTCTTTCGCGCGAGCAAAGAGAAAGTGAATCGCCGTAGGGGCGAAACCAGTAGTCGCAGGCAACGGGGATAATAAATCGGTCCCTCTTTTTTGCATTATTCATCCACCGTTGGGGCTGGTTACCCAGGCTACTCGCTGGCTCAGATGAAATGTTTGGGTGCGCTGGCAATGCGCTGGTACTTGCGTCGCTCGCGGTTACTGCTGCGGATATCCAGAAAGAATATCTCTGCGCTGCGCCAGACCAGCATCCACGCGGTGACGGTAACGACTCCCACAGGGAGGGTGCCTTCAATGCCCAGCGCCGTAGCTGCCAGCGCCAGGGAGAGGGACAACCCCAGCAGCACGAGTGCCACTAGCCGCTGGGTGCCGATATTCCCTCTGAGTTGTTCGCTCTTTTCCGTAAAGGTATTGCTGATGGCGTGCTGCAGGCGTTCCCGCTCACCTTCCGGGCAACGGATTTGCAGGCTTAGCTCGGGGTGGTACCAGGCGCTGTCTGACAGGTAGTCCGCCAGCTCGGGGCGCAGCCTGGGGTGATCCAGCGAGGCAAACGGATTGAGGTAATCGTGTGTGATCGTCAGATCGATTTTTTTAGTCATAACGAACCTTTGTCTGTTCAGTTGTTGGCGGAAGCTTTAGTGCCCTAGGTAAACCTAGTCGCAAGACAGCTGCTCTGCGTGGTTGGAGTGGTGGGCGA
>RCUJ01002012.1_pt1 | contig 10264 bp, 13 predicted proteins | sample 2166321 | NCBI WGS metagenome assembly RCUJ01 (sample SAMN09932808, study PRJNA488358) | compost metagenome | feature: garden; material: soil; isolation source: compost soil in an enriched community after 118 h of incubation | place: Germany: Experimental Botanical Garden Goettingen | collected... | reverse complement strand
AGGCCATGATGCAGATGGGCAAGATAGATATCGCCGCCATAGAGGCGGCGCGCCGGGGCTGAGCGCCAATTCGGCACCACCGCCTGCCAACGAACAGACCCCGCCAACAGGTGGGGTCTGTTGTCCATGGGGGTCTTGGCGAGAGCGCAGCCCCAGGTGACCCCTCTTCCCTTACTTGGCCATCAGTTCAAAGGGGCAGCGACCGCTCCTGCACCACGCTCTTCATGACGAGGGTCGAGGTGAGTCGCTGGACGCTCGGCAGCGCCGAGAGCTGCTCATCATACAAGCGCTGGAAGGCGGGAAGATCCCGGGTGATGACGTTCAGCAGGTAATCGGGATCGCCGAAGAGACGCTGTGCCTGAATGACCTGGGGGATCGCCACCAGAGCTTGTTCGAAAGTGGCGACGGCCTGGCGATCCCCCTCCCTCAGGGTGACAAAGACGATGGCGGAGAAGTTAAGGCCGAGGTTGCCGGGATCGAGCTGCGCACGATAGCCCCTGATCACCCCCGCCTCCTCGAGGGCACGCACCCGCCGGTGACAAGGGGAGACGCTGAGCCCGATCCGTTCGGCCAGCTCGGTGACGGAGAGACGCCCGTCAGACTGCAGCTCGGCAAGGATCCTGCGATCAATTCTGTCCATTTGGAAAATCTTCCCTCTTATAGAGCAATATTGGCAAATATCAGACAGCACATTCTAATCATCGGGGGATATTCTTTTCAATCTTAAAGGAGGATTGGCAGTTTCAACCTCAGTTTCATACCCACACAGGAGAGAGAAGATGAATCGCGAACCCCTTGACGGTGGCTTCGTTGCGCTGGCCATGAGGGAGTCCCCTGCCCTGCGCCGGCAGGCCAAACACCACGGACGAATCCTCCCATCCACTGACCCGGCCATGGGCATCAGAAGATGGCCGCTTGCACGCATGGCGACGCCCCCCTTGCAGGAGGTCTCCTCATCATGACACTCGCTCTCTTTGGCGCCTTCTGGGCGGTCTCCATCCTGTTCGTCATCACCCCGGGAGTGGATTGGGCCTATGCGATCTCGGCAGGCATGCGGGGACGAGTGGTGATCCCCGCCGTGACCGGGCTGCTGCTCGGCCACCTGACGGCAATCCTGATCGTGGCCGCCGGTGTGGGTGCCCTGGTGGCAAGCAACCCGCTGGCACTCAGCCTGCTCACCCTCCTGGGGGCGGCCTACCTGCTCTGGCTCGGCATCAACCTGTTACTGCACCCCGCCATGCCGACGGCGGACAAGGATCAGAGCCCGGGGGCCTGGCACCACTGGACCCTCAAGGGTATCTGCGTGAGCGGCCTCAATCCCAAGGTCTTCCTGCTGTTCCTGGCGCTGCTGCCCCAGTTCACCGATCCCGCCGCCCCCTGGCCGGTGCCGGGACAGATAGTCGCGCTCGGACTGGTCCATGTCGCCAGCTGCGCCATCGTCTACCTGCTGGTGGGTTACGGCGCCCAGGCCATACTCAGCACCCGCCCCCTGGCGGCGCGCAGAGTGAGCCAGCTCTCCGGCGCGGCCATGATCGCCATTGCCATGCTCCTGTTCATCGATCAGGTCATCCCCTGAATGTCATTCCAACCCCGCGAGAACCCCAACATGAGTGAACACGCCTCCCCATACGGTCAAGACACCCGGGCCGTCTCCCGCATCCGGATCCCTCACCTCCAGCAGATGAAGGCGCTGGGACAGAAGTGGGCCATGCTGACCGCGTACGACATGTATACCGCCGCCATTTTTGAAGAGGCGGGGATCCCGGTGCTGCTGGTGGGAGACTCCGCCTCCAACAACGTCTATGGCAACGAGACCTCGCTCCCGGTCACGGTGGACGAGCTGATCCCGCTGGTTCGGGCCGTGACCCGCACCACCCGCCGTCCGCTGGTGATAGCAGATCTCCCCTTTGGCTCCTATCAGGGCTCGGCCGAGCAGTGTTTTCATACTGCGGTTCGCTTCATGAAGGAAGCCGGGGCCCACGCCGTGAAGCTCGAGGGGGACAAGCAGATGCTGCCCCAGGTGGAAAAACTGGTGAGCGCGGGTATTCCGGTGATGGCCCACATAGGCTTCACCCCGCAGGCAGAGCATCAACTCGGTGGCTACCGCGTGCAGGGACGGGGCGAGGATGGCCAGCAACTTGTCGACACCGCCCTCGCCTTCGAAGCTGCCGGCGCCTTCGCCCTGCTCATCGAGATGGTGCCGGCCGAGGTTGCCGAGAAAATCACGGCAGCGGTCGCCATCCCCACCGTAGGCATAGGCGCCGGAGCCCACTGCGATGCCCAGGTGCTGGTCTGGCAAGACATGGCAGGATTGCGAACCGGGCGCCTGCCACGCTTCGTCAAGCAGTACGCCGACATGCGCACCCTGCTGCACCAGGCGGCGCGCGACTACGCCGCCGATGTCGAGGCGGGCTCCTTCCCCGGCCCCGAGCACAGCTTCTGAGGCAAAGGGATAACCCTTTCCGTGGCATAAACATGCCACAGGCGTCCATGAGGCGCCGACAAGCCGGGCCCATCTGGCCAACCTCCTGATTTTTTTATAACAAAAAGGCCACTGATCACGGACAACTAAGTTGGAAACTAGCTCATTAAAATTTTCAATAAGTTAGCAATAGCCAATGTGACAATTAAGTTGGGACTTCAACAGCAATCCTCCTCCTGTTCCACGAGCAAACAGGACATTTAAGTTGGAAACCACGCTCTTCTTGACGTCACAGGCTCATGTAACTTAATTACAAAAGGCGGCCATTTAACGTAACCACCCCTTATACGCACTACTTTTTCAGGGGGCGGTTCGCCGTATCCTATGCTCCCAACATGGGATGTCGCACCTCTATTGCCTGTCAAACAAGGTGCGTTTATGACACAGCGGGTGCCGTTGGCGGTGTTGTTACTGCTATTAGCCGGTGGCTTTAGAGGTGCTCAAGAGCGACTTGAAGCAGTACGTCAGCGACATATAAGGCGCTGGGCGATGGCATTCGACAATGCATGACCTTGAGATTGACGGTAATCGAGTGGCCATGCGAAAGTTGTTTATTTTATTGTTCAGGCTAGACATTAATTTAAGTGCGAGTATTATTATGCTTGCGCAATATATTCTGCATATTACATGGTGAGGTATGCTATATGAAAAACAAAAACTGTTTCTCATTGTTTTTTCTAGAAAAAAGACAACTGAGTGTTGGGTTGAGATATATTGTTCGAGAAAAATGTTGTTTTGGCCAAGAAGGTCTAATGATTATGCATGGCATTATAGATCTTAGTGTGCATGTTTCTTTGTCAGAAGCAGAGCGTGCTCTTGCTGATGAATGCTCATAAGCAGTGTGTGTGGCGCTGTTCCCGTTACGTGCTGGCGAACCAACCTTCGTAAGTACCTGAAATAAAGCCAAAAATAGACACTAATACGTTTCGAGGACACAAAGAACAAACTTTCTCATTGGTAATTATCCATGTCAAAAATCACCCACGCAGAACTCATCCAACTTGTAGATTCTGGAGCCACTCGGCAAATCATTGCTGTGGGCCGATCAGGTGGTTGGTCATTATCGGTGCGTACCGATCGACTAGTCGAACAGGTGCTTGTCACCCAGGACAGTGGGCGGTTGCGAGGCTTCCACAATCTGGATGCCGTAATTGCTTATTTACAGGCCATCGGTGTGAGTTGGTTCAATGTGGATACCACCGGCCTTCCAGTTGTGACCAGATGTCCTGAACTCTTGAGTCCGACTCACGTCCATATGGATATGGACATCAAGATTTGGACACCGGAACGTCTGCTGACGATTGTTTATACACCCGACCAGCAGGCAGCTATCGACGAGGCTATTGCCATTGCTCTCAGCAGTGTTGACCGCTGGGGGGATCGGTATGCGTGGTCTGATTCGCTGCGAAAATATGGCAATAAAGGTACGCAAGCTATATTCGGTGATAAAGCCTGTGTGGTGAATCAAAGTAGAATACATAAAGACAATTCACGCTCTATCTTCATTCCCGTAGTGGTAGATGGTCGTATGTTTGGTAAATCTGAACAAGACGCTGATGATGCTCGTTTTTATGGGGATTTCAAAATAATGTACTTGCGGGTTACCAATCGTTATCAGAAGAATAACGATCATCCTAAGTGGGGTGTTTGTTACTTGGCGTGGGATGGTTGGATTCCTAACTCGCGATAAGAGTTTTTTGTTAAACGCTGCGAGGCAGCTATTTTTAGGCGATTTTAGGATGCTACCCATCTGCCACAAAATGATCAGTAACCACTTATCTGTCAGTGCGCCTAATGCCCATTATGTTTAATTGCAGTGTTTGCTTAGCAAAATGGTCACTTCGCAGCCAAATAGTAATTTAGCGCCAGTTTTACACCCTCAGCCGAGCTAGTCTGGACCTGATTGGCGTGAAAGTTTATGACAGATATCCGGTGAGTTTGACTCAGCGAGGAGGCCGCTCTGGTTTGCCGCAAGAAAGGCAATCAAGCGGGCATTTTGAGCAGTTTAGCGCAATGACCCACTCGCCACCGGCAGACGATAGCACTGCTCGGGCGAGATGCCAGGCGGCAAAGCGGAGACTGGACAAAAACTTTCGTCATCAGATGACACCCCTCACCGGTTGGCACACGCCTGCGCTGCCTCTGCCGGAATCTAATCGGCTCAAAAAGGCTTAGATAATGAGCCGATTAACACCACTAATTGGCTCATCGCCAGATCAGCGCTTGATTCGTCACAAAAGCGTCAACGCTTTCGTCAACGATCAACGAAATGCGCCAAACTAGGTGAGATCCCAATGAACTCTTGAGTGATGGATTTTATTGGGTCCGACGGTGTTCACGACTATCATCAACTGAGCCATATGGAGACCGCTAGCGCATCATGAATCGTGCTAACCATGTTCCCACCACAAGCGGCTCATCTGTGACCGATGTTCTTGCATCCCTCGCTCTGCCGCGTAATAGGCTGGCGGCTCATCGACACATTGTCGCCGGAGTCTCACCTGAGGTCGTCATCAAGTTGATTGCTCTGCTAGGATCGGATACACGTACTGTTTGTGCGATGATCGGCATTCGCCGGGATGCGCTGAGTCGCCGAATCAGGCAGGGCGCTCACCTCTCCCCCCCTCAGGGAGATCGCCTTTACTGGGTTGCACTTGCAATGGAGGCGGTCCTATCCCTGCACAACGGCGATATTATCAAGTCGATGCGTTGGCTCGCTCGACCAGCCTGGGGATTAGGGGGTGAAAGGCCCGCTGAGGTGCTCACCTCACCGATGGGCGCTCAGGCGGTTATCGACCTTGCAGGAAGAATTGAACACGGCGTCCCCTATTGATTCACCGCGCATGTCATCTTATATACCAGAAAGACCCTTTCAACCGGTGGCAAGGTGCCTGTGCTCGGACAGCCAAAAAAGAACTCATTCAGAACCACCCCGCTCAGTGTTCTGAAAGTTTATGACACTTTGCCGGAGAATTTAACCCACCAACCAAGCCGAACCTATTGCCGCAAGATGGGCCACCAAGGGTGGCATTTCACTGCGTCTGACAACGCGCCCTGGGGGCCATATCCCATTCTCTGCTTCCCGACTACAAGCCCGATATGTGGGCACATCCATATAACTCATTCAACTCCCTCGATCAGTTCGCATGATTCGATAACGAGCGCTAATTGCCTCATTTATGCCCATTTAATGAGGCGAATAATGCCGCCAATTGCCTCATCGTTAGATAAGCTCATGATTTTCCTCAATTTATCCAAACGTGTCCGGATCGACGGTTGATAGTCCTCAGCAAGCATGTTCTGCGACCGGTAAACCTGCCTCAGGTTTGCTAGCGCTTCGAAAAAACAGGTTTCGCAAAGATGCACCTGATATTGCGCACCATCGTGCTGCGAACCATACCCCCAGCGCGCAGCCAGCGTGCCGAACTCCTGCGTACCAATGGTGGTTGTCGTGCTGCTGCCACAGACATCGCAGAGAATATCGACGACTTGAGTGGTGGGGACGATGGCTTCGACTTTCATGGCAATACTCCTCGTGTTGACCCCTGACAGCCGTGCCGATATCACCGGTGGCCATCAGGGTTTGGGATGCTGGGCTGCGTAAGCAGCGACAAGTCGCACAGCCAGCGCATAGCTGAGCGGTAATCTAGCTTTGTATTTCCTGAGCCAATCCGGTCTGCCAAGCGCTCTCTCCAGCGCGGACAGTGACCTTGCCTCCCCGTCCAACTGTTCGAGTTGGGCCACCAGTGCCCGGTCACGTTGTGCCCAATCCACGGAGGGGTGGTAGACAGACTGTTTGGGAGCGGGCAACTGCTGATACAGCCAGGAGCGATCATGCCGATAGAGCCAGGTGAATGCCGTTCGGCACGTCTGCTCGATACCGCCCCGGCTGACATCGGCATGTTGTGCCAGGTATGCCGTCACCGTTTCGCGATGCTCACGCAGTTTGTTAACCCTGACAAGATGCCGCCGCCAGTCAGACAACCCTTGGTGGCTCTGGATAATGGCTTCGACTGCACTAATCGATACGGAATGACAAAGGGCTATCTGCTGTCGTCGCACGCCCATGAACGCCTGTCGCCATATCCCCCGCTCCACCTCCAAGCTGATGCGCTGTGTTCGGTGTTCAACGGATTGGTGGTGTCGCAGCGCAAGCTGCTTGATGAAACCGATACTGTATCCAGTCTGGCGGGCAATCTGCCGCATGGAGGTCTGTTCCGCCAGCAGCCTTAACACGGTTTGCTCGGATGGTCGCCCTTCACTCGGAAGAGACGTAGGCTCCTGCATCACATATTGATCCTCGACGGAAAAAAATTCCGCCGGGCTGCGACTCACAAACGCCATCAGCATCACGTGTTTCAGGTAGTGGTAGTTATGGTCGCCGTGTACCAGGCCCGAGACATACCGATAGCTTGCCAGCCCCAACGGCACAGTCGGTGCGGCACCGGTAAACAGCCCCTGCCAGAACTGACTCATGTCTTGCCGCAAGGCGTGGTAGCGAAGATGGCCATGTCGAGTCAAATAGCCCTGTTGCCCCAGCCATCGCCGGTAATGTTCAACGGGAGAGTGCACTGACGACTGGACGCACAGATACCGATGCAGCCCGGCGATAAATGCAGACAGGTAGACTTCCTGTTCGGATGGTCTCGCTGGCTCATAGGGCATAGTGGGATCGGGCAAGAGCAGTCGGCGATCAATCCCACCTGAGCCTGTCGCCAAGGTGTGCAGACGTAGCATGTGCTTTGCACAGGCGGTGACCCCGTATAGTTGGTGCACCGTATGCCAATAACCGCACCCCACGACTTGTTCATCCTCCAGCAGACAGGTGGGGCACAATTTCAAACAAGCACCGCCAAAGGTCAGTTTGCTGGCGGCTTGCCCTGACAGGGCCATCAGCCCTCTCCCCTCGCCCAACATGGCGGCGGCCAGGGCGTGGACTTGCTGCTTATTATTCAGCGTCAGGGCGAATAATGGAAAGGCCGAGCCGTGGTGCAGCAGGTATTGCGGATCCACTCCCGCCGCCTGAGCAGTAACCTCAATATGGCCTGGTAATGACGGATGCAGGCGAATGGCAGGATGGTGGAACAGTCGGTCACAGAAACGGTTTCGGTCACTGTAGGCCGAATGGATAAAATACTGGGTGACCCAGCTGTAGGCGGATTCGCCAGGAATATAGGAGGGGATCACCGAGCCCAACACGGAGTTAGCCCTCAGACCCCAGGAGCCCCACCAGATCGACGCCTGCATGCTGCAACATGAGAAGGTGGACCAAGGGGTGCAACGGATCTCGAGCTGACTGCTCATGGTAGCCCCGTGCATTACGCAGCTGGGGAGGCAATTGCCATCCCTGACCGTGCCCCTCTGAATTGGTGAAATACGCAGTGAGCGCCAGGGGATCACATTGCGCGTCCATCTGCTGAAACCACGCATTGATCGCTTTGATGCTCTTGACCGTGCGCATGGTCTCGCCCGAAAGCCCCATCGAATTACTCACCAGTTGGGTCAGTGAGCATAGGGTGAGAGTGCTCGCAGAGTGGGCCAATGCCAGCGACGCCAACTCGATCTCGCGCATCTGCTCGGTAAAATGACTATCGTATCCCCCCATCCAGTGACCACAGTGCGGGCAGATGTTGTCGTAGGGAGGGATGGGTTGTTCCGACAACACCACGGCTGCAAAACCACAGCCAGCGCAGCGCCCAGACAACCCCTGCTGATGCCTATGACAATGAAATACCCCTGGCAATTGATGGTCGCGGTGGTAATAGGGCATGCCCTGAGTATCCTGATCCTCGACAATACAGTCTGTGCACCAACGCCAGTATCGATGTTGTACATTGTTCTGACCGGTCACCCTCAACCGGAGCGGCGTGTGGCCCGCCAACGCAGCCATCAGCATACCCTGCTCAGGCAGGCTCAAAAACGGGGTCAGATAATGGCCGTAGCCATGTGTCTGCCAGGGCTGCTCTATCCCCTTCGCCCGAAAAATGGCATCGAGGGCCATGTCATCGGCATGAGATAATCGTTGGGGGCGAATCGGTGGACTACCCAGACCCAGCGCTTTTACCGTAGCGGTGAATGTCCCATGGATGCTCAGCACATGCATTCGACCAGCCACGGCTCCCAGATGTTCGCCCGGCAGCAACTCTAAACGATGGAGGATCATTTCGGCTGCGCCTTATCTAAGTTGTAGCCGAGTTGTCCTAACAATACTGACGGCGCTAACTGATCCAGTTTTTTGCGTTTCTGTACCTCAATCTGCGATGATACGGGTTTGTCGCTCAGCTCGACTTCCCCTTGAATCAGGTTCATGGCGGGCTGCGGAGTTATCTGTGTCATGACATCAGAATGACTCGCCACCGACTCCAGCATCAGCATCGGCTCAAAATCCTCAAATTTGTGGTACTCACCTTGTCTCAGTGCAGTTAACGCCGGGGTCAACACTCTAAATTCACGATTAAAAACCAGGTCCAGCGCGGCTATAGAAAGATCTTGATCCTGAGGTGCCAGGAACGTGAGATAGGCGAGCGTGGCCCTAACCAGGCTACTGGCAATTGCCGGAATGCCCACACTCAGAGAATGAATATGCCTACACAATATATCTACCGATGTTGACTGATTTTTTAGTAATTGAGTCTGGCATAGCAGGCGGATAAAATGTTTCCAAAATGAGCTATTAGAATCGCAACTCGCCAACAACATAGATCCATTTTTGGTCACTCGCCGACCGATAGTTGTTTCACGCTCAAATAATGCTAACGTTGCAAATGTTCCTACCAGCATGATCGGCACACCGACTCGGTTGAACAATTCCTCGACGAATTTTATCGACGTTTTTTCATTGATACTTAAAACTTCATTACGGGAGGATTTGGCTAAATTTTGGGCCTCATCAACGACCACCAACCCAACACTATGACCGATAAGGAGTTTGCGCACTATGGTAATTAACTCATTGACAGACCTATTACGGTGTTCATAAGTGTATGCCTGTCCGGTCACCTCATCCAGCGCCTCCAGCATATTCAACAGCAGCGCTTTTTGACCACGACGCTCGTGAATTTCTACATACAGGTACGTTACCTGAGATTGATCAAGAGTATGTTCCTGCCCTTTGTGGTCGGTATAATTGAGATGTTCAATAACTTGATCAAATAGTTTCAGGATGCGTCTTACCATGAATGATTTTCCACGACCACTCAGCCCAACCAACAAATAACTCTGCAACACAGAATAGAGATCCAACCCTGATAAATATGCAACCTGATTGGGATTGGTCTTATCTCTATCGATAGCCGTCAGTATTCGCCGTATATCAGTTCGCAGAGGATTGCGCTTATCATATCCCGCTTCAATCATGCGTCGCATGACATCATATAATCGAAATGCCTCGTCTTGAACGGCATAAACATCGTTCAACTGATCGATCTGGGTGCGGATATAATAGCCATGAAGCGATGCATCAACACCAGTCAAATCAACATTGTTAATAAAAGGAAACTCGCTGACTGCATAAAACTGTTGCATTGTTAACGGCTGACCCAGCGCCTCAATGAATGGGTTGTCTCGATACTGTCGATTAGGATGCATATAATAATTTGGCTGGCTCATTGTTCGTCTTCCTGAAAGGATATTACTGTCGGATCATTCAAATTTTGTTTGGATTGCTGTGGTGCGGGCCGATGGGCTTGCTCCCGGTTGTCGGCCCCAGACAGATCGGCATAAATGGCTTGCATTTCATTATATCGCTGCTGTACAGCCTCAACATGCTTGAGGGTTTTCATC
>RCUJ01002010.1_pt1 | contig 10272 bp, 9 predicted proteins | sample 2166321 | NCBI WGS metagenome assembly RCUJ01 (sample SAMN09932808, study PRJNA488358) | compost metagenome | feature: garden; material: soil; isolation source: compost soil in an enriched community after 118 h of incubation | place: Germany: Experimental Botanical Garden Goettingen | collected... | reverse complement strand
CTACGACCGTTTGACCCCAGCGGCGGCGGACAGCTTTTTCGCCGAAGCCTGGACCGTCGGCTCGGAAGCGGATCGCATCGGCTATCGCTTCAAGGGCGGCAGTCCACTGAGCTTTCAGCCTCGCGAGCAACCGTTCGGCGCCGGTTCCGACCCTTCGAACATCGTCGATAGCTGCTACCCGATCGGCTCGATCCAGGTGCCGGCAGGCCTTGAACCCATCGTGTTGCACCGCGATGCGGTGTCCGGTGGCGGCTACGCGATGATCGGCACGGTGATCAGCGCCGACCTCGACCTGATCGGTCAGATGCAACCCAACCAGAAGGCCCGCTTTGTCGCGGTGACTCTGGAAGAAGCGCTGGAAGCACGACGTTCCTACAAGAAAAAACTCAGCTGCCTGAGCAAGCTGTTCCCTTCCTGATTCTGCCCGCCGCACTGCGCGGGTAAAGCCAAAAGGCAAGCCAACGCCGCACTTCGGTGCGGTGGCGGCTGCCCGCGCTTCAACCTTTGACTGGTTCTGGAGTTTACGCATATGGCTGCTTTATCGCAATCGAGTCAACCCGGGCAGGACCCGGCCAATCATCCTGTTCCAACCGAAGCACGCATGGGCCGACTGTCGCTGACCATGGCCTGGTGGGCGGTGTGCAGCGCGATGTTCTACATCGTGGTCGGTGCTTCCCTGGCGCTGTCTTACGGCGCGCGCAACGCGCTGATCGGCATGGTCTTGTCGGTGATCAGCTACGGGCTGGTCAACAGCGTGCTCAGCCGCTTCGCGGTGCGCAGCGGCTTGTCGGTGGCGCTGTTTTCGCGGCTGCTCTTCGGCAGCACCGGTGCCTGCCTGGCGACGCTGATCTTCTTCTCCACGGCGATCTATTACGCGGTGTTCGAGGGCTCGGTGATCGCCGTGGCGCTCAATCACCTCTATCCGGAACTGGTGTATCCGCTGGCCGCGTTGCTGGTGGTGCTCTATAGCGTGCCGATGATCCTGGGCAGCGTGCAGCACTGGTTGGACAAGCTCAATGGCGTGCTGCTGCCGGTGTACCTCGGCGGTTTGCTGGTGGCGGTGGGGTTGTCGATCAGCCGTTATGGCTACCAGCCGCAGTGGCTGGATTTCGGCCCGGCGGCCCCCGCTGCGTTCGGCTGGTGGGACTGCTTCGTGGCCTACATGGGCGTCTGGATCCTGATGCTGTTCACCTTCGACTACGCTCGTTTCGGCAAGCCTGAAGATGCCGAGTACCACGGTCGTTGGAACTTCGGCATGCCGTTCTACATGGTGACCTTCCTGCTCAACGGCGCGGCGGGGATTTACCTGGTCAGCAGCATTCCCCACGAAGGCGCGCTGAACGAAGTGTCGGTGGTCATGGCGATTCTGCAGTTGATGGGGCTGTGGGGGTTGTTGTTCGTCTGGGCCACACAAACCCGGATCAACACTGCCAACTACTACCTGGCGACCCTCAACATGCAGGCGTTTTTTGGCCGTTTCGGTTTGCGTGCGTCTTACCTGGTGTGGGCGCTGGCGGTGGGGGTGATCGTCTATGGGCTGATGCTGGCGGACGTGTTTGCCTACCTGCTCAAGGCGTTGGCCTATCAGGGGATTTTCGTCGTGGCCTGGGTTGGGGTGGCGTTGGCGCAGATCGTCTATGGACGGTATGAGGTCGGGGCGCTGGAGCGGGTGTCGGCGTTCAATCCGGTAGGGCTGAGTGCGTGGTTTGGCGCGACGGCGCTGGGGTTGGCGTTGATGTTTTCCGCCGGAGGCTTGAGCAGCTTTTCTGCACCATCGACTGTGATATTTGCGTTTGCCTTGCAAGCAGGTTTGTCCCGCCGAAGCCGGTTACTATTGCAGTCGGAGAGTAGGATTTAGCAGTTACACCTCCCAGTCCAGTCCAGTCCAGCCTGCTCGCGCAGAGACAAGGGACGGGATTGGGAGTCTGATTACGAACTCGATAATTGGGTATCCGGTGACTGCTTTTGGCCGATGCTGTTGAACAAGCCGCTTCGACTCAGGCGTCCACCCATTGAGTCGTGAAAGGGCAATTTTCACATGCCGCTACGTAAAATCCGAGGCTGCAGGAAACCCTCTGCGCAAAGTACAGATTTCAATCTGAGACAGGTGCTTTTCTGCCATAGAGATGGGAGCCGAGTTTTTCAACAGAGTCGGCTAATAACGGACGTTATACCAAGGGCTGTTTCTGCCGGAAGCCAATGTTCGCTGGAAATAGGTCAGGTGCAAAACTGTCATCGGGTTTCGGGGAAACCGAGTAACCTCGCCAGGTTTTCAGTTACGAACACCGAGCTTCTAAAATGCAGTTCATCCTGTCTGAGGAATGGCGTGAACCAGGTCACGCAGGGTGATGCTTGGCTGCAGTTCGCCTTTGAAGCGAACCAGGATCGATTCAGGCATGTCCAGTAAAATGACGCCGGTGGCAGCTGCGAACGGCATTAGACCTGAACCGGTCTGGAAGGAGATGCCGATCGGGAGACGGGTGTAGGGGTCACCACCGGTATCGACGGCTGGCAGCAGCATGCGGTTCAGTGTGATGTCGACGTCTGAATCAATTACGCATGAAGTACGCGCTCCCTTCGCGTAAGTCGGAGGGGGTGCTTTGACGTGCAGGGTATTCATCAATCTTTTTTAATTTAATCACATTCATTGAGGCGAGTATGACTGTTCTATTCCGGTGTCTCGCTATGGGCTGACATTTCAGACCAGTCCAATTCTCTGCTTGCCATAAATATACTGATATATTAGTGTATCGAAATGATTGGTCGATGAGCTTTCGCTGTAATCAGCGCGCTCGGAGCGTACCGCCCTTGACCCTTGGCTATTCCAACAATGAACAGGTGAGTGTATGAGCAGCAGTTCTTCCCAGTACGATGCCCAGTCCGGCCTTATTGGGCATTTCATCGATGGCAAGGTTGTTTCGTTCCCTGCAGAACGTACGGCTGATGTATTCAACCCTGCTCTGGGTAAAGTGCACTCCCAGGTAGCCCTGGCCTCGGCAGTGACCGTAAACGAGGCGGTCGCCGCAGCTAAAAAGGCATTTCCGGCCTGGTCGGAGCAGTCACCGTTGCGACGCTCGCGCATTCTGTTCCGCTTCAAGGAACTGCTGGACCAGCACCATGAGGAGCTCGCGAGTCTTATCACCGTTGAACACGGTAAGGTACTGTCCGATGCGAAGGGCGAGGTCACTCGTGGCATCGAGATCGTCGAGTTCGCCTGTGGCGCACCGCATCTGCTGAAAACTGCATTCACCGATAACATCGGTGGTGGCATCGATAACTGGAATCTACGCCAGGCATTGGGCGTTTGCGCCGGGATTACACCGTTCAACTTTCCCGTGATGGTGCCATTGTGGATGATCCCGATGGCGCTGGCTGCCGGTAATACTTTTATCCTCAAACCTTCCGAGCGCGACCCATCGGCCAGTTTGCTCATGGCCCGTTTGCTCAAGGAAGCCGGTCTGCCGGATGGTGTGTTCAACGTGGTCCAGGGCGACAAGGAAGCGGTGGACACGCTGCTTCAGCACGACGATGTGGAGGCAATCTCCTTTGTCGGTTCGACCCCGATCGCCGAGTACATCCATCGTGAGGCGACCTCCCGAGGCAAGCGTGTCCAGGCCCTGGGCGGCGCAAAAAACCACATGATCGTGATGCCCGATGCCGATCTCGACCAAGCCGCCGACGCACTGATTGGTGCTGCCTATGGCTCCGCTGGCGAACGCTGCATGGCCATTTCCATTGCCGTGGCGGTAGGTGATGTAGCCGATGAGCTGATTGAAAAACTGCTACCGCGTATCGATGCGCTTCGAGTGCGCAATGGTGCTGATCCGCAGGCGGATATGGGTCCGCTGGTAACGGCGGTGCATAAGGCCAAGGTCGAAGGCTATATCGACAGCGGAGTGAACGAGGGCGCGAAGCTGATCGTGGACGGTCGTGGCCTGACGGTGCCGGGCGCTGAGGAGGGCTTTTTCGTGGGGGCGACGTTGTTCGATGAAATCACCCCGGAAATGACCATCTACAAAGAAGAAATCTTTGGGCCAGTTTTGGGAATCCTTCGAGTGCCGGACTTCGCCACCGCAGTGAAGCTGATCAATGCTCACGAGTTCGGTAACGGTGTGTCCTGTTTCACTCGTGATGGTGGCGTGGCGCGGGCTTTCGCCCGCAGCATTCAAGTAGGCATGGTCGGCATCAACGTGCCGATTCCGGTGCCCATGGCCTGGCATTCCTTCGGCGGTTGGAAGCGCTCGCTGTTCGGCGAGCACCATGCGTACGGCGAAGAAGCGCTGCGTTTTTACACACGTTACAAGAGTGTCATGCAGCGCTGGCCAGACAGCATTGCCAAGGGCCCCGAGTTCAGCATGCCAACTGCCAATTGAGCGTTGCGCGCACCGGCTCATGGTCGGTGCGCGTCTACCAACAACAAGACAGCCCACGAGTCTGCGAGAATTCACATGAGCAAACCCAAGCTGCTGATTACCGGCGCCGCGGGCCGGGTCGGGACATTGTTGCGTCCGATCCTGCTCGACGATTACGAGTTGCGTCTGTGTGATCTGGCTCCCATCGACAACCTGCGTGAAGGCGAGGAAGCCCTGATCGGCGACCTGGCTGACCCTGCCATCGCCAATGCCGCGATTCAAGGCACGGTAGGCGTGGTGCATCTGGCTGCCGCCGTAGCACCGGATATTGCCTTCGCGGCCACTATCAATCCCAACTATTTTGCTGTGCTGAATCTGTTGGAAGCCTGTCGCGAATTTGGTGTGCGGCGCTTTATCTTCGCCAGCAGCCACCATGCTGTGGGCTTGCATCCGATCAGTGAAGAGCCTTACACCGCCAACGCCGATATCGCGCCGGATGGCTTCTACGGTCTGAGCAAGGCCTTCGGCGAGGCGGCCTGTTCACTCTATGCCCACCGGTTTGGCATCGATTGTCTGGTGATACGCATCGGTAATGCTGACCCGCAGGTAGTAGATGGCCGTCGCGAGCGGTTGTGGGTCAGCGCATCCGATCTGGTGCAGATGATACGGCTCGGTCTGGAGGAACAGGGCGAACCGTTCAAGGTGGTTTACGGGATTTCCAACTGCCCGCAGCCGTTGCTGAAAAATGACGAGGCTTTCGAGCGGCGCTATCGGCCGATTGATAACTCCTCCCGTAATCACAGCGAAACCTATCGTCCATTCATACAACTGACTGATGAGGAGGGTGCCGGTTTCGTCGGCGGCTTCTTCGCCAAGAGTTTGCTTCCTGATCCGAGGAAACACTGATGAAGATCGTCAAGGCAGAAGTCTCCATCGTCGAGATTCCCTTTCGCCTGCGCGGCACTGGTGTCGGCATCATGCCCACCGCCTGGAAAAGCCTGGAGTTCGCTCTGATCCGTCTTGAAGACGAGCTGGGTAATGTCGGCTGGGGTGAGGGATTTGGCTATTTCACTGTGGACGCCACTAAAGCAATTATCGACCGGTTGATTCTGCCGAGCCTGGTTGGCGCAACCATCGAGGACATCCCGGCCTGGAATCGGCAGATGCAACGCTCGATTCATATGTTCGGCCGCTACGGCATCACCATCTTCGCAATCGGCGGAGTTGATATCGCCCTCTGGGACCTCGCCGCCAAGCGCGCTGGCAAACCGCTCTATCAGTTGCTCGGCGAGGGCCGCCGCGAGCAGATCCCGTTCTATGCCAGCATGGTCCGCTACGGCACTAAAGAGTTGGCCACCATGACTTGTCGTGAGGTGATCGAGGCTGGATTCAATAGCATCAAGCTGCATGAGATCGACCTCGACATCATCGAGGCCTGCCGGCAGGTCGCCGGGCCCGACAAGAACATCTGCGTCGATGTGAACTGCGCCTGGTCGGTGGAGTTCGTCGAACGCAATCGCGAGCGTCTTGAGGCGCTGAACCTGACCTGGCTGGAAGAGCCGGTGTATCCGCCGGAAGACTTCAGAACTCTGTCCAGCCTTCGTGGTTCATTGCCCATTGCCGCCGGCGAAAACTGGACCACCGCGTTTCAGTTCGCTAATGCATTCCAGGCCGGTGCGGTTGACATCGTTCAGCCTAGCGTGACCAAGGTCGGCGGCATTTCGGAGTTCTTGGCCATCATCGAACTGGCAGGCAAGTCCGGCAGCGCTTTGATGCCGCATTCACCGTATTTCGGTCCGGGCTTCTTTGCCAGTCTTCATCTGGCGGCGGCGAACCCGTCAGTCCAGGCCCTGGAATACAACTTCGTGCAGCCGGATGCCTGGCTGGCGGATGTCGAGGGACTTCGCCAAGGCGACCTGATCAAGGTGCCACAGGTAGCCGGTCTGGGCTTCGAGCCGGATTACGAAGTCATGAGCAAATACCGTCGCGCGTGAACACGCGGCACAACCTGAACGACCTTGGTCGAGGTGCGGCTATGCAACCCAACAAAATCAAAGCGCTGTGGAACGAAGGCAAAGCCGTGGTCAATGGTTTTCTGTCGATCCCCTGTGCCTTCGTCAGCGAGCTGATGGCCGAACAAGGCTATGACGCTCTAACCATCGACCTGCAGCACGGCATCGTGGACTATCAGACCGCGGTGAGCATGCTCCAGTCCATGCGTGCCAGCGGCGTGGCGCCCATGGTGCGAGTGCCCTGGCTGGAGGCAGGCAGCATCATGAAGGCACTGGATGCCGGAGCCTACGGAGTGGTCTGCCCAATGATCAACACCGCCGAGCAGGCGGCACGATTGGTGTCCTATATGCGTTATCCCCCTGTGGGCGTGCGCAGTTTTGGTCCGACCCGTGCGAGCATTTCCGCGGGTGCCGACTATGGCCGGCAGGCCAATGAAAATATGCTCTGCTTCGCCATGATCGAAACCCGCGAAGCCATGGACAATCTTGCTGAAATCGCCGCTACGCCTGGACTGGACGGGCTCTACATCGGCCCTGCGGACTTGACCATCGGCTTGACGGGTATGCGTTATCCCACCGGTTTCGACCGGGAGGAGCCCGAAATGCTCGAGGCCATTCAGCACATCCTCGCGACTGCTCACGCCCATGGAATCAAGGCGGCACTGCATTGCGGTTCACCAACGTATGCGCTACGAGCGATCCAGTGGGGTTTCGACATGGTCACCCTGGCTAATGACGTGCGCATGCTCACCAATGCCTCCAGTGCAGCACTCAAGGAGGTCCGAAGTGCCCTCACCGAAGTGGAAAGCACCGCCGACCGCGCTGGATGCCAGTACTGATGAGCGTCATGGATGGGGTGCGACTCGTGGGAAGCGGTCCGCGCAGGGTAGTCGTGGTGCATGGATGGATGGCCGCAGCCGCCTTGTTCGATCCGATGCACGGCTGGCTCGATGGGGAGCGCTTCACCTATGCGTTCATGGATTGCCGAGGTTATGGCGCGCGACTGGAAGAGCCCGGGCCATTTACCGTGGTGCAGATTGCCCTGGACATCCTGACGCTGGCTGATGAATTGCGATGGGAGCGTTTTAGCGTAGTCGGGCACTCTATGGCCGGCATGTCCGCGCAGTGGTTGCTGGCCAACGCCGCGCGACGGCTGGACTCCGTAGTGTTGCTGGCCGCAGTACCGGCTAGCGGGGCAGGGGTGTCCAGCGAGCGTAGGACATTGTTGAACAATGCGTTACGCGATCCAGAGGTGCGTCTATCGCTGATCTCGACAAATGTCGGCCTTAGTCGTCCTGAGGAATGGTTACGCAGAATCCTCGCCCTGAGCCTGCATACGACCTGGCCGGAAGCTATGAATGCTTACATGACCTCGTGGATTGACGACAACTTTGCCAGCACCTTGCATGGGGTCAGGGTTCCTGCGCTGGTACTGGTAGGGGAGCTGGATCCAGGCTGCACTGCCAGGTTTATGGAGGAGACGGTGATGCGCTGGCTTGCAGATGCTCACCTACAGATACTGCCGGGTGTCGGTCACTATCCAATGCAGGAATCGCCCCGGGCCCTGACGCAGACGATCGAAGCATGGCTGTTGTCCGATATGGACGCTGCCGGGAAATAAAAGAGCGTTTTTCATTCCAAAAAGAAACCTGATTCACCCTTGATAAGCTGCCAAATCCTGTTATTGTCGTTTGCATACCAATATATTGGTATGCAGGAACACCGGAATTCGAGGAAACCAACAATGAATAGCTCGAAATACCTTGCCTGTGCGGCTGTAGCCCTGACCGTTCTTTTCGGTTCGGGTGTACAGGCGGATCAGAAAAACATCCGTATCGCTACCGAAGGCACTTATCCCCCCTTCAGTTACCTGGAGAACGGTCAGTTGGCCGGCTTCGACGTCGATATCGCCAATGCGCTCTGCGAGCGGATTCAGGCCAAATGCGAGATTGTCTCGCAAGGCTGGGACGGCATGATCCCCGGGCTGATATCAGGCAAGTACGATGCCATCGTGGCGTCGATGGCAATCACCGAAGAACGTAAACAGAAGATCGACTTCACTAACAAGTACTACGCCACCCCGGCACGTTTCATCGCCGAGAAAAACAGCGGCATTACCGATACTTCGGTCGAAGGCATGTCTGGCAAGGTCATCGGTGTACAGGGTTCCACCACCCAGGGCAGCTACCTGGAGGACTTCTACAAAAACTCCGAGGTGAAGATCTATAAGACCGTCGACGACGCGGCAATGGATCTGGCCAACGGCCGTCTCGATGCGGTGTTCTCCGATTCAGCGATTCTCTATCCATGGTTGCAGACCCGCATCGGCTCTTGCTGCGACTTCATCGGTCAGGAAGTACGTGACGAAAAGTACTTCGGTGTCGGCAAGGGCATCGGTGTGCGCAAGGAAGATCAGGCCCTGCGCGATCAGCTGAATACGGCAGTGAGCGCTCTAGTGGCCGACGGCACCTACCAGCGGATCAATCAGAAGTATTTCCCCTTCGCTATCTATTAAGAACGCGGCCGAGCCGCGCCTCTCAACCTACCGATAGCCCCATGCGGCACGTATGGGGATGGGCCTGATCATGAGCGAATACCTGCAACTGCTTTCTTTCTCGCCCGAGGGCTGGGGCGCCGCGCTGCTCTCCGGCGCCTTGTTGACCTTGCAACTGGCACTGTCGACTTTGCCCTTTGGCGTGGTACTAGGGTTGACCCTGGCACTGTGCATGGACAGCAAGCGTCCGCTGTTGAGTCGCTCGGCCACGGTGTTCGTCACCGTGTTCCGCGGACTGCCGGAGCTGTTGACCATTTTCATCATCTACTACGGCGTACAACTGTTGGTCAAGGAAGCCTCCGAAGCCATGGGGTACAGGACTTTTCAGGTCAACGGATTCTTCGCCGGCATGCTGGCGCTGGGGCTGGTGTTCGGTGCCTTTTCCAGCGAGGTTTTTCTCACTGCGATTCGCGCCATCGCCAAGGGGCAGCGTGAGGCGGCTTTCGCCCTGGGTCTGTCACGGGTCGATATGTTCCGCTTCGTCACCGCTCCGCAACTCTGGCGCATTGCGTTACCCGGTTTGGGCAATCTCTGGCTGGTGCTGCTCAAGGAAACATCGCTGCTCTCGGTGATCGCGCTGACTGACCTGATGCGCCAGACCTACCTGGCAGTGAGCAACACTAAAGAACCGTTCTTCTTCTATGCCGTGGCCTGCAGCATCTACCTGTTGTTCTCCATCATTTCGGGGCAAGTTCTGCACCTGATGGAGAAGCGCGCCAACCGATTCTACGTGCGGAGCTGAACCATGGAGCTGGAACTTCTTTCGACCTATGGCCCGCGGATGCTGGCGGGTCTGGGCATGACCTTAAAAATCGTCCTGCTGTCGGTGGCCCTTGGCGCCATCCTGTCGCTGCCTCTGGCCGCAGCACGGATGAGCCGGATCGGCTGGCTGCGACGCCTGGCATTCGGCTATACCTATCTGTTCCGTGGTACGCCTCTGCTGGCCCAGACCTTCCTGGTTTACTACGGCGCTGGCCAGTTGCGTCCCGAGTTGCAGGAGCTGGGGGTGTGGTGGTTTTTCCGTGATGCCTACTGGTGCACGGTCCTGACATTTACCCTCAACACCGCAGCCTATCAAGCCGAGATCTGGCGCGGCGCCGTGCAGGCAGTGCCCAGGGGGCAGTGGGAAGTCGCGCATGCACTGGGGTTGTCGAAACTGTCCGGGGTCAAGGATGTGATTGTGCCCCAGGCCTTTGTCGTTGCCCTGCGGCCGTTGAGCAACGAGCTGATCTTAATGCTGAAGTCGTCGGCCATTGCCAGTGTTATCGCGGTACCCGAACTGATGGGCATGACCAGCATGGCTTTCTCGCGCTCCTTCGACTTCCAGGTTTACCTGTGGGCGGCTGTGCTCTAC
>RCUJ01002009.1_pt1 | contig 10273 bp, 11 predicted proteins | sample 2166321 | NCBI WGS metagenome assembly RCUJ01 (sample SAMN09932808, study PRJNA488358) | compost metagenome | feature: garden; material: soil; isolation source: compost soil in an enriched community after 118 h of incubation | place: Germany: Experimental Botanical Garden Goettingen | collected... | reverse complement strand
TGCGGTAGGCCGGGTCGACGCAGGTGCGACCGATTTCCAGGATCGGGCCTTGCAGATGGACCAGGCCATGCAGGCTGAATTCTTCTTCGCTGTAGAAACGCCCCAGGCTGCTGGCGGCCTGGTGGTCGAGCAGACGGGTGGTGGCCACCAGGCGCCCGGTGTTCAAGTCACGGACTCCGATGTGGGTGCAGTGAACATCATAGTCATCCATGTCCAGACCCCGTTCCGCGCCTTTGAGTTTGGCGTTGAACTCGCCGCTGAATACGCTGAAACGCAGGGCCTGGGCTTGCTGCAGCGCCTGGGGGCCGATCAGGCGTTCGGCTTGCAGGCGGCGTTCAGTGCCGGTGTCGCTAATGCGTGCGATCTGAGTCATTGCGAGTCTCCGTACGGGCTGCGCACCCATCGTGGGTTGCAGTCGATCGACTTTGTTGTGCAAAGTCAGGCTATGTAGCCCCGGTGTCATCGCCATGAAGTTTTGGTGATGCTTGTGTGACAGCCCTTGAGGACCCCTTTTATGCCTTGGCAAGCCCTGTTGAACTGCACTGCGCGACTGCCCGCAAACCCCGACCTGGCCGAGGGTTACGCGAATTTGCTGGAGGTCCTGGGCGGGGTCTCGCCCTTCGAGTTGGCAGTGCGCGGCGGGCGCATGATGGCGACGCCCGGGCAGGCCTTCCTGGTGGGGTACCAGGCCGCGTTGCGCATGTTATGGCCCAGCGCACCGCACAGTCTGGGTGCCTTGTGTGCGACCGAACAGCGCAGCCTGCGACCGGCCGACATGCAAACCCGCCTGGCCGACTTGCGCTTGAGCGGGCGCAAGGATTTCGTTACCGCGGGCAATGCGGCGGACTGGATGCTGGTGGCAGCGCGCAGCGAGGAGGCGGGCGAGTCTCCCTGCCTGAGCCTGGCGGTGGTGTACCGCGGAGAGTCTGGCGTGCGGGTGGAAAAAATGCCGGCGATACCGTTGATGCCGGACATCAGCCACGGTCGGCTGTACCTCGAAAACGCCGCCTGTGAACTGTTGGCCGGCGATGGCTGGGATGCCTACGTCAAGCCTTTCAGGACCCTTGAAGACCTCTATGTGCTCAGCGCCATGAGCGCCTGGCTGTATGGCGTCGGTCAGGACTGTGGCTGGGCGCAGTCGCTGCAACTGCAGCTGCTGGCGCTGCTGGCCGGGTGCGCGGAAGCCAGTCGCCAGCCACCCGACAGCAGCGCCGGTCATGTGCTGCTGGGTGGTTTGTTCGCGCAGTTTGACGGATTGAAGGTAGCGCTCAATGCCGCCTTTGCCGCTGGCCCCGCCGAGTGGGCGGCGCTATGGGCAAGGGATCAGGCGGTGCTGGATCTGGCGGCGGGGGCCAGGGCCAAGCGGCTGGCCAAGGCGTTGGTGGATGTTTCGTTGAAGTGACGGGCCAGATCGCGGACCACCTGATTTCGAACTGTCATTGATCTCGACTAGGCTCAGCAGATTCAATTCGCCGAGCCCTCGTCATGTTCAAAGGCTTGTCCCTGCTGTTGATGCTATTGGTCAGCTGTTCGGTGTGCGCCGAAAGCTGGCCCACTGATCAATGGCCACCTGGCCCCAAGGTCAGCGGACCTGCGCTTCAAGCGCTGGAGGATTACGCCTTCACCCCTCGGGACGACGCCACCCGCAAAGGCATTCGCACCGATGCCTTGCTGGTGATTCGCGATGGCCAGTTGATCTATGAACGCTACGCAGGCCTCACGACCGCCGACACCCCGCACCTGACCTGGTCGGTCAGCAAGAGCCTGCTGGCCGCCCTGCTGGGGGTGGCCTATGGCGAAGGGTTGTTGCGGTTGCAGGACCCGGTCGCGAAGTTTTATCCGCCGATGCAGCGTCATCCGGGCGTGACCCTTGCCGATCTGTTGCACTGGGCATCGGGGCTGGATTGGCAGGAGGACTATGAGTACGCACCTCTGAACTCTTCCGTGGTGGCCATGTTGTATACCCGCGGTCACGCCGACATGGCCGCCTTTACGGCCGGTCATGATCCGTTCAGCCCGCCGGGCCAGCACTTTCGTTACTCCAGTGGTGACAGCAATCTGTTGGCCGCCGCGCTCAAGGCCATGGTGGGGGCGCAACGTTATGCCGACTATCCCTGGCGTGCGCTGTTCGAGCCGCTGGGGGTCCGCAGCGCCGTGTGGGAAACCGATACCACTGGCACCTTTGTCGCCTCGTCCTATGTCTACATGACGGCCCGTGACCTGGCGCGTATCGGCCTGCTGATGCAACGCAACGGTCGTTGGGGCGAGCACCAGTTGTTGCCCAGGGACTGGGTCGCGTTCAGCCTCCAGCCATTCGCCGGGTACCGGGCCCATCAGGACGCTGCGGTACCGGGGGGGCATTGGTGGCTCAACCGGGCGGTTGATGGCGCGTCAAGACCCTGGCCGGACGCGCCCGAAGAGACCTTCGCCGCCCTCGGGCACTGGGGGCAGGCACTGTATGTGTTGCCCGACGAAAACCTGGTGATCGTGCGCTATGGCGATGACCGTGATGGCAGTTATCGGCACAACGAATTGCTCAAGCGCGCGCGGGCGGCCTTTGCGCAGAAGGCGCAGCCATGACGCGCGGTTTCGTTCGTCGTCGACCCTGGCTCACGTTGATGTCGGTAGCGATGGTCGTGCTGCTGGGGTGGGGCTGGCAGCAGCGGGTCGCATTATGGGCGTTCCCGGACATCATCAGCGCCTACACCGCCAAGGAGTATTGTTCGTGCCGCTATGTGGCCCATCAGCCGGCGGACTATTGCCTGGGCTATGTGAAGCAGTACGTGCCCATCAACGGATTCATCGATGACACCGAGCATAAGCGGGTCACGGCCAGTGGCATGGGGCGCAGCAACACGGCGGCCTGGCTCGGTGCGCGTCAGGGCTGCCGCCTGATGCCCTAGCTCTTTTGCCCGGCGCTGTTTGCAAGCGCCTCGACTCAGGCTAAGGTTCGGCTCAGGTTTACTTGCCCATGAGTCTCTATGTTCAAGCGGTTCTGCTGCACCTCCCTGGCCTGCTTGCCGTTGCTGTTTGCAACCGTGCCGGCCCACGCCAACTGGTATCTGGACGGTGAGTCTTCACGGCTGTCGTTCGTTTCCACCAAGAACGCCAATATCTCCGAAGTTCAGCGCTTTCTGGTGCTGCACGGTAAGGTCGATCCCAAGGGCCTGGCGCAAGTCGAGGTCGAGTTGGAGTCTATCAACAGCGGCATTCCGCTACGCGATGAGCGCATGCGCAAGGAACTGTTCGAGATTCAGACCTTTCCCGAAGCCCTGATCACGGCACAGATCGATCTGCGACCGATCAACGACCTGGCCCCAGGCGCGCAGCTGGAGTTGCGCTTGCCGCTGACCGTCAGCCTTCACGGCCAACAACACCAGTACAACGCCGAGCTGCTGGCGACCCGTCTGGATGACCGGCGCTTTCAAGTGGTCACCCTTGAGCCCGTGGTCATCAGCGCCGAGGATTTCAACCTCGCCCCGGGGCTGGAGCGCTTGCGCCAGGTTGCCGGTCTGTCGGCGATCAGCCTGTCGGTACCGGTGGGCGCGGTACTGATTTTTACGGCGCGCTGACATGCGCGGCGCAGTGTTCCCCTGGCGCGACGGCAACCGTTATGAGCTGCTGATCGACGGTCCGCAGTTCTTTCCGCGAATGCTGGTGGCGATTGCCCGCGCCCAAGAGCAAGTCGAGCTGGAGCTCTATTTGGTGGAAGCGGGGGCGTGTGCCGAAGCCATGGTCCAGGCGCTGGTGCAGGCCGCCGAGCGCGGCGTGCGGGTGCGCTGCCTGTTCGATGACTATGGCAGCCTGGCGTTTACCCTGAGCCTGCGCCAACGGCTGATGGCCGCGGGTGTCGAGCTGCGGTTTTACAATCGCCTGAACTGGCGGCGCTGGTTGGGCAACTTCTACCGCGATCACCGCAAATTGCTATTGGTCGATCAGACGATGGCGGTGGTCGGGGGCACCGGTGTCACGGATGAGTTCTGGACGCCGGGTCACGACACCAGCGAGTGGCATGAGGTCATGGTGGAAATCAGCGGCCCCTTGGTGCTCGACTGGCAGTTGCTGTTTGACCGGCAATGGATCGCCAACCGCCACCGTCGAGCCTGGAAACCCGCCCCACACTTTGGTTTGCCGCGCCTGCCCCGGGTGCCGCCAGCGGGGCAGGGCATGGGCCGGGTGGCGTACGCCGACGCCGGTCAGCACCGGGACATCCTGCAGTCGCTGTTCCGTGCCTTGAACAGCGGTCAACAGCGGATCTGGCTGGCCACGCCGTATTTCCTGCCGACCTGGAAGGTTCGTCGTCCGCTGCGCAAGGCCGCCGCACGGGGCATCGATGTCCGCCTGCTACTCACCGGGCCGCGCACCGATCATCCATCGGTGCGCTACGCCGGGCATCGCTACTACCCAAGGCTGCTCAAGGCTGGCGTGAAAATTTTCGAGTACCAGCCGTGTTTCCTGCACCTGAAGATGGTCCTGGTGGATGACTGGGTCAGCATCGGCTCATGCAATTTCGATCACTGGAATCTGCGCTTCAACCTGGAAGCCAATCTGGAGGCCATCGACCCGGCGCTGACGCTGGCGGTGGCGACGAGCTTCGAGAATGACTTTGCCTTGAGTCAGCGGGTCAACCTGGAGGAGTGGCAACGGCGACCGTTGTGGAAACGGGTGAAGCAGCGGGTGTGGGGATGGGTGGACCGGGTGGTGGTCAATCTGCTGGATCGGCGGGGCTGATCCAGCTGATCGCTCCCACGCAGAGCGTGGGAGCGATCAGTTTCAGGGGCTTAGAGCAACTCGAAGCTCTGTTGCGTCACGTCCGCGGAGTCGAGGCCGATCTGCACGTTGAACGTGCCAGGCTCAGCCGCGTACTTGAGCTGGGTGTTGTAGAACTTCAGGTCGTTCTCTTCGATGCTGAAGTGAATGACTTTCTGTTCCCCGGCCTTGAGCATCACCTTCTGGAAGTTTTTCAGTTCCTTGATCGGGCGGATCATCGAGCCGGTGACATCCTGGAGGTACAACTGCACCACGGTTTCGCCGTCGCGCTTGCCGGTGTTTTTAACGGTGACGCGGGCATCGATCTTGCCGGTCTTGTTCAGTGTGGTCGATGACAGTGCCATGTCCGCCAGGCTGAAGCGGGTGTAGCTCAGGCCGTAGCCAAACGGATACAGGGGGCCGGTGATGTCATCAAAGTACTGCGAGGTGTAGTTGCCAGGCTTACCGGGGGTAAACGGGCGGCCGATGGTCAGGTGGTTGTAGTAGGTCGGAATCTGCCCCACCGAACGCGGGAAGCTGATAGGCAGCTTGCCGGACGGGTTGTAGTCGCCGAACAGCACGTCCGCGATGGCGTTGCCGCCTTCGGTGCCACTGAACCAGGTTTCGAGGATCGCATCGGCCTGTTCGTTTTCTTCGAGAATCGTCAGTGGACGGCCGTTCATCAGCACCAGTACCAGCGGTTTGCCGGTGGCCTTGAGGGCCTTGATCAGGTCGCGCTGGTTGCTCGGGATATTCAGGTCGGTGCGGCTCGACGACTCGTGGGACATGCCACGGGATTCGCCCACGGCCGCGACGATGACGTCAGCCTGCTGCGCGGCTTTCACCGCTTCGTCGATCATGACCTGCGCCGAACGCGGGTCGTCGACCACTTCCGGGGCATCGAAGTTGAGGAAGTTCAGGTAGTCGACGACTTTCTTGTCCGAGGTGATGTTGGCGCCACGGGCGTAGGTCAGGCTGGCCTGATCACCGAGGGCGCGGGTCATGCCGTCGAACAGGGTGACCGACTGCGCCGGGCGACCGGCCGCCGCCCAGCTGCCCATCATGTCGATCGGCGCCTTGGCCAGCGGGCCGACCAGGACAATCTTCGCGGTTTTCTTCAGTGGCAGGGTTTCGTTGTGGTTCTTCAGCAACACCATGCTGCGCCGGGCGACGTCACGGGCTTCGGCGCGGTGCAGGCGGCTCTCGGCATAGGTGTCGGCGGGATCGTCCTCGGCCTTGCCAATGCGCAGGTACGGGTCCTTGAACAGGCCCATGTCATACTTGGCACCGAGCACTTCACGCACTGCGCTGTCGATGTCGCTCTGCTGGATTTCGCCGGATTTGAGCAGGCTTGGCAGCTCCGTAGCGTAGAGCTTGTCGTTCATGCTCATGGCGATGCCGGCCTTGATTGCCAGCTTCGCTGCCTCACGGCCATCATGGGCCACACCGTGATTGATCAGCTCGAAAATCGCGCCATGGTCACTGACCGCCAGCCCTTTGAAGCCCCACTCCTTGCGCAGCAGGTCGTTCATCAGCCAGGTGTTGGCGGTGGCCGGAACGCCGTTGATCGAGTTCAGGGCCACCATCACGCCACCTGCGCCGGCATCAATCGCGGCGCGGTAGGGCGGCAGGTAGTCCTGGTACATTTTGGCCGGGCTCATGTCCACGATGTTGTAGTCGCGACCGCCTTCCACCGCGCCATACAAGGCGAAGTGCTTGACGCTGGCCATGATGTTGTCGGCGCCGATCAGGCCGGTACCCTGGTAAGCCTTGACCATCACCTGGGCGATGCGCGACACCAGGTAAGTGTCCTCACCGAAACCTTCAGAGGTGCGGCCCCAGCGAGCGTCACGGGAGATGTCGACCATCGGCGCGAAGGTGATGTCGAGGCTGTCGGCGGCGGCTTCTTTTGCCGCAATGCGTCCGCTCAGGCCGATGGCGTCCATGTCCCAGCTCGAGGCCAGGGCCAGGGGGATCGGGAAAATCGTCCGGTGGCCGTGGATCACGTCGTAGGCGAAGAACATCGGGATCTTCAGCCGGCTGCGCATGGCCGCGTCCTGCATCGGACGGTTTTCCGGGCGGGTGATCGAGTTGAACGTACCACCGATCTTGCCAGCGGCGATTTCCTGGCGGATCAGCTCGCGGGGCATTTCCGGGCCGATGCTGATCAGGCGCAATTGGCCGATCTTTTCGTCCAGGGTCATCTGCTTCATCAGGTTGCTGACGAAAGCGTCCTTGTTTTCAATCGGGGCAGGCTTTGTGTCGGCCAATACCGAGTGACTGGCCAGGCCGATGGTCAGGCCCAGCAAACACAGCTTCTTCATGAATAGTTTTCTCAAAAGCCCAAGCGACGGTAGTGAGTACGCATCGGTCAGCCAAAATTTAGGGAGCGACTATTGTTGTTCGGGTAAATACCGCAAACTTCGGAACTCGCGCTGGGCACCTTTTAGCCGATTGGCTCGATGCAATCCAGTGGCGGGGGCAGATTATGCCCCAAGAGACAGCAATGAAGGATTGCGGGCTATTTCCATCGCGCAGGGCAAGGGAGCATCACTCAGATGAATGAACAACAGCGCTATCGCTCGGGCTGGCAAGTGGCGGTCCTGATGCTGGTGACAGCGGTTCTGTCCGGCTGCGGCATCAACACCATTCCGACCCTCGACGAGCAGGCCAAGGCGGCCTGGTCGCAAGTGCAGAACCAGTACCAGCGACGCGCCGATCTGATTCCCAACCTGGTGGAGACGGTCAAGGGGTATGCCAAACATGAACAGGATACCCTGACCGCGGTCATCGAGGCCCGGGCCAAGGCCACCGCCATCCAGGTGGACGCCAGCACCCTCGATAATCCGGAAAAACTCAAGCAGTTCCAGCAGGCACAGGACCAGCTCAGCGGCGCCTTGAGCCGTTTGATGGTGGTGTCCGAGCGCTACCCGGACCTGAAGGCCAACCAGAACTTCCTGGCGCTGCAATCGCAACTCGAAGGCACGGAAAACCGCATCGGTGTGGCGCGCCGTGATTTCATCCTCGCGGTGCAGAAATACAACACCGAAATCCGCACCTTTCCGGGCCGTCTGTGGCACAGCGTGATGTACAGCGACTTGCCGTTGCGCGAGACCTTCGAGGCCACCAGCCCGGATGCCGATAAAGCCCCGCAAGTGAAGTTCTGAGAGACGCAGGCTCCCGACGGTGACACGCGTGCTGTCGGGATACACCCCAATTCACGAGGGATGAGGTGCCCATGCGCGTCTTGAAAGTGAGCCTGGTGCTGGTGCTCTGGGTGTTTGCCATCACCGCGCAGGCTGAGCTCAAGTTTCCGGCATTGACCGGGCGGGTGGTGGACAACGCCCAGATGATCGAGCCGTCGGTGCGCGAGCAACTGAGCCAGCAACTCAAGGCACATGAACTGGCCACGGGTGAGCAGTTGGTGGTGGTGACGCTATCCGACCTGCAAGGTACCAGCATCGATGACTACGGTTATCAGTTGGGACGCTATTGGGGGATCGGGCAGAAGGACAAGAACAACGGCGCCTTGCTGATCGTTGCACGGGATGAGCGCAAGCTGCGTATCGAAGTCGGCTATGGCCTGGAAGACCGGCTGACCGATGCGCAGAGTTCGGTGATCATCAACCAGGTGATCACGCCGGCGTTCAAGACCGGCCACTTCAGCAAGGGCATCAGCGACGGTGTGGCGGCGATGCTGGTGGTGCTGGGTGGCAGCCCGCTGGATGAACCGACCACGGCTTACGACTCGGGCGATCAGCACGACGGCGACTTTGTCGCGCAGCATCCGGGCTTGTTTGTATTTCTGGTCCTGCTGTTTATCCTCACCCTGTTTGTTTGCCAGATGCTCGGCATCCTGCCCAGTGGCGGCGGTCGCGGGGGATCGGGAGGGTTTGGCGGTGGCGGCTTTGGCGGCGGCGGCTTCAGCGGCGGTGGGGGCAGTTTCGGTGGCGGTGGTTCGTCGGGCGGCTGGTGAGAACAACAATGAACGAGCATTCAAAACCATGGCACTACTGAGCGAGTACGAACAACGCCAGGTCGCCGAGGCGATTGCCCGGGTCGAGCGCGACACTGACGCTGAACTGGTCACCGTGCTGGCGGCCCGGGCCGACGACTACACTTACATTCCGCTGTTGTGGGCCAGCCTGGTGGCACTGACCGTGCCGGGCATCGTGCATTACCTTTCCGGCTGGCTAAGCATGCACACACTGCTGCTGGTGCAGTGGGCAAGCTTCATCGTGTTGTGTCTGGTGTTCCGGATCCCGTCGATCACCACGCACCTGATCCCGCGTTCAGTGCGCCACTGGCGCGCCTCGAACCTGGCGCGCCGGCAATTCCTGGAGCAGAACCTGCACCACACCGTGGGCAGTACCGGCATGCTGATTTTCGTCTGCGAGGCCGAGCGTTATGTGGAAATCCTGGTGGACGAGGGCATTTCCAGTCGCCTGGACAACACCCACTGGGACGCCATCGTCGCGACCTTCACCCAGCAAGTGAAACAGGGGCAGACATTGCAGGGCTTTGTGAACTGCATCGAGGCTTGTGGCGAATTGCTCAAGGTACACGTTCCGGTGACCCATGTGCGTAACGAGTTACCCAATCGCCTGGTGGTGCTTGGCTAGGTTCTGTAGGTTTTAACGCTACAACAGGCGCTCGTTGCCCGGGCGCCGGCCGATCTCCACCCTCTCTCTTTATCCGGGAACGCCCTGACCACAGGGGTTCCGACGTAGAGGGAGTTCATGTCATGTCAACGCATCAACCACTCGATCCTGTTGGCTGTGCAGCCTCTGCAGGTGAGGCAAAACCTGCGCCGGTCATGCTGACCGCCAAAGAGACGCAAGCGCTGCTGTGGTGCTCTCGGGGGAAAACCTCCTGGGAGATCGCCAGGATCCAGAATTGCTCGGAAACCACGATCAATTTTCACTTCAATAATATTCGCCGCAAGTTCGCAGTGAAGTCACGCAGTGCTGCCTTGCTCAAGGCCATTGAGGTGGGGGTGATTACTGTCGCCAGTGCGCGCACGGGAGGTGCCCATGAGCCTGACTGATTCGGCCTACAACAGCGTCAGTGATGTATTGCTAGGGTTGGGTATGGCGGCGACATTGCCCGTCATCGATGGCGAGGTACTGTTTGGTGCCACCCTCGGCGCCTGGCTGGTCACGACCACGCGCAACAACTTCAAGGCCTGGCAGCGCATCGCTTCATTGATCTTGTCGGCGGGGGTCGGCTATCTGTTTACCCCCGTGGCGTTGTCGCTGGCCCCCTTCCTGACCGGCGGCGTGACGGCATTCCTGTGCGCGCTGATCGTCATTCCGATCAGTATAAAAATCATGCAGTGGGTCGACGGTGCTGGTCTTGCAGAGATTATCCGGCACTTGAGGGGGCGCAGATGATTGAGGGAGGGATGTTTGTTCTGGTCTGCATCACCGCCGCGGCGCATTTGCTCAGCGCATTCAGGCTGGCCTGTTACCAGCGCGACGAAGAGCGTTACGGCTGGCAAGGCAGGCTATTGACCAGTCTGTGC
>RCUJ01002008.1_pt1 | contig 10275 bp, 8 predicted proteins | sample 2166321 | NCBI WGS metagenome assembly RCUJ01 (sample SAMN09932808, study PRJNA488358) | compost metagenome | feature: garden; material: soil; isolation source: compost soil in an enriched community after 118 h of incubation | place: Germany: Experimental Botanical Garden Goettingen | collected... | reverse complement strand
CGGACCCGAAGTACGGCTACAACGTCAGGCCGGAGAACGTCATCGGCGTGACCACCCTGCTGAAGGATCGCAAGACCGGCGCCGTGACCACCAGCCGCAAGCAGATCACCGACGGCCAGTATGACGAGAAGGCCAACCTCGACCTGGAACTGACGCCCTACCTCTGGACTCCGGCCACCTGGATGGCCGGCAAGCACGCCGCCATCCTCAGCTACATCGACCAGTGGAAGAAGCCCATCCTGGTCGCCGGCGATACGCCCACCAGCGACGGCTACATGATGTTCCACGGCACCGATGTCAGCAGGGGCGGAATCAATCTCTGGATCAATCGCAAGGCCAAGTACATGGACCAGATCAGCGCCATGCAGAAGGCCAACGCCGAGGCCCAGGCCAAACAGGGCCTGCCGGTGACCGCGGACAAGAACTGGGTGGTGGTGACGCCCGAGGACATTCAGTGAGAGCAGCGGCCGCCTTCGGGCGGCCGCTTCGCTTTGCACTAAAGTCATTCCTGTCGGCATGATCGGTGAGTCCGGCTGTCCCGGCCGGACAGTGAAGCCCCGTGCCCTGGCTAGTACCCTGCCAGGCCTTGCTCGAACCTGTCATGGAGTGATCGATGAAGTACCTGGCGCTTGCCCTCAGCCTGAGTCTCGCCGGTCTGCCGTCCGTGGCCCTGGCCTGGACCAACCATGCCCTGGGCACCGCCCTGTCGCTCGCCGGACTGCCCCTGATCAAGAGAGCGCCCGCGGTAGAGGTGGAAAGCCTGGAGTCCTTCCTCGAGGAAGAGGGCGTTGCCCTGGAGCAGTTGCTGGACGCGCAGGAGGAGTTCTTCCGCGACAACCTGCCGGACTACCCGGCCAGGCCCGACGACCTGCGCTGGATTCCCACCCGCGGCGGTGATCGTCGTCGGGCTTTCCTGATGGCGTTGCGGGTGAACCCCGAGATCAAGCTGGCCTATTTCGTCCAGGCCATGCCGGGCATGGACTGGAGTGGGCGGATGCCCATGGACGCCGGCGATGTCCTGGTGTTCAGCAATCTCAGCCTGTGGCGCCAATGGAGTTTCTACCAGGTGCGGCCTGGTGAGAGTCTGCCGGCGCTGGCGGTGGTGGCCAGCGCCGCCGATGAACCGGACTATGGCCATGACATCAATCTGTTCAGTGACAACCCCGGTGAAGTGGGGGGGCGCTACAACTTCGGCGAGCAGCCCTTCGGCGATGCCCGCTTCGAATATTCGTCCCAGGCACCTTTCCATATCGGCTACTACCACGAAGACGACCTCATCTATCGCGCCGCGCCCTATCTGGCGCGGACCTTTCCCGAGGTGCGCGTGTACCAGTACCTGGGGCTGGCGCGCTTCGCCTTCGAGAGTGGCCACCCTTACTGGGGTTTTCGCTTTCTCGGCTGGGCCCTGCATTACATCCAGGACATGACCCAGCCGTACCACGTCAAGGCCCTGCCGGGCCAGGGCACGCCACGCTTGGCATGGGTCGCCCTCAAGGCAGCGGTAGGCCTGGATGGCGAAAAGCTGGCGGCCATCGAGGAAGTGGCCAACCGCCATACGGAAGTGGAGCAGTACCAGGTCGACTGGCTGCGCAAACGGCTGCGGGAGGGACGTAACGACAGCCTGCTGGTGCGCGCCTACTCCGACAGTCGCATGGATGATGCCTATCCGCCTTTCGACGGCCGATCCGTGCGGCTGGTCGTGTCTCAAGAAGCCTATGACGAGGCCGATGATTTGGATGCCCGCGTCAACCGCTGGCTGGCCGTCAGGCAAGGGCATGTCGGTTTCAGCCAGGGTAATCGGCTGGCACCCGTTCAGCGGGATATCGATCTCGACCTGGCGCTGGTGCGCCTGATACGTCACTTCGGCGCCCACACCCGCAACGCCATCCGCGCCACCCTGCCTTGACTCGCGCCAGGCGCGGATTGCAGGCCCCTCGTCCGCCGCCAGGCGGCCGGAGGTCAGCCTTCGTGCCGCGGTGCGAGAGGGCAGACGTGATACTGTGCTGCGGTCCGGCATTTCCGACTCCCGCTTTGGTGGGGGCGGAGCAGGCTGGCAAGGGTCCCCGCACCGCGGGTCCGGAAACCGCCAGAGGTCCCCATGGAGTCCGCAAAACCCCGTAACAAGCCGCTCAAGCGAACCACTCAGGTCCGCGCCCGCTTCACGGTCGAGGCCATCTTCGACGCCTTCGTTCGGATTCTTCGCCAGCGCGGCTGGAGCGGGGTGACCACCCGCGCGGTCGCCCTGGAAACCGGTGTCGCGGTGGGCACTCTCTATGACCATTTCCCCAGCAAGGAGGCACTGCTCTCCGGCTATGTCCGACACCAGCTCGATCTGCTGCTGCAGCGCCTGGAGCGTGAAGTGGTCCTGGCCACCGGCCTCGACTGGCAGACTCGCGTGCGGCGCCTGGTGCGCCTCTCCTGCGGCCAGTCGGAAGAGCAGGTGCGGCCCTTCTTCGATGCCGAGCTGATGGAGGTGGAGCGCGCCATCGCCGAGCCCTGGCACCATCAGCGGGTCTACCAGGAGCTGGCCGGCAAGTGGCGCCAGGCCGTGGCCGCCTGCGCCGACCTGCCGCGCCAGCCGCGCCCGGAAAGCATCGATGCGCTCTTCGTCGCCGTCTGGGGTGGGCGCCGCTATGGCCAGATTGCGCAGCTGAGCAGCCAGCAAGTGGAAGCCTGGCTGCTGGAGATGGAGGAGCTTTGCTGCGCGCGCATTCTCATGGAGCTGGCACGCAGCGAGGAAGCATCACGTCCGCCCCAACCTACGGACTCTCCCTTGTAGGAGCGATTTCAATCGCGAAGCAGGCCGCAGGCCTGCCCTGTGGAGTCCAGGAGGCGCTACAGGCCCCATCGCGAATGAATTCGCTCCTACCGGCGGCCCGCAGAGGCCATGAATCCCTCAGTGATACTGCTGCAACCGCAGCTCGGTGCTTTGGGGGAGCACTGCGCGCTCTTCGCCCGGGTTTTCCAGTTCACCTTCCAGGGCGTCCTGCTGGCGGGCCAGCAAGCCGAAGAGGGTGGTGATGGGGTGCAGCGGGCGTTTCTGGGCGACCTGGCCACGGTCGTCCACGGCTACGGCCGCAGCGGGCAGGGGCTCGGTGCTCACCCGGAAGTCGCTGATCTCGATCACCCCACGGCCTTCGGCCAGCAGGTGGAAGGAGAAGGCCTTGCGTGCCTCGGGGTTGTCGAAGGCGAAGCTCACCGTCAGCGGCTTGCCTTTCTTCAGCGGCGGCATTTCGGGGATCGGCAGGGCCACGTCACGCTCGAACTCCTTGGCCTTCAGCCGCAGCTGGGCTCCCTGGCGGTCCATACGCAGCACCTTGATCGTCATCTGCACGGTAGTGCGGCTGTTTTTCGGCAACTCCATGTATTGCGCGCCAATCAGGTTGTCGGCCCAGTCGTCCTTGGCCTTTTCCTTCAGGCGGATGCGCTCGTGGGTGGCGAACTGGTATTCCTGGCCCAGGGTGCCGCCCTGCAGCGAATGGTCCAGCAGGGCCGCGCGCTGGGAGACCAGGCGCGCCTTCTTGCCGCCATGGCTGCCCAGGTAGCGTGCCTCGTCGGCGATGAAGCCTTCACTGCGGTAACGCCGGCAGACCTGGCGGAAGTCGCACTCGGTGAAGGTCTCCTTGCCATCGTGGTAGCGCAGCTTGCCGTTGGTGTAGGACATCATCTCGCGTCCGCTGACATAGTCGCGGAACAGCGAGCGGCCGGAGAGATTCTGCGGCACCCGGTAGCCGAAGTAGTCGAGGACCGAGGTGGCGAGGTCGACATGGCCGTAGACGCCACTCTTGATCGGCGGCAGGGCGGCCTGCTCCGGCGCCAGCACCAGGTTGAAACCCCAGGCCGAGGCGAGGCGAACCTTGTCGATACCGTGGGATTCGTCCGAGGTGACGATCACCAGGGTGTTCTTCAGCACGCCCTGTTTCTCCAGGCCGCTGAGGAAGGCGTCCACCGCGTCATCCAGGTAGGCGATCGCCGCTTTTTTCGAATCCGGGTAGCGCATCAGGTAGTCGGCCGGCGCGGAGTAGGGTTGGTGGGTGCCGACCGTGAGCAGGGTGAGCATCCAGGGCTTCTTCTGCTGGCGCAGCTGCTTGACGTAGGTCAGCGCACCTTCGAAGAAGGCCTTGTCGTCCATGCCCCAGGGGAATTCCAGGTAGGCCTTGTTGCGGAACCAGTCCCGCCCCAGGGTCTTGTCGAAGCCCATCTGCGGCATGATCTTGTCCTTGGCCATGAAGCGCAGTCCGGCACCTTGCAGGAAGTGGGTGCTGAAGCCGTGCTGGTGCAGCTGCGACGGCAGGCAGGCCTTGGCCCTGGCCGGGTTGTGCAGCAGTTCCAGGCCCTTGGGCGTGCCCGAGTCCAGCTTGCTGTAGTCGCCGCAGAGCATGGCGTAGAGGCCGCGGATGGTCTGGTGGCTGTGCAGCACGTAGTCCGGCGTGGTCATGGCGCGTTCGGCCCAGCTGCTGAGCTTGGGCATCAGCGAGTCCTGGTAGCTGCTGTTGATCGCCGCGCGGTTGGCGGCGATGTAGGCACCGGGAATGCCTTCCAGGGTGATCACCAGCACATTGCGCGCGCGGCCCGGGCCGGCGAGCAGCGGCGTGCCGTCGAGGTCCAGGCGCGCCAGGCCGGCGATGTCCGGCGGCGTATCGGGCTTGTCGCCGTCGAGCCAGTCCTCTACCACCAGCTGACCGCTGTTGACGGCGCTGGCCATCACCTTGTGGGGCAGGTTGAACTGCTGCCACTGGTCGGCGTCACTGGGTTGTACGTACTGCAGGGTGGCATGACCCATCAGCAGCGCCGCCGGTGCGGCGAACCACTTCCAGGGCAGCGGCCGGTGCTTGCGGCGCCAACAGAGCAGGCAGGCCAGCAGGCTGGTGGCCAGCGCCAGGCCCAGGGCAGGGTGGGTGATGCCACCACCCTGGGTGGAGTGGCTGACGAATTGCGGGTCGAGCAGATACTTCAGGTCGCTCGGCTCCGGCATCCGGCCGACTGCGCCGATCAGCTCGGCGTTACCCAGGATCATCAGGCTCCAGAGCAGCATCAGCGGCAGCGCCAGGAACAGCGAGCGGCCGTAGAGCAGGAGCATCAGGAAGCTGCCGAAGGCGAGGTCGGAGAGATAACCGAAGGGGTTGGACCAGCCCAGCCAATAGCGGCTGGCCAGTGGTATCACCAGGAAGAGCACGCCGAGTGTTGCCAGCGATGTGGATTGCGACAGCCAGCGGCTGAATGGGCGCACGGGAGCTCCTGAGATAGGGCAGTGAGAATCCGTCAAGTGATGTCCGAAAGCATGAGCCTTGGTGTTGGCGACATGATTCTGAAACATCGTTGTGCTATGGGCTAGTAGACAGTGTTGCAGAACGAAAATTCAGGTGGAATGCGTTTGGCCCGCGCGATTGCGCCCGGCCCGGTTGCGTGGATCGAAAGGGGGGCGTGTGGCCCCGCGACGCTCACCCGGCGCCTTGTGCAACAGGTAGAATGCCGCCTCGACTCACAGAGGTAGCGAAGATGGCACTTATCGGGCGTTTCAATTCACTGCAGATAGCCAAGCACACGGACTTCGGCCTGTATCTGGACGGCGGCCCGGACGGCGAAATACTCCTGCCCAAGCGCTATATACCGAAGGACCAGCCGACCGAGGAGGGCGACTGGCTCAATGTGTTCCTCTACCTGGACAGCGAAGACCGCCCGGTGGCCACCACGCTCAAACCCAAGGTGCAGGTCGGTGGCTTCGCCAGCCTCAAGGTGGTGGAAATCAACCGGATCGGCCTGTTTCTCGACTGGGGCCTGCCCAAGGACCTGCTCCTGCCCCATTCGGAAGAGAAGCGTCCTCTGCAGGTCGGAGACTACTGCGTGGTTCACGTCTACCTCGACAAGCGCACCCGCCGCGTCACCGCCACCGCCCGCCTGGACCGCTACCTGGACACCACGCCGCCGCGCTACAAGCCGGGCCAGGCCGTCGACCTGCTGGTGACGGAAAAGACCGACCTCGGCTTCAAGGCCATCATCGAAGGCCAGCATTGGGGCCTGATCCACAAGAACGAGGTGTTCAAGTTCCTCCGCGGCGGAATGCGCGAGCAGGGCTTCATCAAGGAAATCCGCCCCGACGGCAAGATCAGCCTGAGCCTGCAGCCGGTGGGCGAGCAGGCGGCCAGTGGCTTGAGCGAGCAGATCATCGCCGCGTTGCGGGCCGAAGGCGGCGTGTTGCAGCTGTCCGACAAGAGCCCGCCGGAGTTGATCAGCCAACGCTTCGGGGTCAGCAAGGGGAACTTCAAGAAGGCCATCGGCGGCCTCTACAAGCAGGGCCTGATCCGCATCGAGGATGATCGGATCGAACTGGTCTGAAGCCGCCGCGAAAATCTCCCCAGGCCGCGCCGGGCGCGGCCTTGATACCGAAGCCCCCGTTCGGGCACTCGCTCTGGACGGGGGCTTTGCATTGGATGCGGCGTGCAAATTGCACGCTCGAAATGGCCAGGATCGTGCGCAATGCATGGAAAAAACTGTCAAAAAAATCTGCAACCGACTGATTTATTTGGCGTTTCCGTTGTCATAGGCCTGGCATGCACGCTGCAGGGGGTGCAGGAGCAATCAACTTTCTGGGAGAGAAGACATGGATCTGGATTTTGACAAGCTGATCAGCGCCTTTCCGGAATATGTACTGAGTACAAAGGCCCGGCCGGATGGCGGTTTCGTGCTGACGCTCGAACGCGAGGGGAAATTCTTCCAGCGCGTGGTGGCGGTTACGGCACAGCTGGATTGGCTGGTCAGTACGCTCAAGCGCGACCTGGCGCTGGAGCATGGGGAAGTTCCGCCAACGGAGTCGCTCAAGGTGCTTCATCGCAGGCCCTTGCCGCGCTACCTCCGCGCCTGAGGGCGAATGGCCGCGACAGGGCGGTCGCGGCCGGAGCTTCAACTATTCAGGTTTCGATACCGGAAGGAGGTAGCATGGCATCTTCGTCCTTGCCCTCGGCTTTGCCCGATGGCGCGCGAGGCGGTTGTTCACGGGCCTCCTCCTTCTGCTGTTCACCCAGCAGTTCCTTGGCCGAAGCCTGGGCTTGGTCTACCTTCTTGTTCAGTTCATTGACCGCTTCGCCTATGGCTTCCCGGGCGATTTCCTGGGCGGCCGCCTCGGCTTTCTCCGCCAGTTTGTTGGCCGATTCCTCGGCCAGGTCGCAGCCGGCCAGGCTGGCCAGCAGGCCCGTTCCGAGCACCAGGGCAGCGAGGCGGGGGACAGGTTTCATGCAGTGATTCTCCAGTGATGCGATACGCGGCGGCCATCATTGCCTACGGCAGGCTCCGAGGAAACTAGCCGGATTGGTGATTCTGTATAGAGACGTTTCCAAACATTACATTGCACGCAGAGGGAAGCCCCGGGGTCCGCAGCGGCGACTGATCAGAGCCCGGGGCTTGGGGCCGGCAACCACCGGCCTCGAATAGACTGACCGGCGGATCAGGGTGGGGTTCCCCGCGCCTGCGCAAATCGACTTGTTTCACTAGGCTTAGCCTGGCAATCAGATGCAGGGGGCTGGGATGGGCAAGCGACTGACGCCGGTCATGCTGTGTTCGCTGTTGCTGCCGTGGCTGCCGGCCCTCGCGCAGGACGTGAGTTTCGACGCTATCCAGCCCATCCTCCAGGCCCGCTGCGTGATCTGCCATGCCGGCGAAGCCGCGCCTCTGGGCCTGCGCCTGACCAGCCTCGATGAGCTGCTCAAGGGCAGCAAGAGCCGCCCGGTGGTGCAAAGCGGCGAGCCGGGCGACAGCGAGCTGATCAAACGCCTGAAGGGCCTCAGCCAGCCGCGCATGCCCATGACCGGGCCGCCTTTTCTCAGCGATGCCGAGATCGCCCTGTTCGAGCGCTGGATAGCCGGCGGACTCAAGCCCGGCCGCCGACCGGCGACCGCCACGGTCGCTGCGGCGCCGCTGCAGCGTCCGCCCGCCGGCCAGCCGGTCACCTATGCCCACGTGGCGCCGATCTTCGCCAGCCGCTGCGTGAAGTGCCATTCCGCCTACGGCCTGATGGGCTCGGCCCCGGAAGGCCTGCTGCTGAACGCCTATACGGCCATTCTCGACCGCGACGAGCGCGTTCGCGTGGTGCCCGGTTCCTCCGCGGCCAGCGAACTGGTGCGGCGCATCCGTGGCCAGTCGCAGCCGCAGATGCCCTATGACGGCCCGCCCTACCTCAGCGATGAGGAAATCCAGCTGATAGTCGACTGGATCGACCAGGGCGCCCGCGATGCCGATGGTCGCCCTGCACCCAGCCCGGTGGGGGCGCGTGTGCGCCTGCAGGGCGTGCTGGGGGAGGGCTGGACCCTGGATTCGCTGCAGCTGGTGATCGGCCCCGAGAGCCGCATCGACAAGTCGCCCCGGGTGGGTGACTACGTGGAGGTGCGCGGGCGCTGGAGCCAGGACGGCCAGCTGCTGGTGGAACGCATTCGCCGGCGCTGAGGGGCGTGGTGCCGGCCTGTAGGTCAGGCTTGCGAAGTGGCCAGGGCTTTGCGCTGTTGGCGGCCGCGCAGCAACTCTGCACCGCTGACCAGCAGGATGCCACCCAGCACCAGGGCCGCGCCGACCGCGAAGGACAGGTCGACCTGCTCGCCCAGCACCAGTACGCCGAAGGTGACGCCGAACAGTGGAGTCATGAAGGACAGCACCGATAGGCGCGAGGCCAGGTAACGGCGCAGCAGCCAGAACCACGCCAGATAGCTCACCAGGGCGATCACCACGACCTGGAAGCCGAGGCTGATGACGGCGCGCTCGGTCAGATGCATCTCAGTCTTGCCCGTGCAGAAGGCGACCACCGTGAGCAGCAGGGCGGCGCCGAACAACTGGTAGAACAGCGTCTTCACCGGGTTGGCTTCGGACAGCGTCGAACCACGGATCACCAGGGTGGTGGCGCCCCAGGCGAGGGCACCGAGCAGCGCATAGGTATCGCCCAGCAGCACGTTGCCCGCCGCGCCGGAGCCCTTGCCGAGGAAGGCGGCCACTATGCCGCTGAAGGCAACCAGCGCGCCGAGCCACTGCACGGGCGACAGGCGCTCCTCGGTCAGCATCAGGTGCAGGCCCAGGGCGGCAAAGATGGGTGCGGTATAGAGAAACACCGAGACGTGGGAGGCGCTGGTGTGGTTCAGTGCCTCGCCGATGAACAGGAATTCCAGGCCGAACAATGCGCCCACCGCGATGCCGGGCAGCAGGGTGCCGTCGCTGAAGGCCGCACGTCCCTCGCGCCAGAGCACCAGGGCGCCCAGTACCAGGGCTGCGCCGCCGGAGCGGATGGCCAGCTGCAGGATCGAGGGCACGTCGTCGAGGGTCAGCTTGATCGCCACCTGCTGGAAGCCCCAGCAGATGCAGAGGACGAACATCAGGCCACAGGCGAACCAGTCCAGGGGCAGGCGGGAGGCTTTCATCGTTCAACTCACAAGGCAGAAGGTGCGGCGGGGCCGCCAATGCCCGGCAGGATCGACCGCAGGCGCCTTGCATTCAAACGATGATTTGTCATCATGCTTTGACTTCAACTCAAAGCGAACCCGTCATGCGCCTCCCGTCGCTCATTGCGTTGCGCACTTTCGAAGTGGCCGCCCGCAGCCGTAACTTCACCGAAGCCGCGCAGGAGCTCTCGGTGACCCCGGGGGCGGTCAGCCGGCAGATCCGTCTGCTGGAGTCCGAACTGGGGGTGAGCCTGTTCGACCGGACCCGCAACACCGTCAGCCTGAATGACAACGGGCGCCGCCTTGCCGCCACCGTCACCCAGGCCTTCGAGTTGCTCACCCGCGGCGCCGACGAGCTGCGCGGCCAGGACGACGGGCCTATCCACATCACCTGCGCGCCCTCCATCGCCAGTCATTGGCTGATGCGCCGGCTCAATCAGTTCGCCGCCTGCAACCCGGACATCACCCTCAGCCTGGAGGCCACCGAGCAACTGGTCGACCTGGAGCGCGGCGAAGCGACCCTGGCCATTCGCTTCACAACCACGGACGCGCCCATGCCCGCCAGCGAGCTGCTGTTTCTCGAAGAGTTCTTTCCCGTCTGCAGCCCGGCCTACCTGGAGCAGTACGGCCCGGTGCGAGAGCCGCGCGACCTGCTGGGTGCGCGGTTGATCCACACCCATTGGAAGAATGCCGCCAACCTGCACCTGCCGAGCTGGGAAGACTGGTTCGCCACCTATGTGGGCGAGCCGGGCCCGGTGAAGGGCGGGATGCGCTTCGGCCTGATCGGCCATGCCATCCAGGGTGCTGTCAGCGGCCAGGGTTTCGCCCTCGGCTCGACTGCCCTGGCCGGCGACGACAT
>RCUJ01002007.1_pt1 | contig 10277 bp, 8 predicted proteins | sample 2166321 | NCBI WGS metagenome assembly RCUJ01 (sample SAMN09932808, study PRJNA488358) | compost metagenome | feature: garden; material: soil; isolation source: compost soil in an enriched community after 118 h of incubation | place: Germany: Experimental Botanical Garden Goettingen | collected... | reverse complement strand
CACCCATCTTGTGGGGGTGCTTGCGGGCATAGTTCTTGACCGAGAGCGGGGCGCGACGATCGGAGTTGCCTTCACGCAGAACCGGGTTCACGGCGCTGCCCTTGATCTTGTCGTAGCGGCTGCGGACGTCTTTTTCGGTGTCGCTGGCGGGAGTTTCAGGGTAGTCCGGCAGCTTGTAGCCTTGCTGCTGGAGTTCCTTGATGGCGGCCTTGAGCTGCGGAACCGAGGCGCTGATGTTGGGCAGCTTGATGATGTTGGCCTCTGGCGTGGTGGCCAGTTTGCCCAGTTCGGCGAGGTGGTCGCCGATCTTCTGGTCCTCGCTCAAGTACTCGGGGAAGCTTGCCAGGATGCGGCCTGCGAGGGAGATGTCCCGTGTTTCCACAGCGATGCCGGAGGAGGCAGTGAAGGCTTTGATGATCGGAAGCAGGGAGTAGGTTGCCAGCGCAGGTGCTTCGTCGGTGAAGGTGTAAATGATCTTTGAGCGTATGGACATTTTTTAAATCTAACCCTCTGTGTGGCTGTGGTTACACAAAGTCGTGATGTGCGCAGAGGATGCTTTTTGAGGCGACTCCGAGCGCATCGGACGCTTGGCCGGTAGGTGGCCATTGCGCGGGGGCGGTACATTGGGACAGGAATCGCACTGCAGACTGGCTCAGTTGCTATGCCCCCGCTGTCGGGGGCGGACTATAGCATGATCCGCTTCCTTCTTTAGCATCACCTGCCTTGTACCTTGGTGGCGTGGTGCGAGTGTCATGCCGGGGGCTGAAATCGTCGCGAGCCCGGATTTCACGGGCTCGGGCGGCCTCTCAGAGCGCGCAGACGGCAGAAGTGCCGCGCCTTTCCACTCCGCGGCCCGTTGGCTAAGCTCAGGTGTCAGCAAGATGCCAGTCCACAAAAGCAACGGAGTCCAGCATGGGATATCAGAAGATCCAGGTGCCTGCGGGCGGTGACAAGATCACTGTCAATGCCGACATGTCCCTGAATGTGCCGAACAACCCGGTCATCCCGTTCATCGAAGGCGACGGCATCGGTGTCGATGTCAGTCCGGTGATGATCAAGGTGGTCGATGCCGCCGTGCAGAAGGCCTACGGCGGCGAGCGCAAGATCGCCTGGATGGAGGTCTACGCCGGCGAGAAGGCTACCCAGGTGTACGACCAGGACACCTGGCTGCCCCAGGAAACCCTGGACGCGGTGCGTGACTACGTGGTTTCCATCAAGGGGCCGCTGACCACGCCGGTCGGTGGCGGCATCCGCTCCCTGAACGTGGCTCTGCGCCAGCAGCTGGATCTGTATGTCTGCCTGCGTCCGGTGCGCTGGTTCGAAGGCGTGCCGAGCCCGGTAAAGAAGCCGCAGGACGTGGACATGGTGATCTTCCGTGAGAACTCGGAAGACATCTATGCCGGTGTCGAGTGGAAGGCGGGGACTCCGGAGGCGGACAAGGTCATCAAGTTCCTCACCGAGGAAATGGGCGTCACCAAGATCCGCTTCACCGAAAACTGCGGTATCGGCATCAAGCCGGTATCCAAGGAAGGTACCCAGCGCCTGGTGCGCAAGGCCCTGCAGTACGTGGTGGACAACGACCGTGAGTCGCTGACCATCGTGCACAAGGGCAACATCATGAAGTTCACCGAAGGTGCCTTCAAGGACTGGGGCTACGAGATCGCCCGTGACGAGTTCGGTGCCGAGTTGCTCGACGGCGGGCCGTGGATGCAGTTCAAGAACCCGCGCACCGGCAAGAACATCGTGGTCAAGGACGCCATCGCCGATGCCATGCTGCAGCAGATCCTGCTGCGTCCGGCCGAGTACGACGTGATCGCCACCCTGAACCTCAATGGCGACTACCTGTCCGACGCCCTCGCGGCCGAAGTGGGGGGCATCGGTATCGCGCCGGGGGCCAACCTGTCCGATACCGTGGCCATGTTCGAGGCGACCCACGGCACTGCACCCAAGTACGCCGGACAGGACAAGGTCAACCCGGGTTCGGTCATCCTCTCCGCCGAGATGATGCTGCGCCACATGGGCTGGAGCGAAGCGGCCGACCTGATCATCAAGGGCATGGACGGCGCGATCGCCGCCAAGACCGTGACCTATGACTTCGAGCGGCTTATGGACGATGCCCAGCTGCTGTCCTGCTCGCAGTTCGGCGATGCGATGATTGCCCACATGTAAGCCCCGGGCGGCATGCAGAAAAGGCCGGTCTTTGCGACCGGCCTTTTCGTTTGTGGTCGCGATGGGGCAGGTAGCGCCGTCAGTCGTCGGGCGTGCGCTGGTGCTGTGGGGTGCCGAGCGGCAGGATGTTGATGGCATGCAGGCCCTTGGGGCCCTGGAGGATTTCGAAGTTGACCGACTGGCCGGCCTTGAGCGTCTTGTAGCCATCGCCCTGGATGGCCGAGTAGTGCGCGAACAGGTCTTCATCCCGGTCGTCGGCGACGATGAAACCGTAACCCTTGGCGTTGTTGAACCATTTGACCTTGCCGCTCAGCATGCTGACTTCCCTCTGCAAAGGACTCCATTGCTGGAGTATCATCCATCGAGAATCTTGGCGCGGAGAGCCTGATCCGCGCCGCGATGCCCGTCTACCTTGTGTGGGTATGGCTTTGTGTTTGTAACATCGTTTTTCCGATAGTCAAGGCAGAGCGGCATTCGGTTGCCGAACAGTTCAAACTCGACCTTGTCCTCCCATCCCTACAGCCAGTGTTGTCCATTCCAGCATGCATGCAAGCCGCCAGATTCGACTAACATTCAATCAGGACTCCCACGAACCGTTCGTGGATGAGGATGCGGGTATCGCGGTCCAAGAGGCCAAGCCGGCACTCAAGCCGCCGGCGATGTACAAGGTGATCCTGCTCAACGACGATTACACGCCGATGGATTTCGTGGTGGAGGTACTGGAGGGATTCTTCAGCATGGACCGGGAGACGGCAACCAGGATCATGCTGGCGGTACATACTGAGGGGCGGGCGGTATGCGGGGTCTTTACCCGAGATATCGCTGAGACCAAGGCGATGCAGGTCAACCAGTACGCTCGGGAGTGTCAGCACCCACTACTCTGCGAGATAGAGAAAGACGACTGATTGTGGGCCCTTGGGCATGAGGTGAAGTGAGGTGAAGTATGTTGAACCGCGAACTTGAAGTCACCCTCAATCTCGCCTTCAAGGATGCTCGGGTCAAACGTCATGAATTCATGACGGTCGAGCACCTCTTGCTGGCCCTTCTGGACAACGGTGCCGCCGCTACCGTCCTGCGTGCCTGCGGGGCAAACATGGACAAGCTGCGGCACGATCTGCGCGAATTCATCGACTCGACCACGCCGCTGATCCCGGTGCATGAGGACGAGCGCGAAACCCAGCCGACCCTTGGTTTCCAGCGCGTGCTGCAGCGTGCGGTCTTCCATGTGCAGAGTTCCGGCAAGCGTGAAGTGACCGGTGCCAATGTGCTGGTGGCGATCTTCAGCGAGCAGGAAAGCCAGGCGGTATTCCTGCTCAAGCAGCAGAGCGTCGCGCGCATCGATGTGGTCAATTACATCGCCCACGGCATCTCCAAGGTACCAGGCGAGAGCGAGTCGCACGAGCAGGAGCAGGAATCCCAGGACGAGGAGGGCGGTGAGAACCCGGTGTCCGGCAATCCGCTGGATGCCTACGCCAGCAATCTCAACGAGCTGGCGCGCCAGGGACGCATCGATCCGCTGGTCGGCCGCGAGCATGAGGTCGAGCGCGTCGCGCAGATTCTCGCCCGCCGGCGCAAGAACAACCCGCTGCTGGTCGGTGAGGCCGGGGTGGGCAAGACGGCGATTGCCGAGGGCCTGGCCAAGCGCATCGTCGATGGCCAGGTGCCTGACCTGCTGGCCAACAGCGTGGTCTACTCGCTCGACCTCGGTGCCCTGCTGGCCGGTACCAAGTACCGCGGCGACTTCGAGAAGCGCTTCAAGGCACTGCTCAACGAGCTGCGCCGCCGGCCGCACGCGATCCTGTTCATCGACGAGATCCACACCATCATCGGTGCCGGTGCGGCGTCGGGCGGGGTGATGGATGCCTCGAACCTGCTCAAGCCGCTGCTGTCGTCAGGTGAGATGCGCTGTATCGGCTCGACCACCTTCCAGGAGTTTCGCGGCATCTTCGAGAAGGACCGTGCGCTGGCGCGGCGCTTCCAGAAGGTCGACGTGCTCGAGCCTTCGGTGGATGACACCATCGGTATTCTCAAGGGGCTGAAGAGCCGCTTCGAGCAGCACCACAAGATCAGCTACACCGACGAGGCGCTGCGTGCGGCGGCGGAGTTGGCGGCGCGCTACATCAATGACCGGCACATGCCGGACAAGGCCATCGACGTGATCGACGAGGCCGGGGCCTACCAGCGCCTGCTGCCCGAGGCGCGGCGTGCGGCGTGCATCGATGTCGCCCAGGTCGAGGACGTGGTGGCGAAGATTGCGCGGATTCCGCCCAAGCACGTCACCAGCTCGGACAAGGAGCTGCTGCGCAACCTCGAGCGGGACCTGAAATTGACCGTGTTCGGTCAGGACGCCGCGATCGATGCGCTGTCGACCGCCATCAAGCTGTCGCGCGCCGGTCTCAAGGCACCCGACAAGCCGGTCGGCTCGTTCCTCTTCGCCGGCCCCACCGGGGTCGGCAAGACCGAGGTGGCGCGCCAGTTGGCCAAGGCCATGGGCGTGGAGCTGGTGCGTTTCGACATGTCCGAGTACATGGAGCGGCATACCGTGTCGCGCCTGATCGGTGCGCCGCCCGGCTACGTTGGTTTCGATCAGGGTGGCCTGCTGACCGAGGCGATCACCAAGACCCCGCATTGTGTGCTGCTGCTCGACGAGATCGAAAAGGCGCATCCGGAGGTGTTCAACCTGCTACTGCAGGTGATGGACCATGGCACTCTGACCGACAACAACGGTCGCAAGGCGGACTTCCGTAACGTGATACTGATCATGACCACCAATGCCGGAGCGGAAACCGCGGCGCGCGCATCGATCGGCTTCACCCAGCAGGACCACTCCAGTGATGCCATGGAAGTGATCAGGAAGAGCTTCACTCCGGAGTTCCGCAACCGCCTGGACACCATCATCCAGTTCGGCCGCCTCGATCACGCGATCATCAAGAGTGTGGTCGACAAGTTCCTCACCGAGCTGCAGGCGCAACTGGAGGACAAGCGGGTGCTGCTGGATGTCAGCGAGGCGGCGCGTGGCTGGCTGGCCGAGCGCGGCTATGATGCGCAGATGGGCGCCCGACCGATGGCGCGGTTGATTCAGGAGAAGGTCAAGCGACCACTGGCCGAGCAGATCCTGTTTGGCGAGTTGGCCGAGCATGGTGGCACGGTGCATATCGATGTGCGCGATGGCGAGCTGGCCTTCGAGTACGAGACGCAGGCCCTGCCGGCCTGACCTGATGCGCTCGCAGAAACGAAAACGCCCGGCGAAGCCGGGCGTTTTCGTTCATGACCTGGCGCCGATCAACGGGCGCGGTAGGTGATGCGACCCTTGCTCAGGTCGTAGGGCGTCAGTTCGACGCGCACCTTGTCGCCGGTCAGGATACGGATGTAGTTCTTGCGCATCTTGCCGGAGATGTGCGCGGTGACGACGTGCCCGTTTTCCAACTCCACACGGAACATGGTGTTGGGCAGGGTGTCGACGACAGTGCCTTCCATTTCGAAGCTGTCTTCTTTCGACATGCAGTAAAACCCTCAATTACCTTAGGATGGCCCGGTTGACGTGGTCGGGCAAAAGCGGCAGGCATTGTGCCCGAAAATCCCCTCTTGCGCCAAGTGGCCTCACTCGAGCGTCACCCAGTGCTGGTTCACGTAGAGTTCCAGGGGGCGGTACTCGCTCTTGTAGCGCATCTTGCGGCAGTCGCGGATCCAGTAGCCGAGATAGACGGCTGGAAGTCCGCGTCGCGCCGCTTCCGCGATCTGCCAGAGAATCGCCAGGCGACCGAGGCTGCGCTTTTCCTCGAGCGGATCGAAGAAGGTATAGACCGCCGACAGGCCGTTGGGTAGTACGTCGGTCACCGCGACGGCCAGCAGGCGCTCACCCAGGCGGAACTCGAAGAATATGCAGAACGGCAGGTCGCGCAGCAGGAAGCTGGCGAACTGCTCGCGGCTGGGTGGGTACATGTCGCCATCGGCATGGCGTTGCATGATATAGCGCGCGTAGAGGTCGTAGTACTCCTCGCTGGCTACCGGACGTACGGCGCGTACCCTGAGGTCAAGGTTGCGCTTGAGGATGCGCTTCTGTTGGCGATTCGCGTGGAAGCGCTCTGTCGGGATGCGTGCCGGGATGCAGGCCTGGCAGTGTTGGCAGTGAGGTCGGTACAGGTGCTCGCCGCTGCGACGAAAGCCCATTTCGGACAAATCGGCATACATCTGCGCATCGATCGCCTGGTGCGGGTCGAGAAACAGGGTCGTAGCCTTGCGGCCAGGCAGATAGCTGCAGTCGTGTGCCTGGGTGGCATAGAACTTCAGCTCGGCAAATTCGGTCATGGCGCAATCCTCGCCGTAACGGGCTGTGCGAGAAGCTCATAACCAGTGTATGTCACGCCTCATCCTTCGCCCAGGGTGTTGGGCCTGTCTGGTCGAGATGGCGGGCCAGATAGGCGGCAAAGTCGGCGCGGGAAATTTGCCGAGCGCCGAAGCTGGCCAGGTGAGTGGTGTGCATCTGGCAGTCGATCAGAGCGAAGCCGCAATCGCGCAGATGCTCGACCAGGGTGACAAAGCCGATCTTCGAGGCGTCGGTGGCGCGGCTGAACATCGACTCGCCGAAGAACAGGCGGCCGATGGCCAGGCCGTAGAGGCCGCCGATCAGTTCGCCTTCCTGCCAGACTTCGACCGAGTGGGCGATGCCGCGGCGGTGCAGTTCCAGATACGACGCCTGCATCGCCGGAGTGATCCAGGTGCCGTCGGCGTAACTGCGTGGCTCGGCGCAGGCGTGGATCACGCCGGCAAAGTCGCGATCGAAACTCACCTCGAAGTGCCCCTGGCGAATGGCCTTGCGCAGGCTGCGCGAGACGTGCAGTTCGTTCGGGAACAGCACCATGCGCGGATCGGGCGACCACCACAGGATCGGTTGGCCCGCCTGGAACCAGGGGAAGCAGCCATGCCGGTAGGCGCTGATCAGTCGTTCGGGACTGAGATCGCCGCCGGCCGCGAGCAGACCGTCCGGCTCGCGCAGGGCGCGCGCCAACGGAGGGAAGTCCAGGGAGTGGGCAGATAGCCAGTTGACCATGGTGGCGGGGAGGCGCGGGCCCGGGAGCCCGCGTTGCCTTTACTGGTCGAGGTAGCGTTCGGCGTCGAGCGCGGCCATGCAGCCCGCGCCGGCCGAGGTGATCGCCTGGCGGTAGACGTGGTCGGCCACGTCTCCCGCGGCGAATACGCCGTCGATGCTGGCGGCGGTGGCATTGCCCTCGCTGCCGCCCTTGACCTGCAGGTAACCGTCACGCATGGCCAGCTGGCCTTCGAACAGGTCGGTGTTGGGTTTGTGGCCGATGGCGATGAACACGCCGGTCAACTGCAGCTCGCTCATGGTGCCGCTGTGCATGTCCTTGATGCGTACGCCGGTCACGCCGCTGGCATCGCCCAGCACCTCGTCCAAGGTCTGGTTCCAGTGCAGGCGGATGTTGCCGTTCGCAGCCTTCTCCAGCAGCTTGTCCTGCAGGATCTTCTCGGCGCGCAGCTTGTCGCGGCGATGGATCAGGTGGACTTCCCTGGCGATGTTGGACAGGTACAGGGCTTCTTCGACGGCGGTGTTGCCGCCACCGATCACGCAGACCACCTGGTTGCGATAGAAAAAGCCGTCGCAGGTGGCGCAGGCGGATACGCCCTTGCCCATGAAGGCTTCCTCGGAGGGCAGGCCGAGGTACTGGGCTGAGGCACCGGTGGCGATGATCAGGGCGTCGCAGGTGTAGGTACCGCTGTCGCCCTTGAGGACGAACGGCCGCTGTTGCAACTCGGCGGTGTGGATGTGGTCATAGACGATCTCGGTGGCAAAGCGCTCGGCGTGTTTCTGCATGCGCTCCATCAGGGCCGGACCGGTCAGGCCTTCGATATCGCCGGGCCAGTTGTCGACTTCGGTGGTGGTGGTCAGCTGGCCGCCCGCCTGCATGCCGGTGATCAGCAAGGGCTTCAGGTTGGCGCGGGCTGCATACACGGCGGCGGTGTAGCCGGCCGGGCCGGAGCCGAGGATGACCAGGCGCGAATGTTTGGCTTCACTCATAAAACACCCCATAAGTCTTTGTCACAAAAGATAATGCGTGCTCCAATTGAGCCGCCTTGAAACTGATGCCAAGCATGCTACACCGGGCAGGTGGGGTCGGCAAAATCCGGGTGTCTCAGCTGTGTGTCGGCAAGGCGGCGTTTTTGCTCGAGCGGTTGGGCGGCCTGAATGGCATCCTCCAGGTAAAGTCTTACAATAGGCAGTGTTTTGACTGTCTACCGATTTTGAACGCTGGCTGTGCGCAGGAAGAAACACGTTTTGAAGAGCTCCGCAAATACCACCAAAGTCAGGGCCAGAGGCGCCAGCAATGCAAGGGGCGACGCCTCTTCTGCTGCGTGGCGCCAGCAGTTGCACTATCGCCTGAAAGAGGCGGCAATGATTGGGCTGATTGTGTTGTGTGTTTTCTTCTTCATGGCCCTGCTGACCTATTCCCCCCTGGATCCTGGAGTCAATGTTTCGACCGGCTCGGTACAGGTGCAGAATGCGGCCGGCCGGGTCGGAGCCTGGATCGCCAGTTTTTTCCGTTTCGGCCTGGGTTATGCCGCCTATCTGCTGCCGGTACTGGCTGCCATCAAGGTGCTTGACCTGTTCCTCGCGCGCCATCAGCCGCTGCAGTGGAATGGCTGGCTGTTCTCCTCCCGGCTTATCGGCTTTTCCCTGCTGCTGGTGTCCATGGCGGCGCTGGCGCAAATCCAGTTCGGGGTCATGGGCGACAGCGCCGCAGAGCCGGCCGGTGGTGTTTTCGGCAAGAGTCTGGGCGAGTGGGGCGAGGATGCGCTGAATGTTCAGGGCAGCACGTTGTTGTTCATCGCGCTGTTTCTTTTTGGTCTCACGGTGTTCACCGATCTGTCGTGGTTCCGGGTCATGGATCTGACCGGCAAGATCACCCTCGACCTGTGCGAGCTGATCCACACGGCGGGCAGTCGCTGGTGGAGCGCCCGCCAGGCGAATCGCCAGCTGCGGTTGCAGTTGCGCGAGGTTGATGGAGCCCGCGAGTCTACCCCGCAGCCTGCCCCGTCTGCCCGGCTGGCAAGCAGCGCGCCGCCTGTCTCGCCCGCCAAGTCCGTGCCGTCAGTGATGGCGCCGTCGCCTTCGATACGTACGGTCATGGGTACGAGTCCTGGTGAGCGCATCGAGCCCGTTTTGGGTCTGACTGCAATCGACGACGAGTCGGACCTGGATCTGGAGCCGCTGGCCAAGCCTGTCGCTGACAAGCCGGCCACGCCGGTGATGGCGAGCATTGCCAGTGCCGTGACCGATGTCCTGGGGGCTGCGGCGTCGCTACGGGCAAGCCGGGACGCTCAGGAGCTCAGGGCGGTCGAGCCGAAGGTTGCCGAAGTCCGGGTCATCGAGTCGCGTCCTGCAGAGATTCGCCGTCCGCTCGAGGCGCCGAAGCCGATGGTGCACTATGTCGATGAGGCGGTGGCGGGCACGCTGCCGCCGCTGTCGCTGCTCGATCCGGCCCAGAAGAGGCCCAGCAGCTTCTCTCCGGAGTCGCTGGAGTCCATGTCGCGCCTGCTGGAGATCAAGCTCAAGGAGTTCGGGGTCGAGGTGCAGGTAGTCGCAGCCCATCCCGGCCCGGTGATCACCCGCTTCGAGATCCAGCCGGCGGCCGGCATCAAGGTCAGTCGTATTACCAACCTGGCCAAGGATCTGGCGCGTTCGCTGGCGGTGATCAGCGTGCGGGTGGTTGAAGTGATTCCGGGCAAGACCACCGTGGGCATCGAAATTCCCAATGAAGACCGGCAGATCGTGCGGTTCTCCGAGGTGTTGTCGACGCCGGAGTACGAGGAGGCCAAGTCGCCGGTGACCATCGCCCTCGGTCACGACATCGGCGGCCGGCCGGTGACCGCCGACCTGGCGAAGATGCCGCACCTGCTGGTGGCCGGGACCACCGGCTCGGGCAAGTCGGTCGGGGTCAATGCCATGCTGCTGTCGCTCCTCTACAAGTCGACGCCCGAGCAGGTGCGTCTGATCATGATCGACCCGAAGATGCTCGAGCTGTCGATCTATGAGGGCATTCCGCACCTGCTCTGCCCGGTGGTCACCGACATGAAGGAGGCCGCCAACG
>RCUJ01002006.1_pt1 | contig 10281 bp, 4 predicted proteins | sample 2166321 | NCBI WGS metagenome assembly RCUJ01 (sample SAMN09932808, study PRJNA488358) | compost metagenome | feature: garden; material: soil; isolation source: compost soil in an enriched community after 118 h of incubation | place: Germany: Experimental Botanical Garden Goettingen | collected... | reverse complement strand
AGAACCAGTTTATGCGGGTGGATAAGCAGGGTGATTTCTTTTCCAACTTCTTCTCTAATTTCTTCAGCCAGTTGAAGAACCCTACCAATTTCTCGTTCTTCAAAGTCCCTGTACCATTGGCTATTAATATGGCAAAAGAAATGCAAAAACAGGTAGATCATCCAACAATTGAAGGAGAACAACTAATGAAGCAACACGAAGTGAAAACGGAACTAGTTCAAAATAATAAACAAGAAAATAAAAATAGTATGGAAACAACACTGACAACATCAGAGACAGGTGAATACCGCTACAAACCAGAACAGATTGACTGGGAAACAATGAACAATCTCGGACTGAATAAAGAAAAACTCGAAAAGATGAACCTCCTTGATCCTTTATTGAGAGGTTTTAAAACCAATGAGCTTGTACCAGTAAGCCTTAATCTCGGCACTGCCGTTACCCGTATGGATGCACGGCTGTCTCTGCAACAAAATGATGAAGGTTCGGTTGTGGTTGCCATTCATGGTATCCGCAAAGAACCTAACCTGAATTTTCCTTTTTTCGGTCACGAGTTCACTAAGGAAGATAAGGAGAACCTGCTCCAGACAGGGAATATGGGCCGTGTGGTCAATCTGACCAATCCAAAAACGAATGAGAGCATTCCATCCATTGTCAGCGTGGACAGGCTTACCAATGAGCTTGTTGCACTGCGAACAGACAAAATCAAAATCCCTGATGAGATTAAAGGCGTGAAACTAGATGATGTACAAAAACAAACCCTAATGGAGGGTAAGCCACTTTATATCGAAGGAATGACTTCCAAAAAAGGAACTGCGTTTGATGCAACCGTACAATTCAATGCCGATAAGCGTTTTGTAGAGTTCCTGTTTGACAGGGGTAACTCCAATAAGCAGATGCAAGGTAATCAGCAAGCCCAATCGCAGGAAGCTCCGAAAACCTTTAGGGACAAAGAGCTGGATAAGGAGCAATATCAGAAATTCAAAGACGGACAAACTGTTTATGTCAGCGGATTGGTAGATAAGAAAGGTAAGGAATATAATGGTTACATCACCTTTAACAAGGAAACCAATAAAACAGATTTCTCTTTTCAAAATCCGAATAAGGTTAAAGAACAGGCGAAGCCTACTGAAGACTATAAAACGCAAACAGCGGTTAATTCAGAAGGTAAAACCAATGAAGCGACCAAGAATATCAAAGAGCCTTTAAAATCAGGCCAAAAAAATCCCGACAGCAAGGAACAGCAGGAACAACAGGAAGTTGCTCAAGCACCTGCCAGATCCAAAGGACGTAAAATGTAATTTGTGATGAAAGTAGTTATTGCAGAAAAACCAAGTGTAGCAAGAGAAATAGCCGTCTTGTTAGGAGCCACCGAAAAGAATGATGGTTACCTGAAAGGCAATGGCTATTTTGTTACTTGGGCTTTTGGACATTTAGTAGAATTGGGTATGCCGGAAGATTATGGCATTTCTGGATTTCAGAAATTATCTCTGCCGATACTGCCCAATCCTTTTTTATTGATCGTTCGCAAGGAAAAAAAAGACAAAGGCTATACGACAGATACAGGTGCATTAAAGCAACTGAAAGTAATTGAACAAGTCATCAGCCGCAGCGAAAAGATAATTGTAGCAACCGATGCCGGGCGTGAGGGTGAATTAATATTCCGCTACATCTACGAGTATCTGAAATGCAACAAGCCATTTGAACGCCTTTGGATTAGTTCGCTAACCGAAAAAGCAATCAAGCAGGGTTTTGACAACGTGAAACCTGGCAGCGATTTTGACGGATTATATCAGGCAGCGCAGGGCAGGAGTAGAGCCGACTGGCTGGTTGGTATCAATGCTTCTCAGGCATTGAGCATCGCCGCAGGAAATGGTATCTATTCACTCGGTAGAGTACAAACCCCTACACTGGCTTTGATATGTAAGCGTTATTTGGAAAATAAAAACTTCTCAGTACAAAAATACTGGCAGATACAGTTGTCCCATTCAAAGGAGTTTACAGACTTTAAAAGCCTATCCAAAAACAAATGGGAAGATAAAAAGCAGGCGGAAGATACACTAAAGTCCATTGAAAGAAATGGCAATATAGTTACGGTTACCGCTGTAGAAACTAAAAACGTGATGGAGCAACCGCCTTTGTTGTTTGACCTGACAGGCTTGCAAAAAGAAGCTAATATTAAGTTGAACCTTACGGCTGAAGAAACCCTGAACATTGCTCAAAGCCTGTATGAAAAGAAATTTATTACTTACCCGCGTACCGGAAGTAAATACATTCCGGAAGATATGTGGGCAGAAATCCCTAACCTTATCAGGGCTTTGAAAGATATGGGAGTCTTCAAGCAAGCAGTAACCAAAGTGAAATGGGGGCATTTCAATAAACGGATCGTAAATGACTTGCGTGTTACCGATCATCATGGTCTGCTGATTACGGATAAAATCCCTTCGGCATTACAGGCAAAGGAAAATGCAGTTTACAATATGATTGCCTTTCGACTACTGGAAGCAATTTCACAAGCCTGTACAAAAGAGATAACCAATATTACTTTACAGGTTTTGCATTATGATTTTGGCTTGAAAGGTTACAAGTTATTGGAACCAGGCTGGCGTTTCATCAAAGGTAATTTTTCTGATGATGCCGCTGAGTCTGTGCAGGAATTACCCGAACTAAAAAAAGATGATGAACTCAAAATCAAAGTTGCTTCGGTTATTGAGAAGAAAACCAGACCACCTATGCTTTATACTGAGGCCGGACTTTTATCGGCTATGGAAATCGCAGGAAAGGAGATTGAAAATGAAGAGGAACGAAAAGCAATGCAAAACATAGGTATTGGAACACCAGCCACAAGAGCCGCCATTATTGAAACCCTGTTTAGCCGTAACTATATCCAAAGGGAAAATAAATCCCTGATACCTACCGGTAAAGGAGTGCAGGTATATGAACTTATAAAAGATAAAAAGATTGCGGACGTAGCGATGACTGCAGAATGGGAGTTGACTTTGCAGAAAATTGAAAACAACGAAAGTAATGCAGATGATTTCCAAAAAGAAATGGAAAACTATGCTAGATCCATTACTAATGAATTGTTGCAAACTCCCATCGCACAAGAAAATCGAGCCATGCTTGACTGTCCCAAATGCAAAAATAGGCAACTGATTATTAGGGATAAAATTGTCAAATGTCCTGATGAGAACTGCAACTGGGTACAATTCAGAAATGTATGTGGTGTGCAAATCAGTATAGCCGATATAGAATGCCTTGTCAACAAAGGAAAAACTTCTCTCATTAAAGGAATGAAAAGCAAAGCCGGAAAGAAATTCGATGCTTATATCGTATTGAATGAGAAAGCCGAAAGCTCTTTTGAATTTGAAAAATCTAAACTTCCGAAGAAATAATGAGTGATTTTATCATTACCCGTCAGGAAATTGAGAACCGAATGAGATTGGCCGAGTGCTCCAAATTTTAGCCATTTAGCAAAATTATAAACAAAATATAAAATGGATACACAGCAAAAAGACCTATCGTATTTCAAATTACGACTACAAGAATTATTAAACACCAGCTTCCCCGAAAAGGCGAGTGACCAAAAGTTTATAGACCAACGTTCTTCGTGGGCTACTAATGTCTATGAGGATGCATTTCGTTCGGGAAATACTATTGATCAATGCAACGAAATAGCCAATCATATCCTGTTTGAAAAATTGCATTTCTCCAAATTCGATACCGTGTTTCAAGTGGTATGCAATGAATTTGACACCATAATGGCAGATGAGGAACTGCTACCATTTGCCCTGAAAATGTTCCCCGTTTGTGAGCCTGTTTTTGCAAGATATGAACTGACCGATGACTTCGCATATGGTTATGAGTTTGATTTACTCTATGGTGAAATAACTGGAACCATCGCAATATGGATAGAGGAAAATGGGCTTCAGTAAGAAGCAACATCTCCAACTGAACATTGATGCCCTGCGAATTGCTTTTAAACTTGAAAAGGAGAACAGAAAAGCCTCCGCAGGCGAAAGCCTGCTAATGATGCAATACAGCGGATTTGGTGGTCTTAAATTTGTGTTGAATCCTGCCCAAAATCCGATAGATATTAACCATTGGAGAAAGACCGAACATGAACTTTTTCCAGTTACAGAGGAACTCCATCAGCTACTAAAAGAAAATGCAACTGATGAAAAACAATACCGTAGATATGTGGAAAGTATGCGGAGTTCTGTATTGACTGCATTTTACACACCACCTTTGGTTATTGATGCTATTTCCACTACATTAAAAGAAAATGGTGTAAGTATTCAAAAACTTTTAGAACCATCTGCTGGTAACGGTTCTTTCATACAATCCTTTGCAGATAAAGATATGCCACAGGTTACCGCTTATGAAAAGGACTTGCTCACTGGAAAAATTTTAAAACAGCTCTATCCAGATAATAGGATCCGCATTAGTGGTTTTGAAGAAATACCCGAAAAGGAAAAAAACAGCTATGATGTGGTAGCTAGCAATATCCCTTTCGGTGATACGTCCGTTTTTGATCTTTCCTATTCCAGAAGCAGGGACACTGCAAAAGTACAGGCTGCCCGAAGCATACACAATTACTTTTTTATGAAGGGAGCCGACATGCTCCGTGAAGGTGGTGTGCTGGCTTTTATCACTTCACAAGGTGTGCTGAACAGCCCGAAGAACGAACCCATACGCAGGGCATTGATGCAGGACAACAACCTAGTTTCAGTCGTTCGGTTGCCGAATAATTTATTTACCGACTATGCAGGTACGGAAGTGGGAAGCGATTTGATAATTCTGCAAAAGAATACTGCAAAACAAAGTTTGACCGAAGCGGAAGAGCAGTTTTGTCAGAGCCAAATAACTCAATACAATACACCAAGTAATGCCTTGTTTCAGGATAACGGAAGGATTATACATACTACATGTGTGTTAGACACTGATCCTTACGGTCAACCTGCATTTATCTATACGCACAAGGATGGTGTGGAAGGAATTGCCAGAGACCTGAAGCAAATGCTGTCGGAAGATTTTGGAAAGTATCTGGATATTAGCTTGTATAAAGGCGAACGAAACGAAGTTCCTGTCGTGCAAATTCCTATAACACCAAAGGTTACATCTCCCGTTACCGGATCTGCAACCATTTCACAGAAAACACAGACATTAAGTGCTCCAACAACAAATAAAGATATTGTAAAAGAAGATAGGCAACTAAGTATTTTTGACCTCTTTGAAAATTTAGATGAACTAATGACCGTTGTTGCTCCTGTTAAATCAATCAGAATAGCAAAACAACCAGCCAAAAGAAAAAGAACTGTGAACGGATATCAGGGAAACCTGTTCAGTGGTTTGATGCAGCAATCTCCTGTTTCTATTTCTCCTGTAAATAAAAATACCCAAAATCAAAGGAATACACAGGAAGTTATCGGCGATTTGTTTTCAGGACTGAAAGGAAATAATCTCTCCGAAAAGATTACCGCAGGCAACACCATTCCCGAACTAGCAATTTATACCAAAGAAATACAGTCTTTTCATCGTAACGATAGCCTTGCAGTGGATAACGGCTGGGTCGGCTATCTTAAAGATTTTGATAGCGATAAGAAACAGGCAATGTTTCATCCTTTGCAATTATCGTCCTTACAGAAAGGAAGAGCTGAAGCCTATATTTCTGTACGAGATAACTACCTCGATTTATATCAGAAGGAAGCCAAACTGCAAACCGAACATAAAGAAGAGAGAGAAACATTTAATAAGGTTTACGATGCCTTCGTAAAAAGGTACGGCAACCTGAACAGTGCCGATAATATCAAGCTTATCAAAACAGACAGTTCAGGTAAGGAAATGCCTTATTTGGAACGTGTTGTGGGCGGTGTGGTACATAAGGCGGATATCTTCCACCGTCCGGTAAGCTTCTCCATTACCACATTAGCTACCGATAATCCCGATGAGGCTTTAGCCGCATCACTGAACAAATACGGGAATGTTGATCTAGACTTTATGTCCAAAATCAGCGGTACATCATCCGACGATTTGAAAGCGGTATTACACGGACGCATCTTTTATAATCCTTTGGAAAAAGAATATGAAATAGCTGAAAGATGGGTAGCTGGCAATGTGGTGGAGAAAGCCACAGCCTTAAAAAGCTATCTCGAAAGCAATCCAGATGATGCGCAAGCCAAAGAAAGCCTTACGGCTTTAGAAGAAGCCCGTCCAAGACGTATTGAATTTGAAGAGCTGGATTTTAATCTTGGTGAACGCTGGATACCTACAGGGATCTATGCCCGTTTTGCTTCTCATCTTTTCGATACGGAGGTACATATCCAGTATTCTGAAACTTCCGATGACTTTTCTATAAAATGCAACCAGAAGAATGTGCATATATGGGATAAATATGCCGTCAAGTCTGAAAGCCGAACATTTGACGGGATTGCTCTGCTGAAAAACGCATTAGTCAATACCACTCCTGATATTACCAAAAAGGTAATGATTGATGATAAGGAAGTCAAAGTGCGGGATATGGAATCCATACAGATGGCTAATACCAAGATTGATGAAATACGTACAGCCTTTTCTGAATGGCTTCACACCCAAAACGATGAGTTTAAAAAAAGGCTGACTGACCAATATAACGATACCTTTAACTGTTTTGTGCGTCCGCAGTACAACGGAAGCCATCAAGAATTTCCAGGACTGGATAGAAAAGGCTTAGGTATTAACGATTTGTATTCGAGCCAAAAGGATACGGTATGGATGATCAAGCTGAACAACGGTGCGATTTGCGACCACGAAGTCGGAGCAGGAAAGACATTGGTAATGTGTACCGCAGCACAGGAGATGAAGCGTTTGGACTTAGCCCACAAACCGATGATCATTGGCTTAAAAAGTAATGTTCACGAGATAGCTGAAGCTTATCGGACTGCCTATCCACATGCTAAAATCCTTTATCCAGGCAAGGAAGACTTTACACCTAATAAACGCCTGCGTATTTTTGGAGATATTAAAAACAACGATTGGGATTGTGTCATACTCACCCACGATCAGTTTGGGATGATACCGCAATCCCCCGAAATGCAGAAGGAAATCCTGCAAATGGAACTGGAAAGCGTGGAGCGAAACCTTGATGCACTGAAAGCCCAAGGCAACGAAATTACAAGAGCAATGCTCAAAGGGGCAATTATTCAGAAGGAAAATCTTGAAGTCAAACTCAAAACTTTGGAACACGACATTGCCAACAGGAAAGATGACGTAGTGGACTTTAAAATGATGGGCATTGACCATTTATTTGTTGATGAAAGCCACCAGTTCAAAAATCTGATGTTCAATACGCGTCATGACCGGGTTGCAGGTTTGGGCAATATGATGGGAAGCCAAAAGGCCATGAACCTGCTTTTTGCAATTCGCACCATTCAGGATCGCATACAAGGCGATATGGGTGCTACCTTTCTTTCAGGTACAACTATAAGCAATTCCTTAACCGAGTTATATCTATTGTTTAAATATCTCCGTCCAAGAGCATTGAAAAAACAAGGTATTAACTGTTTTGATGCGTGGGCGGCTATTTATGCAAGGAAAACAACTGATTATGAGTTTTCGGTAGCGAATAATATCGTGTCAAAAGAACGCTTTCGCTACTTTATCAAAGTGCCGGAACTGGCACAGTTCTATTCGGAAATCACGGATTACAGAACCGCTAAGGATATTGGTATAGATCGTCCGGAAAAGAACGAGGTGCTTTATAATATACCGCCTACGCCAGATCAGGAAGTATTCATCCAGAAATTGATGGAGTTTGCCAAATCAGGCAATGCGACCTTATTGGGAAGACCTCCGCTGACAGATCGGGAAGAAAAAGCAAAAATGTTGATTGCAACAGATTATGCTCGTAAGATGTCACTCGATATGCGGATGGTAAGCGATAAATACGATGACCACCCCGATAACAAAGCTTCCCATTGTGCTGCTAATATTGCTAAATACTACCAAAAGTTCCATGTGCAGAAAGGAACTCAGTTTGTCTTTTCTGATTTAGGTACTTACAAGCCTGGAGAATGGAATGTCTATGGAGAAATAAAACGTAAACTTGTAGAAAATCACGGCATACCACCACAGGAAGTCCGTTTTATACAGGAAGCTAAAAATGACAAGCAGCGTAAGGAGCTTATCAGCGGTATGAATGAGGGAAAAATTCGTGTGCTGTTCGGTTCTACTAGTATGTTGGGAACGGGTGTAAATGCACAGAAAAGAGCCGTTGCCGTTCACCATTTAGATACTCCGTGGAGACCAAGCGACCTTGCCCAACGTGACGGAAGGGCTGTCCGAAAAGGCAATGAAATTGCCAAGTTCTTTGCCGATAACAAGGTAGATGTAATTATTTATGCAGTAGAAAAATCACTGGACAGCTACAAGTTCAATCTGCTATACAATAAACAGCTTTTTATTGACCAACTCAAAACCAACAATCTCGGAAAGCGAACCATTGATGAAGGTAGTATGGATGAAAAATCGGGTATGAACTTTTCGGAATATGTAGCTATCCTTTCGGGCAATACCGACCTTTTGGAAAAAGCAAAGCTGGAAAAACAGGTTGCTGGATTGGAAAGTGAGAAGCAGGCATTCAATCGTTCCAAGTTCAGCTCCAAATACAAGCTGGAAGATATTTCTGCGACACTAGAGTCTGCCAAGTCACGATTGGAACGAATGAGTCACGATTGGAAAAATCTGCAACAGCGCTTACAAAAAGGGCAGGATGGAACGATACTGAACCTTGTACAGCTAGACGGATTGTCACCTAATGCCGATGTGAAACAGATTGGGACCAAACTTAACCAGATTGCGGATAAAGCCCGTACTGGAGGTCAGTATGACGAAATAGGCAGCCTGTATGGGTTTACATTATTGGTTAAAACTGAAATATCCGAAAAAGAGGGTGTCGATATAAAAGTCAATCGTTTTTTGGTACAGGGTGAAGGCAACATAAAATACACTTATAATAATGGCTTGATTGCTAATGACGCAAAGCTTGCATCAATGAATTTCCTTAGTGCTTTAGAAAAAATTCCCAGTTATATTGAGCAGGAACAAAAGAAGATTGCTGAGTTGCAAAAAGACTTGCCTGTACTTCAGGCAGTGGTCAATGGTATATGGACAAAGGAAAATAAGTTGAGCGAACTAAAAACCGAATTGGCAGCCATTGATAGGAAAATACAATTATCTATTGCTTCCGAGCCCAAAGAGCAGGAAGAAGCTATAAAAATCAGTGATATTAAGGAAAGTTTTTCCGTAGGTTTGAAAGCAATGTAATTTCATTGGTGAAAACAAAACATTCTTTTTATTTGGTAGTAAATTTTGAAAAACACCTTAATTTTTTTTCTTCTGATGCGTAACTATGTTAGCTAACTTGTTAAGGAAAGTGTAGCAAAAATGTGATTTTTAACACGTTGTTAGTAAATAATCAATATAAATTGATTAATTTTGATTCAAATTAAACTACAATGAATAAATTTCACATTTTAGTAATAGTATTATTTGGTTTCTTATTGATACCAAGTAATTCTTTTGCCTGTGAAAATAATTCAACAAAACATTCTTCTACAAAAGAGACATCTTCAAATATGGATAAAGATGATTGTTGCAAAAATGACAATCATTCCAAAACGAAAAATCACGAAGGTTGTGGAGGAAAATGTAACCATTCTAGATGCAGTTGCGCTACTTCTTGTAACAGTAGTACTGTTGCTATTAATGAATTGAAATTTAATAGCAATCTTTTTAATTTTTCTTCTGAAAAACAAAAATTTTATAATTACAAAACCACTATTTCTTCTGGTTTTAATTCTCTTTGGCTTATACCTAAAATAAGCTAAAATCTATAGTTGATAGCCATAATTATATCTTATTGATAACTATTATTGGTCTCCAAATCATTTATTTTATCGGTTAATTTCAATTTCAAAATGATGGGTATTCTATGATTTCATTTTTGTTATTGCTTAACTAATTCAATTTAACATTATTTACATACAATGAACTCATTAAAAAAAATAATGATAGCAATACTTCTATTGTTATCAGTAGTGGTATCCAACGCACAAATTAAAAATGCTAAAATAGAGTCCGTTAAAATTTACGGAAACTGCGGAATGTGCGAAGCCAAAATAGAAAAAGCAGGTAGTCTAAAAAATGTCGCAAACGTTGACTGGAACGCAGATACAAAAATGGCTGTCCTTAGTTATGATCCTAAAATAACCAGTCAAGACGAAATACTCAAACGTATTGCAT
>RCUJ01002004.1_pt1 | contig 10284 bp, 9 predicted proteins | sample 2166321 | NCBI WGS metagenome assembly RCUJ01 (sample SAMN09932808, study PRJNA488358) | compost metagenome | feature: garden; material: soil; isolation source: compost soil in an enriched community after 118 h of incubation | place: Germany: Experimental Botanical Garden Goettingen | collected... | reverse complement strand
CTTGCCGGAGAAGATCAGGCCGCCGTTCATCACGCAGAACACCACCGGGTTGCGCTCGGCCAATTCGCCGTTGATCGCCGCGGCGACCTGGTCGATGGCCGCTTCCACTTCGGCTTCCGTGTACAGGCAATCGGCCTCCAGCATGACTTGGCGGATGTGGGCGAGATCGACGGGCATGGTCTTTCCTCTATGAGTGGACGAACGCTGAAAGCACGGAAAATTGATCGAAGCAGCAAAATAAAAGCTGATCGATTCGTCAAAATAAAAGTCGGCAAAGGTACCCATCTGTCCCGAGCGGAGCAAGCCCTGACGGACAAACCGTCGGAGATACGCACAACTGGCGACATTACACCCTAAATTCCCGCAAGCCGCGTGCGTCTGCGCGCCAGCAACGCAAAGCCAATGCTAATCTAAGCCAATTTTTTTTTGCCAGCCCCGCCGGAGAATCCAGCATGCCCGTCCTCGAGATCCGCCACCCGCTGATCCGCCACAAACTCGGTCTGATGCGTCGCGCCGATATCAGCACGAAGAACTTCCGCGAGCTGGCCCAGGAAGTCGGCGCCCTACTGACCTACGAGGCAACCAAGGATCTGCCCCTGGAAAACTGCGAGATCCAGGGTTGGGCTGGCACCGTGCAGGTGGAAAAGATCTCCGGCAAGAAGATCACCGTGGTGCCGATCCTGCGCGCCGGCATCGGCATGCTCGACGGCGTGCTCAGCCTGATTCCCGGGGCCAAGGTCAGCGCCGTGGGCGTGGCGCGCAACGAGAAAACCCTGCAGGCGCACACCTACCTGGAAAAACTGGTGCCGGAGATCGACGAGCGCCTGGCCATGATCATCGACCCGATGCTCGCCACCGGCGGTTCCATGGTCGCCACCATCGACCTGCTGAAGAAGGCCGGCTGCAAGGACATCCGCGCCATGGTGCTGGTCGCCGCGCCCGAAGGCATCCAGGCGGTGGCTGCCGCCCATCCCGAGGTGATGATCTTCACCGCCTCGATCGATGAGCGCCTGAACGAGCACGGCTACATCATTCCCGGCCTGGGCGATGCCGGCGACAAGATCTTCGGCACCAAGCAGAAGGACGCCTGAGCATGCAGGAGCACATGCAGGACGCCACCTGGCGCCAGGCCCTGGCCGGTTCGCAGATGCTCTTCGTGGCCTTCGGCGCCCTGGTGCTGATGCCGCTGATCACCGGCATGGACCCCAACGTGGCGCTGTTCACCGCAGGGCTCGGCACCCTGATTTTCCAGTTGGTGACCAAGAACCAGGTGCCAGTCTTCCTCGCCTCGAGCTTCGCCTTTATCGCGCCGATTCTCGCCGCCAAGGCCGACTTCGGCCTGCCGGCGACCCTCGGCGGCCTGGTCGCCGCCGGCTTCGCCTACATGCTGCTGGCCGGCGCGGTGAAGCTCAAAGGCACCGGTTTTATCGACCGTCTGCTGCCGCCGGTGGTGATCGGCCCGGTGATCATGGCCATCGGCCTGGGCCTGGCGCCGGTGGCGGCCAACATGGCGATGGGCAAGGCCGGTGACGCCAGCGCGCAACTGGTGCCCTATGACGTCGCCCTGATGATTTCCCTGCCGGCGCTGCTCACCACCCTGATCGTCGCCGTGGTCGGTCGCGGGATCTTCCGCCTGATCCCGATTCTCTGCGGCATCGCCGTGGGCTATACGCTGGCCTGGCTGTTCGGCGTGGTCGACTTCAGCCCGGTGACCGCCGCGCCCTGGCTAGCGCTGCCGAACTTCGTCGCCCCCGAGCTGCACTGGGGAGCGATCCTGTTCATCCTGCCGGTGGCCATTGCGCCGGCCATCGAGCATATCGGCGACGTGCTGGCGATCGGCACCGTGACCGGCAAGAACTACCTGAAACAGCCCGGCCTGCACCGCACCCTGCTCGGCGATGGCCTGGCCACCTCTGCGGCCGGCCTGCTCGGCGGCCCACCGAACACCACCTACTCGGAAGTCACCGGCGCGGTGATGCTGACCAGGAACTTCAACCCCAGGGTGATGCTCTGGGCGGCGGTGATCGCCATGACCCTGGCCTTTATCGGCAAGTTTGGCGCCGTGCTGCAGAGCATTCCGGTGCCGGTGATGGGCGGCATTCTCTGCCTGCTGTTCGGCTCCATCGCGGTGGTCGGCCTGAATACCCTGATCCGCCACCAGGTCGACCTGTCCGAGGCGCGCAACCTGGTCATCGTCGCGGTCACCCTGGTGTTCGGCATCGGCGGCATGGTGATCGGTGCCGGCGACATCAGCCTCAAGGGCATCTCGCTATGCGGCATCATCGCCATCGTCCTCAACCTGCTGCTGCCGGGCGGCCGGGGCTGGCGCAGCAAGGCGCTGAGCGACGAGCAGGTCTGATACCTACATGGCACCTGGTGCGCACAGCGCACCCTACGGCCTGGGCCGGTCCTCAGGCCGGCTCGGCCGCCCAGTTCTGCAGGCGCACCACGCTATCGCGGTAGGGTTTGAGGCTCATGCTCAGCAGCACGATGGAACTGAACACGGCCAGGCTGGTGACGATCAGCAGCGAATAGCGCAGCGCCAGGTCATCGCCGAAGCCATAGTCGGTCACCAGCGCCACCGCGGTCGGGCCCACGCCCAGGCCGATCAGGGTGATGACGAACAGATAGATGGCCGAGGCCTGACCGCGCATCGAGTTGGGCATGATCTCCTGGATCGCCGCCGGGGCCACGCCGAACGGCATGCTCAGGAAAAACACCGCCGGTGCGGTCAGGATCGCCGCCCAGAGCGCGCTTTCCATCAACGGGAAGGCCAGCACGCAAGGCACCGCGCCTATGGCCGCGTACAGGCCGACGCGCATGTTGGCGTCACTGCTGCCGCGCCTGGCCATCCAGTCGGCCAGCCGGCCGCCGAAGACGATGCCCAGGCAGCCGAACACCGCGACTATGCTGCCGTAGACGATGCCGACCTGGCCGGCGTCCCAGCCATAGGTGCGAATGAAGAAGGTCGGAATCCAGGCGGCACTGCCGTAGCCGGCGAATGCCAGGCCGGCGAAGCCGAAGTTATGGCAGAGCACGGTGCGCTTGTTGGCGCGGATATAGCGGCCGACATCGGCCAGCGGTACCGCGACACCGGCGCCGACGCCACGCCGCACCGGCTCCTTGACCGCCAGCATGAGCAGGGTGAAGAGCGCCCCGGCACCGCCGAGAATCAGGAAGATCAACTGCCAGGGGCGTACTTCGCCGAGCACCGGCAACAGCACATCGCCCTGGGCCGAGGCGAACTGGATGACCAGCCCGCCGAGCAGGAAGGCCAGCCCCGAACCCAGGTAGACGCCCATGGAATACACGCTGATAGCGGTGGCGCGACGCTCCGCGGGGAAGCTGTCGGCGATCAGCGAATAGGCGGCCGGCGACAGCGCCGCCTCCCCCACCCCCACGCCGATGCGGCAGATCAGGAACTGCCAGTACAGCCTGGCCATGCCGCAGGCGGCGGTGGCCGCGCTCCAGAACAGCACGCCGATGGCGATCAGGCCGCGCCGGCTCCTGGTATCGGCCAGGCGTCCCAGCGGGATGCCGCACACGGTGTAGAACAGGGCGAAGGACAAGCCCATCAGCAGGCTCATCTGGGTATCGCTGATCATCAGGTCGCGGCGAATGGGGCCGACCAGCAGGTTGAGAATCTGCCGGTCGATAAACGACAGCACGTAGGCCACCATCAGAATGGCGACAGTAGCCCAGGCGCGGGCACTGGAGGGATAGCCGTTATTGTTGTTGGACACTGGCGGTCTCCTCGGCACCGCTTACGCGATGCGCGACGGTTGAAAGTGCCGCCAGCTTAGGCCGATATAACGTACGCTGAGTATCGCCAGGCTCTGTTATCAGTCAGGCGAATGCAGGGAATCCCTTCGGACGAATAACCCGAGCGGGTAAACCCTGCTCCGGCTTTGCCGTCACAGCATCAGCGGCGCCCGTTCGCTGAGAGTCTTGAGCGCCGCCACCCAACTCGGGTGATCGTTGAGGCAGGGCACCAGCTGCAGGCTTTCGCCACCGGCGGCCTGGAATTGCTCCAGGCCGCGATCGCCGATCTCCTCCAGGGTTTCGATGCAGTCGGCGACGAACGCCGGGCACATCACCAGCAGTTTCTTCACGCCCTGTCCGGCCAGCTCCGCGAGGCGGCTTTCGGTATAGGGCTCGATCCACTTGTCCCGCCCCAGACGCGACTGGAAGGACACCGACCACTGCTCCGGGCGCAGACCCATGCGCTCGGCAAAGGCGGCGGCGCTGCGCATGCATTGTGCGCGGTAGCAGGTCGCGAGCACTTGCGGCGGCGCCGTGCGGCAGCAATCGGGGCCCTTGAGGCAGTGCTTGGCGGGATCGAGCTTGCGCAGGTGGCGTTCCGGCAGGCCGTGAAAACTCAGCAACAGGTGGTCGAAGCCCTGTTCCAGGTAAGGCCTGGCGCTGTCGGCCAGGGCCTCGATGTATTCCGGCTGGTCGTAGAACGGCGGCAGGATGGAGAAACGCATGTCCAGGTTGGCCGCGCGCACCACCCGCCGGGCTTCCTCGATCACCGTGGTGGTGGTGCTGTCGGCAAACTGCGGGTAGAGCGGCGCCAGGGTCACCTGCTGGATGCCTTGCGCCGCCAGACGCTGCAGCGCCGTCTCGATCGACGGCTCGCCGTAACGCATCGCCAGCTCGACCGGGCCCTGGGTCCACTGCGCCTGCATCGCCGCCTGCAGGCGCTTGCTCAACACCACCAGCGGCGAGCCCTCCGCCCACCAGATCGACGCATAGGCATGGGCCGAGGCCGCGGGGCGCTTGAGCAGAATCAGCGACACCAGCAAACGCCGCAACGGCCAGGGCAAGTCGACCACATAGGGGTCCATCAGAAATTGATTGAGATAGCGCCGTACATCAGCCACTTCGGTCGACGCCGGGGAGCCCAGGTTGACCAGCAGCAGGGCGTGATTGCTCATGCAGAATCCTTATCAGTCAGTGTCGCCCCAGCAGATCCGCCAGGGCCGTATCCAGATCGGTGAAACGAAAAGCAAAGCCGGCCTCGCTCAGGCGCACCGGCAGTGCGCGCTGGCCTCCCAGCAGCAGACCGGACAATTCGCCCAGGCCGATGCGCAACACCACCGCCGGCACCGGCAATAGCGCCGGACGGTGCAGGGCACGGCCCAGCGCACGGGCAAACTCGGCATTGCGCACCGGATTCGGCGCGCAGGCATTATAAGGACCGCTGGCCTGCTCCTGCTGCAAGAGAAAATCCATCAGGGCGATTTGATCGTCCAGATGCACCCACGGCATCCATTGCCGACCATCGCCCAGGCGTCCGCCCAGGCCGAGCTTGAATGGCGGCAACAGGCGCTTGAGCATGCCGCCGTCACGGGCCAGCACCAGACCGGTACGCACCAGCACCACGCGCATGCCCAGGGCTTCGGCGCGCTGCGCGGTTTCCTCCCAGGCGCCGCACAGTTGCGCGGCGAAATCCTCGCAGACCGGCGGTGAATCCTCGTGCAGCTCGCGCTCGCCGCCATCGCCATACCAGCCCACCGCCGAGCCGGACAGCAACAGCCGCGGCTTATCTGCGCGCCCCTGCAGCCAGCTCAGCAGCTGCTCGGTCAGGCTGATGCGACTGGCCCACAGCAGGCTCTTGCGCTTGCTGGTCCAGGGCCGGTCGGCAATCGGCGCGCCGGCCAGATTGACCACCGCGTCCACCCGCTCTGCGGCCAACTCCTCGAGCAGGCCGATGCCGCGCACCTGCGCCCCGCACAGCGCCGCAACCCGCTGCGGACTGCGGCTCCACACCGTCAACTGGTGGCCCTGCTGCGCCCAATGGCGACAAAGACCGCGACCGATCAGCCCGGTACCGCCGGTGAGCAATATGTGCATGGCATCCTCCTCGCATGACTCTCGTCAACCTGATAGCCATCAGTCTGGTTTATCACAGGGCAACGTGCCTTTAATCCGGCTCAGGATTGTCTTTAATAAAGAGAGGCACGATTGAAGCCGATAAGCCCTGTACGCACAATCAATATTGTATAGGTTTTGTCTAAAGCGTAGCCTAGCGCTCTAAAGCAAGAGGTAGATATGACCGCACCCATCGCCATCATCGGCACCGGCATCGCCGGACTGTCCGCCGCCCAGGCCCTGCACGCCGCCGGACACGAGGTCCAACTGTTCGACAAAAGCCGTGGCAGCGGCGGACGCATGGCCAGCAAGCGCAGCGATGTCGGCGCCCTGGATCTGGGCGCCCAGTACTTCACGGCCCGTGATCGCCGCTTCGTCGATGCGGTCCAGCAGTGGCAGGCCCGCGGCTGGGTCGCCGAATGGAAACCGAGCCTCTATCACAGTAAAAACGGCCAACTCAGCGCCTCGCCGGACGAGCAGGTGCGCTGGGTTGGCAGCCCGCGCATGAGTGCCATTACCCGCGCCATGCTCGGCGCCTTGCCGGTGCATTTCTCCTGCCGGATCACCGAAGTGTTCCGCGGCAGGCAGCACTGGAACCTGCAAGACGCCGAAGGTCAAAGCCATGGTCCTTTCAGCCATGTGGTGATCGCCGCTCCGGCGCCGCAAGCCAGCGCCCTGTTGGCGGCCGCCCCGAAACTCGCCGGTGCAGCCTCCAGCGTGATCATGGAGCCGACCTGGGCGGTCGCCCTGGCCTTCACCAAGCCACTGGACACCAAGGTGGACGGCTGCTTCGTACAGGACAGCCCGCTCGACTGGCTGACGCGCAACCGCAGCAAACCCGGCCGCGACGGCAGCCCGGACACCTGGGTGCTGCACGCCAGCAGCAGTTGGAGCAAACACCACCTGGACATGCCCAAGGAGGCGGTGATCGAACAGTTGCACGGCGCCTTTGCCGAGCTGATCGACTGCGCCATGCCGGCCCCGGTCTTCAGCCTGGCGCATCGCTGGCTCTACGCCCGCCCGGCCAGCGCCCACCAGTGGGGCTCGCTGGCCGACGCCGACCTGGGCCTCTATGCCTGCGGCGATTGGTGCCTGTCCGGCCGCGTCGAGGGTGCCTGGCTGAGTGGCCAGGACGCGGCACGCAAACTGCTCGCCCACCTGCAATGAGCGGGACGGCGCCCGGGGGCACGCCCAAGCACCGCCTCAACCCAGGCAAGCTGCTGCTGTCGAAATGGACGGCAGCACAGCCACAGAACCGCGAGAAGCACTTCCTGGTCAGCCAACTGTTCTGCGACGAACAAGGCCAGGTGCTGCAGGTCGAACTGCAGGCAGTCCTCAGCCGACGCTGCCAGCGCCTGGACTGGCGCGTGCTGGAGGATTCCAGGAACTGGCACATGGGCTGGAAGTAGCCCACCTCGAACAGCCTGCTGTTGCCGCGGCAGCTCTCCTGCACGAGTGACAGGCCAACGGTCAAGCGTTCGCATGTGACCGATAGTGAGTCACGGGGGCTTCAGCCGCGATAGCCTCGATCAAGAGCACTGCGTGCCAGCGCCGCTGAAGCGCCTCCCACGGCCAAGTGTTTCAGTTTTCCGGCTACTCCCAAACCGACATTTCAACGCGGCTTCGACACTAGTCCACCCCCTCCTCTTGGCATGCCCCATGCCAGCGAACCGCCGACACCACACAGCTCGGCGATCAACTCCTGCCCGCCCCGAAACCATCACAGCAGTTGTACAAATTATTTGACTTGTACAATAGCATCCCTATGATGAACACAAGTTGTACATTATCAATTCAATGTACAAGTATTTATCAGAGGTTGCACCATGAACCCGCCCGCAGTCGCCTCCAGCAAACCCAAACTCGCCATCAGCGCCTGCCTGCTCGGCGCCGAAGTGCGCTACAACGGCGGCCACAAGGAATCACGGCTGTGCAGCCGCACCCTCACCGAGTATTTCGAGTTCGTCCCACTGTGCCCGGAAGTGGCGATTGGCCTGGGCACTCCGCGCGAACCCATCCGCCTGGTCGGTGACCCGGCCGCGCCCCGCGCAGTGGGCACCGTGCAGCGCGGGCGCGACCACACTGAAACGCTGGCCGCCTATGGCGCCCAGATGGCGGGAGCGCTGGACGATATCTGCGGCTATATCTTCATGCAGCAATCGCCGTCCTGTGGCCTGGAGCGGGTCAAGGTCTACCAGGACAACGGCCGCCCCAGCGAACCCAAGGGCCGCGGCCTCTACGCCGAGGCATTCTGTGCCCGCCGCCCGGACCTGCCGGTGGAGGAAGATGGCCGGCTCAACGATCCGGTCCTGCGTGAGAACTTCATCGCTCGCGTGTTCGCCTACGCGCACTGGCAGCAACTGCTGCGCGACGGCCTGAGCCGCAGGACCCTGCTGGACTTCCACTCGCGCTACAAATACCTGCTGATGGCCACCCATCCGCTGCAATACAAGGCGCTCGGCCGCCTGCTCGGCAACCTGCACCAGCATGATCTGCAGGAGCTGGCGCCGCGCTACTTCCGCGAGCTGATGGCGGCATTGAAGCAGTGCGCGACCCGGCGCACCCACAGCAACACGCTGCAACACCTCAGCGGCTACCTCAAGCGAGCCCTGGGCAGCGCAGACCGCCAGGAAATGCAGCAGCTGATCGGCCAATACCGCAACGGCATCGTGCCGTTGGTGGTACCCCTGACCCTGCTCAAGCACCACTTGCGCCGCCACCCGGACAGCTACCTGGCCACTCAGGTGTATCTGCAACCCCATCCAGAAAACCTCAGCCTGCGTAATGCCCTCTGAGCTCGGCAGTTGCAGACCCTTGCCCGCAGAACAGCACGCTGGGCATGGTGCCAGATCCGCGAAGCGCCTTGCACATTCTCACCACTCACAACCTGTTGGATAACCAATGACCAGGCCACAACTGCTATGGCTGCGCACCGACCTGCGCGTGCACGACAACAGCGCCCTGGCCGCGGCCATGGCGGCCGGGCCGACGGTCGCCCTGTTCCTGCTCAGCCCCGGGCAATGGCAAGCCCATGACGATGCGCCGAGCAAGGTCGATTTCTGGCTGCGCAACCTGAGTGAACTGAGCCGCGAACTGGCCGCCCTCAACGTGCCGCTGCTGGTGCGTCAGGCCGACGACTGGAGCGCCGCACCGCGGGTAATCGCCGAACTCTGCCAGCAATTGCAGATTGCCGCGGTGCAGGTCAACGAGGAATACGGCGTCCACGAAAGTCGCCGCGACCAGGCCGTGGCCCAGGCGCTGGACGCGCTCGGGATCAACTTCCGCAGCCACCTCGATCAGCTATTGTTCCGCCCCGGCAGCGTGCTGACCAAGTCCGGCGGCTATTTCCAGGTCTACAGCCAGTTCCGCAAGGTCTGCTACCAGCGCCTGCACAGCGCCCTGCCCACGCCGGTCAAGCGCCCGGCCGCGCAGGTGCCGCTGCCTATCGCCAGTGACCCGATTCCCGACGCGGTGCCTGGCTTTACCCCACCCGCCGCCAGCCTGCGTCAGCTCTGGCCGGCTGGTGAAGAGCACGCCCACAAGCGCTTGCAGGCCTTTGCCGACGAGCAGATCAACTACTACCAGAGTGAGCGCGACTTGCCGGGCAAAGCCGGCACCAGCCGCTTGTCCGCCTACCTCGCCGCCGGCGTGCTGTCGCCCCGCCAGTGCCTGCACGCCGCCCTGCACGCCAACCGGGGCGAGTTCGACAGCGGCAACAGCGGCATCGTCACCTGGATCAACGAACTGCTCTGGCGCGAGTTCTACAAGCACATCCTGGTCGGCTACCCGCGCGTCTCCATGCACCGCGCCTTTCGCCCGGACACCGATGCCCTGGCCTGGCGCCAGGCGCCGGACGAACTGGCCGCCTGGCAACAAGGCCGCACCGGCTTTCCGCTGATCGATGCGGCGATGCGCCAGCTGCTCGCCACCGGCTGGATGCACAACCGCCTGCGCATGGTGGTGGCGATGTTCCTGACCAAGAACCTGCTGATCGACTGGCGCGAAGGCGAGCGTTTCTTCATGCGCCACCTGATCGACGGCGACCTGGCGGCCAACAATGGTGGCTGGCAGTGGAGCGCCTCCACCGGCACCGACTCGGCCCCCTACTTCCGCATCTTCAACCCGATCAGCCAATCGCAACGCTTCGACCCGGATGGCCGCTTCATTCGCCACTGGCTGCCCGAGCTGACTGGTTTGAACAACAAGGACATCCACAATCCGGTGGCCATGGGCGGCTTGTTCGCCATGGCGGATTACCCGCGGCCGATGGTCGACCTCGGCAGCAGCCGCGCACGCGCCCTGGCAGCCTTCCAGCACCTGCCGCAGCGGGCGCCGGAGACACCGGCATGAGCGACTTCCTGCATCAGTTCGCCCACTCCTTCGCCGCCCTGAACAAGGACAACCTCGAGC
>RCUJ01002000.1_pt1 | contig 10308 bp, 8 predicted proteins | sample 2166321 | NCBI WGS metagenome assembly RCUJ01 (sample SAMN09932808, study PRJNA488358) | compost metagenome | feature: garden; material: soil; isolation source: compost soil in an enriched community after 118 h of incubation | place: Germany: Experimental Botanical Garden Goettingen | collected... | reverse complement strand
GAACCTGATCACCTATATAAAAACGACCCTAGCGAGAGGGTCGTTTTTATATAGTATTTACTTTCCAGCTATACTCCACACATCAAAGTAGGTGTGTATTTTTTATGTGCGCGTATACTAGCGCCCTATGCAGCGCAGTAAAGTTGCTTGTCATAATAAAAACCCCGCTCGTTGAGCGGGGAAGTTATTACTTTGTTAGTTTTATATAACTAAATTATGGCTGGATGAGGCTTGTAAGTACGAAGTTAACGATCGCAAATGCAAGGACAGCAACAATGATACCAACGATGGCGTACATGATTGTGTTCTTAGCTGATGTCACAGCACTGCTGTCACCACCTGAGATAGTGTAGCGAATACCACCAATAATCAACATAATCACGCTGATCGCACCAATGATGAAGAGGAGGATATTTACAATAGTGTTGAAGATGCCGCCAACTCCGAATAGTGTAGTTGGAGTGTTTGAGTCACCCTGAGCACATTTAAGGCCGTCCGTGATAGTCGTTTGTGCTGTACATGCAGCGTTTGCCGTCTGAGCTGGCGCTAGAGCAACAACACCAAATGCAAGAACTGGCACTGCAAGTAGGCTCGCAAGCATCGTCTTAATTGTTTTAGTCATTTCTTTAATTTCCTTTCGTTATAGAATCTATCTAAAGTTATATCAAATATAATGGTTCTTGTTAAGGGGCAAATATTAAAACAGTTGCTGTGTAACAGTTGCCGTCGTACCAGGAGCTGGCTTAGGCTTGAAAGCCGTGACGACGAAGTTCACGATTGCAAAGGCAAGAATAGCAACGATTAGGCCGATGATTGAGTACATAAGAGTATTCTTTGCACTTGTAACGGCGCTTGCATCACCGTTCGATGTTGCATAGCGAATACCAGAGACAATAATCATTACTACTGAAATAGCACCTAAGATAAACAGCAGGGTATTGACGAGAGGCGTCACGATAGAGTTTACACTTTCACCCTTCGTATCCTTACAAACAGCAGACTGCGAATTAGCCGCACAAGGCTGAAACACATCTACTGCACCCGCAGTAACAGGAGCAATAAGTCCAGCGATTCCTAATGCAAGAGCTGTTGTTAAAATAATTTGCTTTATATTCTTCATTTTAAAACCTTCCCGCAACGAATTGCGTAATAATAAACGCCATAGCAATCACCACGATACCGACAACTGAATATAAGATCATATTTTTAGCTTTTTTCACTGCTCCAGCATCACCACTTGATGTCGTATATGTATAGCCTGCGATAATAATCACAATCACCGCTATGATTCCCGCGACAAAATATACGATACTTAAAATACCAGCGATACCTGCATCTCCGCTAATTGTTGGAATATTGAGCTTGTCTGCTTCAAGTGTCTGAGCGAAGTTCTTCATTATTGTATAAATCCTGTTACTAAGTTAACGATTGCAATTGACGCCATCGAGATCACTACCCCGATAACGGCATTAAGGAGGGTAGTGCGGCCTTTCGCAGCGCCATCCGATCCACCAGCTGTCATAAATATGAAACCACCGTAGATAATGAAGGCAACACAGATATACCCGACAAGGTGCAGCATAATCTCGATGATATTAAGTACAATCTTCCAGATATAGTTTGACAACCCCCCTAAGTCAGCAGGGCCTTTTAGTTTTTTGCAGTCATTATCATCTTGTAAGCCCTTGTACCATGGTGGGATAGTTAGAATATTTCCACCCGTACAGGCAGCCGAGGCAGTCTGAGGTGTCATAGTAGTAAATGCGACACCGCCGACGGTTGAAGCGAATATAATAGCGAGTAGCCAGTTTTTAATTTGTTTCATTCATTTTCCTTACTTTTAGCTAAATAACCCACCTGGGATTAAGAAGTTAGTTATGGCAAACATTAGCGCATAGGCGATCAGTCCGATCACGACGTTAGTAATGATACCTATTGCTTTCTTTGTCTGTTCAGAACTACCACCGGCAGAGGTATAGAGAATTGAGCCGTATACAATACCGCCAACAGCGAGAATACCGACTCCAGTAGTCATAATCTGAATAGCAAGTTTTAGGATGCCCCACACACCATTACTATCAACGGGACTAGGGTTACTTCCGTCAGCGCATTTATTGTCAGTTGGAGCTTTTCCGTCCGTGCAAGTAACCTTTCCACTTTCGCTACAACTAATTACGGATGTCTGTACGCCTCCGCACTCAGCCGCGCTAACTGCAGGGGCTACAAAAAATGAACTCATTCCTACTACTACAACAAAATTGACTACTGTTTGTTTTAACTTCATACTATCTATAAAATACGATAAAAAGCCCTGAGTGACAAGTCTTTCACAATATAAATAACCATAAAGGTATTGCATTTTTAAGTAATATAGTGTATAAATAGGTTAAATCAACTACCGTTTTAAGCGCCCACACAAGTGTGCAAGGAACAAAGCATGACACCAGAAAACCGTCGCCCGCAAACACCTCTAACCCGGGAAATCAACCCAGGAATCGTCCCCATAGAGGAGGGTGGAGAGCGCCCACACATAGTAGACGCTCCGTCTGTTCAAGATATCAACACCGGTGAAATTCCAACCCTGATACCAGACCACTCAGGAAGACTTGTACTTACGGATGACGAACGTAGCTCAGATGAGTTCCAACAAAAAACAGATGCACTGCGCGCATACCACCAAGAGCGCACTACCGCCGACACAGCTTCATCACATACCACTCGCAACATCACTATCGGAGCCGCATCTCTCCTACTTGTAGGTGGTGCTATCGGAGGAGTTGCTGCTCTCAACAACCAGCCCTCAAACACTCCGCCCGACACAGAACCGTCTGCTGCCGGTAGTCCGATTGCTGGCGAAACTCAAACTCCAGCTCCAACAAACACAGCAGAGAGCCCACTCGCAAGCCCAACAAACCTTGGGCCACTTGAGACGGCAAAACCTACGACTGTACCGGAAACCAAAAAACCAACTGTCGAAGTAATGCCCGCATCACTTGAGCAATATAAAGCGATGACCATTGATCAGTTTGCGGCATTACCGAAATCCGAACAGCTAACTTATTGGTCGTGGCAATCTCGCAACCTCGATGGCTTTGCTAAAAAATTGCACGAAACAACGCTTGATTCACGAGACAAGCCAGTACTAGCGTCGGAAACGAATACAGCACAAGAAATAGCTGCTATCCAAGCTAACAATATACGATTTATTTTTAGTATAGAAGATAACCTTGAAAGAGAGAAAGCGTTAACTACAGTATTGTATGATGGTAGAGCCTCTGATGCATACCCTCTATGGATGAGTCACCTAAAACAAATACCAAGTAACATTTTAAATATTAAACTTTTAGTTAAAAATGTTGCCGCAACATCAGATGTAGTGCCCGTAGGTCCCCGAGGCATAGAAAACGGTATCACGTTTCAGGATACAACACTCTCAGACGGCTCACGCCTAACTCGTGGGTTTTACGTGCCATATCAAGATGCACAGACAGGCACTCAAGCTGCCACTTGGATTCGTCAGTAATACATAAGACTTCCATTTTTAGAAATAACAAGAAATGACCTTCATTTAGAGGGTCATTTCTTGTTCTGCTGTGTTACTTATGCTTAAATACAAGCATATTATTATGTACACACATACAAAACAAATATTAATCAGATCTCTTCTCTTACTTACGGCGTTTCTTATCGCCCTCCCACTTAGCCTACTTATCAATCAAGCAGCTAGCGCAGCAGATCCTGCGGATAGAAGTGCCCAAGACCAAGCGAAACTTTTCACATACTACACTGCCATTCGAGGATGCGCAAATAAGTCCCTAAAAGACGTCATACCGACAAGTTCTCAAGACGTCTCGGGCACCGATCCGTCAAGCTGGTTTAATAATGAAGTAACTTCCTATGTTTATCCTAGCGGCAACACAAATATGAAGTGTCAGGATATCATGCAAGGCATTGCGTCCACATGGAGTTCACCTGACTATGGACGTTTTCTCGAATCAGCTGGCTACAAATTAGACACAAGCAAGCCGGAATATAAATGGTCTGCCGGTCAAGAAGACGCACGTAGAGATAACTTCACAGCAGCAATATTACAAAAATCGCCAGGCATCGACAAATTAAGTGATGCTGCAAAATATTCACTTTACCTCAGTTCACTGTTTGGAGATTGCAAAGCAGAGGACAAGGGATTATATAGCACCCTAGCCAATACATCATTTCAAACCTGGGCAAATGACTCGCATAGAGAAGGTGATTATGTTTATAAAAAAATTACACTTGCTGATGGCGACCATGTTGTCAAACGACTTTTTAATGCAGATATTATAGTTTACGGCTGGAAAGCGCATAGCGCATTTACTGGCATAAAAGACCAGAACTGCCAATCTATTTCAGACACTATATCTCAAACAGCAGGCGCCTTTGCCTACGAACAAGCTAAGATTGCATGTAAAACGACTGGCCCGAAATACACATCTAGTAGCTTGATTGATGCCTGCGCAACTGGATCTACCAATAAGACAGCTGCTATTACTTTCTGCGCAACAAAATACCCAGGTGTTTTCTCTGGGGGTAGCGGCTCCACACAGCAGGAAGAGAAATCTGCTTGTTTTGCCGGCCAAGGCAACGGCGGTGGTGGTGATTGTATGGAAGCAGGATTCACAACCCCTGCGTTACTACAGGCCTGTATTAATGGATCGAAGAATAAAGGCAATACAGAGTACTGCAATACTACATATCCCGCACCAGACAATTTAAAACCAGGCCAGCCAGTAGATCCAAAAGAAGCAGAGCGAAATGCATGTCAAACTGGACTCAGCGCACAAATATCCGTACCGGGAATTACCCAGCCTAATCTAGCAGCAGATACTTGTGCCGAAAATCCTGATGCCGAAGGCTGTAAGGAGGAAGATAGAACATCATGCGCCGTCGAGGGCGTCGGCTGGATTGTGTGTCCGATTGCTGGTTTCATGGGCATGATGACCGATGGACTCTTTGGTGTTCTAACGACCCTCCTTAGCTTCACTCCTATACGTGATAATGATGCGACTTACAGTACCTGGCAAGCGATGAGAAATATTGCCAATGCAGCATTTGTAATTGCATTCTTAATTATTATCTTCTCGCAATTAACAGGTGCCGGCATTACCAATTACGGTATTAAAAAAATGATCCCGCGCTTGGTTGCAGCAGCTATCCTTGTGAATGTTTCATTCTTCATATGCCAAATTGCCGTTGACCTCTCTAATATTCTTGGATACTCACTACAAAGTCTCATGACAAATGCATCTAAAACCGTAAGCGGAACCTCTAATAGTCTTGATATATGGGGTGATCTCGTAGGCTGGATTATTGCTGGTGGAATAGGGACACTTGGCATTGGCAGCGCAGCACTCACAATTACTGCTGCTGGTGGCTGGGTACCGGCTCTTGCACTGCTTTTACCAGTATTAGTTACTGTACTATTTGCAGTGATTACTGTAGTTCTGGTATTGGCTGCCCGGCAAGCCTTAATTATTATACTTATCGTTATATCTCCACTTGCGTTCGTGGCTTACCTACTTCCAAATACCGAAGATTGGTTCCATAAGTGGCGAAAACTGTTCATCACATTATTATTGATGTTCCCAATCATCTCAGTTATTTTTGGGGGCTCCCAACTTGCTGCGGCAGTCATTCGTGCCGGTACTAATAACCCTCTCATATACATTCTTTCACTCGCCGTTCAAGTTATTCCATTCTTCCTAGTTCCAATTATCATGAAGACAGCGGGTGGACTATTAAATCGATTTGGCGGAATGGTCAATAATCCAAATAAAGGGCCGTTTGATAAACTGCGCAAACGAGCCGAAGACTATGCGGGGTATAGGACTAATAATGCCAACGCAGCAAACATGAAGCTTGCTGCAAAAATGGATCCTACTCAAAGACCAAGTAGATTTTCATTTGTTGGTCGAGCACGTCGCAATGCAGAAAGAAGTGCTATCTATAGCTCGGCCGATAACAGAGCCAAAGAAGCGGGCGTTGAATATATCGGAAATCAACTTAGCCCAGATGGTACCGGAAATCCAGCTAACTTTCAATTTGCTTCAAAAATGGCCGGCACTAATGATCTCGACGCACTCATGCAGGCATCGGCAAGAGGAGCTTCGGCTGTCGATGAGATTGAGGCAAAAGAACTCAAAGCCGGTCATGTCCTATTATCAAATGCGCAAGTTGATCAAGGAGGCCTCAATAATCTTCTAAATGGCGTAGATGCTACTGGAATGAACGGTACAGTCGTTAAAGCAACAGCAGCCACAACAAAAGCAGCAGCTTCGCTAATGGCGGGACAGGGGCGTGCGATGGATGTTGTAGTAAAGACCCTTGCTACATCCGGTGATGAAAAGATGCAAAAATTTGCTGTTAATTTGATGCAACAAAACTATCCTAAGGCAAAAGAAAAGCAAATTGGCCTCACAAGTGAGACTTTACTGAAAGATATTGCAGGAGGAAAATTTGCAGGCAACACGGCTGCATTTGATAGCGCCTATGAGGAAGCTTCCGCTGACAAACTCGTCACAATTACCGTCGATAACATGGCAACTCAAGAAAAGAGCTCACTGGCAGCAGCTAAAATTGGAATGAGTGGACTCGGCGCAACAGAGGTTGGAAAAATTCGCACCACAGCTACTGCGCTTGCAGGTACTCCAAGCGCTCGCGCTAAAACTAGCGACGACACATTCGCAATCATCACTAGTCTATAGACTAAAATCCTATCAACTGAGCTACTTTTACTTTCCATAGCCTATAGTCGGCAAATTAGGTTAGTCTATATTTGACTTTTACCACTTAAAATGGTAAACTAGCAGGGATATGTGGGATCTGCAAATGGCAAATCCGCTCGGTAGATTATCGATGCGGAAACTTATTTCTTTTGTCGCAGCACTGATTGTGACCATTTTTGCGTATATAATCGCAACTTCCCCTACGACTTTCGCCGCCGATGCCGCCTGGAATGGTGGAAATCTTAGCTACGAGAGCAATCAGTATAATGCCATGGCCGACGCCAAGGAAGGTGATAGCACTGGCATTCCTACTGGATCTAAGGTATTTGGCTACTCTACAAACCCTGCAGATGGCCCACAGAAGGCTTTTCTTATCTACTTCGAGCCCGGCGTTGACCCAGCGACAAGCACATCAGCTAAATCGGTCAACTACAGCTATACCCCTCCAAATACTTACACGAATAAGTCAAATGTCGACACGATTTCTATTGATAGCTCGAGCGCGAACAACCCTACGTCAACCTGTACTGTGGAAGGAGTCGGCTGGATCGTCTGTAGTTTATCGTCTTTCCTTGCAGAAGGTATGGATAATGTCTTCAACCTTTTAACAGGTTTCGTTGCTGTGCAGCCAATACGAACCTCAGACCAGAGTGGTGATCTCTACAAAGCATGGGACGTCATGCGCAGCATTGCAAACATTGTCTTTATTATTGGATTCTTGATTATTATTTATTCACAGCTTACCTCTACCGGAGTAAGTAACTATGGTGTAAAGAAACTACTTCCTCGTGTTATAGTCGCTGCTATACTGGTAAATGTTTCATATTACATCTGTGCGATTGCCGTCGATATAACAAACGTCCTCGGATACTCAATGCAGCATATATTCATTCAGATTCGTGAGAATCTATTCGGCATACATGGCAATACCTGGAGCGATAGTATGGGCAACTGGGCAAGTGTCACAGGTTTTGTTCTGTCAGGGGGTGCGACAGTTCTTGCGCTTGGCGCAGGTGGGGCAGCAGCACTAGCGGCCACAGGTGGAACGGCTGCAGCGGCTATCTTCCTACTCCTTCCAATTCTCGTCGGAGCATTAATTACCATTCTGGTCGTCCTACTTATCCTTGCCGCCCGTCAGGCTATTATTATCATACTTATCATCATTGCACCTTTAGCATTTGTGGCCTATTTACTCCCGGGAACTGAGAAGTGGTTTGAAAAATGGCGCGACTTATTCATGACAATGATGATTTTCTTCCCAGCATTCTCGATGGTATTTGGAGGTGCGCAACTAGCGGGAGCAGTTATTATTCAAAATGCGACATCGATTAATCTCATAATCCTCGGCCTGGCTGTTCAGGTTGCGCCACTTGCAATCGCGCCACTCCTCATGAAACTTAGCGGCGGCTTCCTTAATCGCATTGCAGGTATCGTTAATAATCCAGGGAAGGGATTAGTCGATCGTACTCGTAAATGGTCGAGTGAACGTGCAGAGATGCACAAGCAACGTGGACTTGGCGATGGCGAGCGACTAGGTCGCCGAAATTTCCTTCGCAACGGCGCTCGTTCGCTTGATAACCGAAAGCGACGCTTGGCAGAAAGAACCGCCAACTACAGTGCTATGTCAGATAATCGGTACAATGCCACTTCCGGGCATCAAGAATTAGACATGCAGCGTCGTCATATAGAAGAAACAAAACATATTATCGAGAAGGAACTCGAAGTAAAGTGGAATGCACATGTCGAAGTAGATAAGCACGCCCTAGAGCAAGACCTAAAACTCCGTGTTCTTACCGACGAAGCTGCACTCGGTAAGGCTAAGCACGATTCTCGTTATGAAGAGTTTAAAGCCGGCGCGTATCCGATGCACGCGCAAGGCCTAGAAGGTCCTCAAACGCGAGCGATGTCGGAATTAATGGGCAGAGCCGACACTACCGTGCGAGACCTTGCTATCGAGAGTCTCCGTACGCAAAACGCAAAACGCACACTCAACACAGAGTTCGCCGAGTCGATGATTGCAAGCGAAGAGATGCAAAAACGAGCCGGCGGTATCGCAGGGGCTCTAGGTGCAGATTCAGCACTTGCTTCCGCCGTTACGACTATGCGTAAAGACTATGGAACGTCTGTCGAAGAGGCGCGTCAAATTGTTAAACACTTTAATTTATCGTCAGAAGATAGACAGGCACACGCAATGGGCGACGCCGTTGAACTGAAGGATAAGCACAATAATGTTGTACGTGTACTGACGGCAGAAAATACCTTTACGCGCGAGGCTGTTATTGAAGACCAGATTATGACAGGCACCGTTCCTCAGGTGGAGCAGATTATCGGAAACTCTGGCGGGTCTCTCGCTGAATTTAGAACAACTATTTCTGAAGCTGTCGCAAAAGCCGGACTTGGCAATAAAGCCTTCTATCTTGGCGGCGCTACAATAAACGAAATTGCAAAGGGTACTATTTCATCTCCAGAGAAACTCACTGGTATCATTCAAGAAAATATCGCTAAGGGTAAAATCAAACCTGAAACACTTGCAACAATGGATAAGGACGCTGTCGAAAGCATCCTTAGGGCTGCGCTACAGACCGATACGTCACAGATGAACCCTGACCTCGTATCGAAACTCGGTTCTGGTATCGAAGGCCTCAAAAGGGCCGCTATCTACGCCACGACCAATGAAGAGCTTATGGGTAAAGTGGCAGACAACGTAGAGCCTCTTCTTAATCGCATGAAAACTGAGCTGTAACGACACCGTATAAGCCTGGTATACTATAAGCAGTATGGCGGTCTATAAGGTACCACAAGATGTTGAGGCAGATGATAAGCTCATTGGGCCTTTTAGCTTTCGCCAATTTGTCTATTTAATTATTGTCGCCTTGGCTGTTGCAGCGGCATGGGGACTTGCTCAATTATTTTTACCGCTCCTCATCATTCCTCTACCGATTGTCTTGTTGTTTGGTGCCTTAGCACTACCGCTTCGCAAAGATCAGCCAATGGAGATTTATCTGGCTGCTATTGTATCGTTTAATCTCAAGCCTCGTAAGCGCCTATGGAAATCAGATGGCCTAACGTCATTGATTGAGATTACTGTGCCAAAAACAGTTGAAGTACAACGCACTAAAGATTTGTCACAGACTGAAGCCTCTCGGCGCTTATCATATCTAGCCAATGTCGTCGACTCACAGGGTTGGTCGGTTCGCGGTGTCGGAGCACCAACGCCAAACAGTCCGATGAATACGGATGCCTATTACGAAGCGCAGCAAACTGAGGATATCCTCGACAGTGGCGCATTCGTTTCGCAAAACATTGACCATATGATCGATGCCGCCGACACTCGACGTCGTCAGGAAATGATAGATCGCATGCATCAACCACAAGCTGAAGCACCAACACCCGCTCCAGCGCCTGCGTCCCCAATCACAAACCCTTACGATACTTTTCTTACGCAACAGTCTACCGATCAGCCTGCGGAAAACTCTTTTGTTTCTATGCCCGCACCACAAGCGCCCCAGGCAGAGGTAGACGACCCGTCTATTCGCTTCAATCC